>Ga0156325_1083_pt1 | contig 10581 bp, 7 predicted proteins | sample RifCSPlowO2_12_FD_107973 | JGI IMG/M metagenome (GOLD analysis project Ga0156325, IMG submission 107973) | Rhodoferax sp. RIFCSPLOWO2_12_FULL_60_11 | reverse complement strand
CGCTGCACTGGCTGCGGCTCGGCTGGCGCGACCTGGTCCGCTGTGGCTGGATCAGCCTGGCCCACGGTCTGGCGCTGGCCTTGGCAGGGGCTGTCATCGTGGCCATCACGTACAACCGTTTTTGGCTGCTGGCCGGGGCGATCTCGGGTTTCCTGGTGGTGGCACCGGTGCTGGCGACCAGCCTGTACGCCTTGAGCCGCGCGCTGGAGCGCGGCGAGACAGCCGATGCCCGCGTGGTGTCAAAGACCTGGCTGAACTGGCAAAACAACCATTTCAACAAATGGGGCAACGACTACTGGTGCCTGGTGCAGTTCGGTGCCCTGCTGGCCCTGGCGGGCACCGGCTGGGTGCTGACTTCGGCGGCTCTCATCACCTTGTTGGCGCCGCTGCCCATCAATAACCCGGCCGACTTTGTCCAGCATGTGATGCTGGCCGACAGTGGTTTTCTGTTTGAGCTGTGGTTGGTGCTGGGCGGCGTGCTGGCAGGCCCTATTTTTGCCTCGACAGTCATCACCATCCCTCTGCTGCTGGATCGGCGGCTTGGCCTGCTGCAGGCGGTGCTGACCAGTTGGCGCGCCGTGCTGGCGAATCCCCTGCCGATGGCTTTCTGGGCCGCGCTGATTATGGCTTTGACCTTGCTGGGCATGGTGACGGCGCTGATGGGTCTGGTGCTGGTGATGCCGCTGCTGGGTCATGCGAGCTGGCACGCTTACCGCGATCTGGTGGACGCCCGCGGCCTGCCGCAACGCGACGTATCGGACCAGGAGGCCCGTTGATGTTCGGCTATTCGGAAGAACAAATCGCCGCTTTCGGTTTGACGTTTGGCGTGGGCGGCTTCATGCTCTACATGCTGTTCATCATCGGCCATCTGGCTTGGGAATCCAAAGCGGGCAAATTTGGTACTTTTGTCATATTTCTGGGTCTGGCCTTCGGCATGACCGGTTTTGTGGCGAAGTACCTGATCCAGTGGGCGATCGGTATCAAGTGAGCGACAGAAAAATGCCTTTCGTGCCTTCGCCATTCTTGCTCGTCGGGTCTTCCTGAAAGCCCATGTCCCGGGCCAATTTGAGCATGCGCTCGTTGTAATCCAGCACGGTGGCCACTAGCCGCTGGGTGCCCTGGGCACGCAGGTAGGCAACCAGCTTTTCCATCAGCAAGCGCCCCAAACCCGTGCCCTTGAGGTCTGAACGCACGATCACACCAAACTCGGCGTCCACGTTGTCGGGGTCGGCCATGGCGCGCGCCACGCCCAGGGTCTGCAACTGACCATCCGGCCCGGTGGCTTGCGCCACAAAGGCCATTTCACGCGCATAGTCGATTTGCACCAGACGCGCGAGCTCGGAGCGTTCGATGTTGCGCCGGGTGTAAAAAACCCGCATACGAACGTCTTCCGGGTCCAGTTGCTGCAAAAACGCCATGTGCAAAGCCTCGTCCTCAGGCCGAATCGGGCGCAAAAACAAGTCACGCCCCTGCCACTGGACGGTTTCCTCCAACTGGGCGGGATACGGCCGGATGGCAAAGTTGCTCGCCCCGGCCGGGGCCGCTGCACTCAGGCGGATGCGCGCATCAAGCGCCATCGCGCCTTCAAAGTTGACGATCAGCGGGTTGATATCGAGTTCGGCAATCTCCGGAATTTCCGCCAGCAACTGCGAAACCGCCACCAGCACCCGATGCAGCGCCGCCTCGTCCACCGCGGGCGTGTCGCGCCAACCGGCCAGCAGGCGCGCCACCCGGGTTCGCGACACCAGCGCCTTGGCCAGCGGCGCATTCAGGGGCGGAAGGGCCAGCGCACGATCGGCAGTCACCTCGACGGCGGTGCCGCCCTGGCCAAACAGAATCACCGGGCCAAACACGGGGTCAATGGTGCTGCCCACAATCAGTTCCTGGGCATGCTGGCGCTGCACCATGGCCTGCACCGTGAAGCCCTGAAGACGTGCGTTGGGCTGTTGGCGCTTGACGCGGGCGAGCATGGTTCGGGCGGCCGCACGCACATCGTTTTCGTCCCGCAAATTGAGGGCCACTCCACCGACGTCTGACTTGTGTGAAATGTCATCTGACAAGATTTTCAGGACCACCGGAAAACCGATGGCCAACGCGGCCTTGACGGCCGCCGCTGCCGTGGCGCGGATCCGCCGCGTTGGCACCACCGGAATGTGGCAGGCATCCAGCACCGCCTTGGCCTCGGGCTCGGTCAGCATCTCGCGGCCACTTGCCAATGCGTCCAGAACCAGCGCCCGGATGGTCGCCGTGTCGGGACGTAACTCCGCCAGCAAGGCCGGTGGCGCCTCCATCAGCTCGGCCTGGTTGCGCCGATAGCGCTGCAGCATGGCGAACGCGCTGATGGCCTGCTCTGGCGTGTCAAAGCTGGCAATGTCCGCGTCCTGGAATAGCTGGCGTGCCTGCTTGACCGCCTTGTCGCCCAGCCAGCAGCTCATGAGCCGGGGCGGCATGCCGGGTTGATGCTGGGCTAGCGGCACCAGTGCCCGAGCAATGTCGGCACTGGGCACAATGGCCGTGGGGGCGTGAATAAACAACACGGCCCCGCTGCCGGGATCGTCCTTGAGCACCTGCAAGGCTTGCTCATAGCGCGACACCGGCGCGTCACCGATGATGTCCACCGGGTTGCCGTGCGACCAATTGGCCGGCAACACGGCATCGAGCTTTTGTCGAGTGCTGTCGCTGAGTTGTGTCAGCTCGACCTCGGCAAAGGCGGCTGCGTCGGCCGCCATCACGCCGGCCCCGCCGCCATTGGTCAGGACGGTGATGGTTTCGCTGGTGTTGGTGCGAAAGCGCGACAAGGTCTCGGCCGCCAAAAACAGATCCTGTAATGTATTGACCCGCAACATGCCGGCGCGGGCAATCGCGGCCTCAAACACCATGTCGGAGCCGGCCAGTGCGCCGGTGTGCGAGGCGGCTGCCAGTTGGCCTTGCGCCGAGCGCCCGGCTTTCACCACAATCACCGGCTTGTTGCGCGCAGCCGCACGCGCCGCCGACATGAATTTGCGCGGTGATTCGATCGATTCGGCATACAGCAGAATCGCCCGTGTTTTGGCATCGCTGGCCAGATAGTCGAGCATGTCGCCAAAGTCCACGTCGGCGTGTTCACCCAGGGATACAAAATAGGAGAAGCCGATGCCGCGCCCTTGCGCCCAGTCCAGCATGGCAGTGACCAAGGCGCCGGACTGCTACACAAAGGCCACCTCACCGGGTTGCGCGTCAATGTGGGAAAAACTGGCATTCAGGCCTTGATGCGGCGCCAGCAGCCCGATGCAGTTGGGCCCCAAAATGCGCAACAAGTGCGCGCCTGCCGCGTCCAGCATGGCTTGCTTTTGCTGGTCGTTCATGCCAGCGGTCATCACCACGGCGGCGCGCGTGCCCAGGCGGCCCAGGGTTTCAATCAAGCCAGGCACGCTGGCAGGTGGCGTGCAGATCACGGCCAGGGCGGGCACTTCAGGTAGATCAGAGGCTTTGGCCACCACCGGATGGTTCCCAAGCTTGCGGTGCTTGAGGTTGACGGCGTAAAGCGCGCCCTGGTAGTGGCCTGAAATCAGGTTGTGCCACACCGTGGCACCGACACTGCCGACACGCAGGGAGGCGCCAAACACCGCGATCGAGGCGGGGGCAAACAGTGAGTCGAGGTTGCGGATACTCATGATTTGACCCTCCTTGTGTCTCAGCCCAGTGGTCGCACACCGATCAGCAGGCCATGCAGCCAGAGCGCGAACGCAATCCACGCGCCCACGCCCAGGGCCACCGTGATGCCGGTGGCACCCGCGGTGCCGCCGGGGTAGCGTGTACCGAGCTTGCGGTCGCGCCGCCGTGAGGCGGTGAAATCGACAATTGCCCAGACCAGGAATGAGCCAAACAACACCACATGACCGAGGTTGCCATTGGCCAGCAAATGCGCCAGCGCCCACAGCTTGACACCCAGCACCATGGGATGGTGAATACGTTCCTTGATGATGTTGCCGGGCACGTAGGCCGCCGCCAGCAGCACGAACGAAAGCAGGGTCAGAAGTGAGGCCAGGTGCCGCAGCGCTACCGGTGGACTCCACAACTGCACCGGCTGCTGGCGCGCCAGGCCAAAGCCCCATACGATCAGCGCGAAACCAAGCAGGGAGGCAACCGAGTACAGGCCCTTCCAGGCCAGCGGACCGATGCGTGCTCTGGTTTGGGTGCGCCAGTCATCGGCCACGATACGCACCGAGTGCACACCCAGGAAAACAAAGAGTCCGAGAATGAGATAGGTCATAAGAGCCTTGTTGCGGTTAAGCGCCCAACACGCGATTTTTGCCCGCGCGTTTGGCGAGGTACATGGCCTGGTCGGCGCGTTTGATGGCGCTCTGACCGGTCTCGTCAGTGGCCAGTTGCGCCACACCGGCACTGAAGGTAATCAACACCTTCTCGGTGCCCGCCAGAAAGAAACGTGTGGTCAGCTCGCGCTGCAACCGGGTCATGGCTTCAATGCCATTATCCAGGGCGGTGTCGGGCATCAGAATCACGAACTCTTCACCGCCATAGCGCGCCAGCGTGTCATGCGGGCGCATGACCTCGCGCGTCACCGTGGCCAGGTGCGCCAACGCGACATCCCCGCTCGCGTGACCCAGGGCGTCATTGAGTTTCTTGAAGTTGTCAATGTCCAGCAGGGCCACGCACAGCGGCGTCTCTTTGCGTCGCACATTGGATACCTCCCGGTTGACGGCCTCCTCCAGCCCCTTGCGATTAAGCGCCCCGGTCAGCGGGTCATGTCGCGCCTGGGCGCTGACGCGGTCAAGTTCCTGGTGCAGCTTGACGAGTTCGGCCTCGGTGCTTTGCGCCTTTTCGCGCATGCCACGCAGTTCATCACGCGCCGTCAGGCTGTCGTGGGCCATGGTACGGGTCGCGCCGACCACTTCTTTCAAGACAGGCGCAATTTCGGCCAGGGTCCTGGCTTGCTCGATCAGGCGCGCGTTGTCATCGAGCTTGCTGCGGTAGGCGCTGGTGGACTCGGTCATTTGCGACAGCCGCTCGATGAAGGTGGCGAGCATCTGGCGCATCTCTTCCTGCGCCTCCAGGGCCCGACCCTTGGCCTCGGTTTGTTTGAAGATCACGTCTTTCAGGCGCCGCTCCACGTCGTCGAGCCGGCGCAAGGTGAGCGGAGGAGTCGACGCCGTCATCAGGGCCTCAATCTGGCCCTTGAGCCAACGATCGTCCAGACTGAGCTCGCCGATGTTTTCGATGATCAGGTGCAGCAACTTGAGCAGCGCGACCTTGATCTCGGCCTGATCTTCAGCGGCAAAGGAAAGACGGTCGCTAAAGCTGCCCAGCATCAATTTGAGCGCCACCACGTCAGCCCCAGGTTGGCGCATGGCCTTGAGCAGGGTCTGGGTCTGTTCGTTGAAGCGGGCGTCATCGGACCCGAGTGCGGGCAGAGTGAACTCAATCAAGCGTGCCATTTGCAGCAAAAAATCAAAGGTCAGCGCGGGTGCGCTCACGTCGCCCGGGGCGCTGGCGCCTGGCATCGGCACCCCGGTCGATGGCGTGGCCGTGGCCGGGTCCGCTGCCGGTGGGCTGAAGCCGCCGTAAGCCATGAGGGCGCTCTTGACGCCGTCCCAGTTGAGCTGCCCGATGGCTGAATCCAACAAAGCACGCTGCTTTTGCTGCCCGGGTGTTTTTGTCGGCAGGGCCTGGGCGATATCGCGCAAGCGGTCGGCCGGAAAAGGGGGGTCGGTGGCCACCCCCGCAACCTCGTTGTAAATGGCTTGGTAGTTGATCGGCGTTGGAGCCAACTTGCGTGCGGTGAGTTGCCTGAGCGTTTCACGGGCAATTTCAAAAGGCTTCTTGGCGATCATGAGTGATTTTCGCTATAAAAATAGCTTTATCGATAAAGTCAGGGGGGACAAGAGCTAAATGTAACCATGAATCCTGGCGGCTTTCATGTTAATTTGACGATCTGTAGCGCACGCCATTTGAACGCCAGGATTCCGGGAACGGGCCCTGGGCAAGGATGCCACGAAGACGCCGGACCATACAGCCAGCTTGACCCGATTTCTCCTCCGGGCTGCGGAATTCAGTATTTGTTTGTGGTGTTTTCACGCACTAGCCCTCGTATCTATTAGCTAAGTAGCTATCAATGTGGTAGCACACATCGCCCACCCAAATTCGCACTTGCGCCTACCGGCTCCGGCCTGAGTGAGTCACGGGCGCTGTCAATCAAGCTTGCTGGGGTTGACGTGGCGAGTCCGCACATTGTTACTGGAAGTTGGCTCCTATTGCGTTGCACCATAGTTTGTTTACACTGCATCTCTCATGTAAAAAATTAACTGGAGTTTTGATGAAACCCGTTTTGGAATTGTTAAAAAATCGTAATTCAACGGTTTTTCAGGTGAGTCCTTCAGTCACTGTCTTTGAGGCGCTCAGGCTATTGGCCAACTATGGGGTGGGCGCCCTCACGGTCATGGAGAATGGCAAACTGGCGGGGATTGTGTCCGAACGCGACTACACCCGTAAAGTTGCGCTGATGGGAAAAAATTCCAAAGAAACCACGGTGGCCGACATCATGACACGTGATGTCATTACGGTCACACCCAACACCGGGACCCATGCCTGCATGGCGTTGATGAGCCAGAAGAAAATCCGCCACTTACCCGTGCTGGATGGCGTTGAGGTCGTTGGCCTGATCTCGATCCGTGACCTGATGGACGACATCATTGCCGATCAGGAACAAACCATTTCTCAGTTAACGAGCTACATCAACAGTTAGTCAGCTGGGCACGGTGCCGTGGCCAACTTCGTGCGGCCCCGACCTGTCCCGCAACGCTGCATCAGACGTCAATATTGCCGGCGCGCAGCGCGTTGGCTTCGATGAATTCACGGCGTGGCTCCACCTCATCGCCCATCAGCATGGTGAAGACGCGGTCGGTTTCAATGGCGTCATCAATTTGCACCCGGAGCAGGCGGCGCACGGTCGGGTCCATGGTGGTTTCCCACAGCTGCGCCGGGTTCATTTCGCCCAGTCCTTTGTAGCGTTGACGTGAGGTGGCGTGTTCGGCCTGGGCCAGCAACCAGGTCATGGCTTCCCGGAAGTCGCTCACTTTTTCCTCTTTTTGACGCTCACCTTCGCCCCGCATCACGATCGCTCCCGGGCTGAGCAAGTCCTTGAACGTGCTGGCGGCATCGGCCAGGACGGCGTAATCGGCGCCATGCACAAAGTCTTGTGTCAGCACGCTGCTCTTGATGTTGCCGTGATGGCGGCGGCTGATACGCAGAATCGGCTTGTCGGAGGCGACGTCGAATTCACCAGTCACTTCGGCATCGGGCAAGCGCGCTTGCAGCGCAGCGGCCGAAATTTCAGCGTCCGCCACAGTGTCCAGGTTCAGAGCGACGCCGTCGGCCACCGAACGCAGCGCTTCAGCGTCCATGAAGTTGCGCAGGCGCGCAATGACGGCCTGGGTTGTCTGGTGCTTGCGCGCCAGTTCGGCCAAAGTCTCCCCCTTGAGGGTGGTGCCGCTCTCGCCGCCCGTAAAGACTGAGGCGTTCACCAAGGCAATGCGCAGGAGGAAGCGGTCGAGCTCGTCACCGTCCTTCAGGTACAACTCTTCTTTTCCGGCTTTCACCTTGTACAAGGGTGGCTGGGCAATGTAAATGTGGCCACGTTCCACCAGCTCGGGCATCTGGCGGTAAAAGAAGGTGAGCAGCAGCGTGCAGATATGGGCGCCGTCGACGTCGGCATCGGTCATGATGATGATGCGGTGGTAGCGCAGCTTGGCAACGTTGAAGTCGTCGCTGCCGGTGCTGCCGCCGGCATTGCCGATGCCGGTGCCCAGGGCGGTAATGAGCGTCAGAATTTCATTGCTGGTCAGCAGCTTTTCGTAGCGGGCCTTTTCCACGTTCAAAATTTTTCCGCGCAGCGGCAGAATCGCCTGAAACTTGCGGTCGCGCCCTTGTTTGGCTGAGCCGCCGGCGGAGTCCCCTTCGACAATGTAGATTTCGCACAGCGCCGGGTCTTTCTCCTGGCAGTCGGCCAGCTTGCCGGGCAAGCCCATGCCGTCGAGTACACCTTTGCGGCGTGTCATGTCGCGCGCTTTGCGGGCCGCTTCGCGGGCACGCGCCGCTTCAATGATCTTGCCGACGATGATTTTGGCATCGGCCGGGCGCTCCTGCAGGTAGTCGTAGAGCAGCTTGCTGACAATGTCTTCCACCGGGCCGCGCACTTCGCTGCTGACCAGCTTGTCCTTGGTCTGGCTGCTGAACTTGGGCTCGGGCACCTTGACCGAAAGGACGCAGGTCAGGCCTTCGCGCATGTCATCGCCGGTGACCTCGACCTTGGCCTTCTTGGCCAGCTCACTGTCGTCAATGTACTTGTTGATGACGCGCGTCATGGCGGCGCGCAGGCCGGTCAGGTGGGTGCCGCCGTCGCGCTGCGGGATGTTGTTGGTGAAACACAGAACCTGTTCGTTGTAGCCGCTGTTCCACTGCATGGCCACTTCAACGCCGATGTTGGTGTCCTGGTCGCTTTGGCGGTCCCCCAGCGCATGGAAAATGTTGGGGTTGAGGACGGTTTTGCCTTTGTTGATGAAGTTGACAAAACCACGCACGCCCCCGGCACCCGAAAAGTCGTCTTCCTTGCCGCTGCGCTCGTCTTTGAGCCGGATACGCACGCCGTTGTTGAGGAAGCTCAGCTCACGCAGGCGTTTGCTCAGGATTTCGTAGTGAAAATCACTGTTTTGCTGGAAGATTTCAGAGTCCGGCAGAAAGTGCACCTCGGTGCCGCGCTTTTCGGTCGTGCCAATCACCTTCATGGGCGATACTTCCACACCGTTCACCACCTCGGTGACGCGGTTCTGCACAAACCCTCTGCTGAACTCCATCACATGCACCTTGCCGTCACGGCGGATGGTCAGACGCAACATTTTGCTCAAGGCGTTGACGCAACTGACACCGACGCCGTGCAGGCCGCCGGAGACCTTGTAGCTATTTTGATTGAACTTGCCGCCTGCATGCAATTCGGTCAGGGCAATCTCCGCCGCACTGCGCTTGGGCTCGTGCTTGTCGTCCATTTTGACGCCGGTTGGAATACCGCGCCCGTTGTCGACCACGCTGACCGAGTTGTCGGAGTGGATGGTGACCAGAATGTCGTCACAGTGCCCGGCCAATGACTCGTCAATCGAGTTGTCCACCACCTCGAACACCAAGTGGTGCAAGCCGGTGCCATCCGAGGTGTCGCCGATGTACATGCCGGGGCGCTTGCGCACCGCCTCCAGCCCTTCCAGAATTTGAATCGAGCCTTCTCCGTAGGCCTCGGAGGCACCGATCTGGTGTGCATCAATGGTGGGCTGAAAGTTGGAGCTGTCGCTGGCGCCTTCACCTGTGTGAACGGCATCTTCGCCGTTGACCTCGTTCTCGGGGGGCTGAACTGGCTTGTTTTCTTCGGTCATGGCTAACTTTTCAACGATTTCTCAAATTTTTGAATGACCCAACCTGCACTGGACTTCGTCTCCACTGCGGGCTTGGATGTTGTGCTGCTACAAACTTTGTAGCGTCAAATTCGCATCGGCATCACCACATATTTGAAGGTGGCGTTGTCGGGAATGGTGAACAAGGCTGAACTGTTTCCGTCAGACAGCTCCAGCCGCACCATGTCCTGGCTCATATTGGTCAGCGCATCAATCAGATAGGTCACATTGAAACCGATCTCAATGCTGTCGCCGCCATAATCAATATCGAGCTCATCTACCGCCTCTTCCTGCTCGGCGTTGTTGGACGCCACCCGCAGCGTGCCGGGGTCAATGTTCAGGCGCACCCCTTTGAATTTTTCACTGGTCAGGATGGCGGTGCGCTGCAATGTTGCCAGCAAAGCGCTGCGGCCCAGTGTGATGCTGTTCTGGTGGTTTTTGGGAATGACCCGGTTGTAGTCCGGGAACTTGCCTTCGACCAGCTTGGTAACAAACTCCATGCCATCGAAGCTGAACTTGGCTTGGTTGTTGGCAAACTGCATCTCAATGGCGCCCTGCGTGTCGGAGAGCAAACGCTGCAGTTCAATGACGGTTTTGCGCGGCAGAATCACTTCCTGCTTGGGCACTTCCACATCCAGCGTGGCCGAGGCGAAGGCCAAGCGGTGACCGTCGGTGGCCACCAGACTGAGTTGGCTGCCTTCGGCGACGAACAGAATGCCGTTCAAATAGTAGCGGATGTCGTGCACTGCCATGGCAAATGACACCTGGCTCAGCAGATCTTTCAACGTTTTTTGCGGCACACTGAACACCGGCCCGAAGCTGGCCGCTTCCTGCACCAGCGGAAAGTCCTCGGCGGCCATGGTTTGCAGCGTGAACCGACTCTTGCCGCCCTTGAGGATGAGCTTGGCGGCACTTGACTCCAGCGACACGGTTTGATCCGCGGGCATGGTGCGCAAAATATCAATCAACTTGCGCGCCCCCACGGTGGTGGTGAAATCGCCTGTGTCGCCATCGAGCTCTGCCGTGGTGCGAATCTGAATTTCGAGATCGCTGGTGGTCAGTTGCAGCGAAGTGCCTGTTTTGCGGATCAGCACATTGGCCAGGATAGGCAGGGTGTGCCGACGTTCAACGATGCCCGCTACCGATT
>Ga0156325_1011_pt1 | contig 10819 bp, 9 predicted proteins | sample RifCSPlowO2_12_FD_107973 | JGI IMG/M metagenome (GOLD analysis project Ga0156325, IMG submission 107973) | Rhodoferax sp. RIFCSPLOWO2_12_FULL_60_11 | reverse complement strand
CCGGGCCGGTCGCACCCGGCTTTGACGCGGTGCAGATTGCCGGCGACCCGGAGCGCGCCTACCGCCAGCAACGCCAAGCCGAAGGCATCGCGGTGGATGCCCAGACCTGGCAAGAGATTGTTGCGGCCGGCCAGAAGGTCGGCGTCACTTTGCCAAACTGAATCCCGCAGCTATGGCGGCCACGATGACCTCAGGCCGACTCGTGACATCAAAGATCTGCGCATTCTCCTGCGGGTCCGGCTCTTCCAGCGTGGCCAGTTGGCTGACCAGCAAGGACAGCGGCATGTAATGGCCGGTCCGCGCCGCCATGCGCGCTGCCAGCAGGTCGTAGTCGCCCTGCAGGTACAGAAAATGCAGGTCGGGCGCGCCTTGGCGCAGGATGTCGCGGTAGGCGCGTTTGAGTGCCGAGCACGACAGCACCAGCCCCGTCCCGGCCAAGCGTGCTGCTCCGATACGCTCGGCCAGCGTTTGCAGCCAGCCTGCACGGTCCGCATCGCTCAAAGCAACACCGGCCGCCATTCGCGCCACGTTGGTGGCCGAATGCAAGGTGTCGCCTTCGAGAAACTCCAGGCCCAGGGCGGCGGCCAGTTGGGCGCCCACGGTGCTTTTACCGCAGCCGCTGACGCCCATAACCACAAAAATAGGGGAACCCTTACTTGATGCAGGAACTGGCGCTTGTGCATGCAGACCAAGTCGCCGTGCAGCAACTAGATCGCCGCGATTGCATGATTTATTCATTCAAGATGATTGCTGTGGTGTGTCAAGGGGGTCAACGGGGAACGATCTTGACGTTGTTGAACTTTTCCTGTGCTTCAAACAGTGACGCAATCAGCTTGTCGCCATAACCGGCATTGACAGCCTGGATCAGGCTTTGATGCGCGGCTTCACCCATGAAGCTTGTGACCGGCAGCATTTCGGCCAGGTGGGTGTAGTACCGCAGGTCTTTCTGCGCATTGGCGATGCCGAACTTGAAGCCGGTCACGTCGCCATTCTTGAGGGTGTTGGTGGCCATCATCTGGAAAATGCCGCAGTTGACGCCGCCTGCGGAAATCACGTCATAGAGCCGGTTCAGGTCCAGCCCGCTTTTGGCCGCGACGGCAAAGGCCTCGGCGATCGACGCCGCAAAGCTCATGGCCATCATGTTGTTGACCAGCTTGAGCACATGGCCGTGCCCCGGCGGCCCGACATGGAAGATGTTTTCGCAAAAGGCGCTGAGTACGGGCTCCAGGGTTCTGAAATCCTCGGGCTCGGCGCCTACCATGGTGTTGAGCCGGCCTTCTTCGGCTTCCTTGGGCGTGCGTGCCAGCGGCGCATCAATCAGCTTGATGCCTTTGGCTGCGAGGTCATTACGGATCTTCGTACTGGAGGCAGGTTCAGCGGTCGAGGTGTCGACCACGATCAATCCGGCGCGACCGCACTCCAGCAGGCCATCCTCGCCATACACGATCTGCTCCACCTGTGGCGAACCCGTGACGCAGATAAACACGATGTCCGAGACCTGCGCGCACTCTGCATTGGTTTTGGCCTCGCGCGCGCCGGCTGCGATCAGATCAGCCAGGTTGTCGCGATTGCGGTTGACCTTGAAGGTCAGCGCAAAACCCTTGGCCAGCAAATTTTTGGCCATGCCGTGGCCCATCATGCCGATACCGATGAATCCAATTTTCTGTGTCATGCTTTATTGACTCCTTGTCGATCGCCGCGCTAGCCCGTGGTATTGAGATAGACCGCGTACAGGGAACTCGTTGCACACATGAACAACCGGTTTCGCTTCATCCCTCCGAAGCAGACATTGGCGACCGTTTCCGGCAGCAGTATCTTGCCCAGCAGCGTGCCATCGGGGGCGTAGGCATGCACGCCGTCGGCCGCGCTGGTCCACAGCCGCCCCTCATGATCAACCCTGAAACCATCAAACAGTCCATTCGTGCATTGCGCAAAAACACGCGATGTCTCAAGACGACGTCCATCCCCGCTGACACGGAACTGCCGAATGTGACGCGGTCCGTCGGGATCATGGCTGGCGCCGGTATCGGCCACATAGAGGATGGACTCATCCGGAGAAAAAGCCAGGCCATTGGGTTTCACAAAGTCATCGGCGACCAGGTCGACCGCACCCGTTGCGGGGTCAATCCGGTAGACATTGCAGGCGCCAATCTCGCTGTCCGAACGCCAGCCTTCATAGTGGGAAAGAATGCCATAGCTCGGATCGGTGAACCAGACGGCGCCGTCTGAATGAACCACCACATCGTTCGGCGAATTCAAGCGCCGGCCCTGCCAGCGGTCGGCCAGAACGGTCTGCTCACCGTTGTGTTCCGTGCGCACAACTCGCCGGGTCAGATGTTCGCAGGTGATGAGCCGGCCTTCACGGTCAACGGTGTTGCCATTGGAATTTTGCGCCGGTTGGCGAAATATTCCCACGGTACCGTTGAGTTCGTCCAGGCGCAGCATGCGATCGTTCGGGATGTCCGACCAGACCAGCGTGCGGTGCGCGGCAAACCAGGCCGGGCCTTCGCACCAGCGCGCTCCCGTCCACAGACGCTCGACGCGCTCGCAATGCAACAAGCAGCCGGAAAATCCGGTCTCCAGCACCTCAAAGCCGGTGCCCTCCAGTGTTCCAAATGGTTTCATGCCATGGGTCTCCTTAAAGTCGGAATTTATCAACGCTTGCCGGGTGAGCTGGCAGCCACAATCACCGCGATGATGATGAGCCCGGTCAGCAAGGTGCGAAGACCCGGCCCTGCACCTGCGGCATTGAGCATGGCCACCAGCAGGAACATGAACATGGCGGCCCCCCAAATGCCAGGCACGCTGGGAGCTCCACCACTAACCGCGGTGCCTCCTATAACGACCACAGCAATTGTCAGCAAGAGATACTCTTGCCCCTGGTCGAGCGAATTGCCACCGGCAAATCCGGCAATCAGTGCACCGGTCAGACCGGCCAGACCCGCACAAATCACATAGGCCCAAAATCTGGTGACCTCAACGCGCAGGCCAGCCAGACGGGCGGCCCGGTCGTTTTGTCCGACAGCCGCAATCGACCGGCCCAGCACGGTTCTCTCCAGCATCACGGCGACCCCGACGGTCACCACCAGGGCCACCACGGCGAGCAGCGGAACGCCGAGCAGCCGCATGGCCATGAAATCGGAAAACAGGGGAGGGGGCTTGATTTTCAGGCCCCGGCCAACATAGATGGCGACCGACATCACAATCAGCGACCCGGCAAGCGTCGCAATGATAGGAGGAATATTCAGAACACGGATCAGTCCAAAATTGAAAACACCCACCGTTGCGCCTACCAGCACCGCAGCGAGAATACCTGGCACGATCATCGTGTTGTTGCCATTCATCACGATCATCGCCACCGCGCCTGACAAGGCGATTGACGACGGGATGGAGAGGTCGGCATTGCCGGGGCCCACGCTGATCACCAGCATCTGCCCCAAAGAAACCAGGACGGTAAACGCGGAAAAAGTCAATGCCGCTGTCAGCAGGTCGCCCGACCCATGGCCCTGACCTGTGAACACGGTGGCGGCCCAAGCCAGCACGGCGGCCACACATGAGCCGAGCCAGGGACGACCCGCGCCCCAGCGCTGCAAGCTTGTGACGCCAGACAAAGATTTCGTCAATGTACTCACGCGATTCGCTCCAGTCGGTCAATCGCGGCGCGCAAGCCGAGCACCACGATGAGAATCAATCCCTGCATACCAACCTGCCAGTCCGGCGCGATATCCAGGAAAGTCAGAAAGGAGGCTGCCAGCGTCATCGTCAATGCGCCGATCACCGCACCCACCGGAGAAACATAGCCGCCGACAAATTTGCCGCCCCCCAGGATAACGGCAGCAATGGACACCAGCGTGTAACGGGATGCAATGTTCGGATCGGCTGAAGTCGTTTGTCCCACCAGCATCAATCCGGCAATGACGCCGAATACCCCGGCCAAGGCATATACACCTGCCCGCACCCGAACCAGCGACCAGCCGACACGCGCCACCGCAGCCGGATTACCCCCCAAGCCGCGCACCAGGGTACCGAATGCACTGCGAGTGATCAGGGCGTGCCCCAGCACGGCGGCGACCAGCGCCATCCAGATCGGCATCGGCAGCCATGGCGTGCGGTAAGCCATCGCACTGCTCAGCCAGCCCGGCGCCAGTCCGCCCGGCGTTGGCAGTAAAAGTACGGCACAGCCAAGCCAGACAAAGGACAGGCCCAGAGTGACGACGATGGACGGCAGGCGGCGCGACTCGATCACAGCGCCGGCCAGGGCGTAAGCAGCAACCGCTGCGGCGAGCGCGAGCGTGGCCAAAGCGGGCCGCGTCGGCAACAAGGTGGCGCCGATGCTGGCGACCAGCGAGACGAAAGGACCAATGGACAAGTCCAGATCACTCACGGCCAAAATCATCATTTGCGCCAGGGTCGCAAACATCAGGGGAATGGCCAGATCGAGCAGCAGGTTGATGCCGAAGTAGGACATCGCGCGCGGCTGCCGCCAGAATACGGCTCCCAGCAGCAAGGTCAACGCCATCGCAGGCAACAGGGTATGCAGCATATGTACCCCTCGTTTCGCGAGAACAGGGCTCATGCGGCAATCTCCTCGAAAGACATGTTCAGCACCCGTTCTTCGTTCAGCTCGGCCCGCGACAGTTCGCCGACCACTTCGCCGTTGTTGAAAACATAGACCCGATCGCAGTGAAACAACTCATCGAACTCGGTCGTGTACCAGATGAAGGTCCGTCCGCGCCGGGCCTCATCGGCAATCAGGGCATAGACATCGTGCTTGGTGCCAACGTCCACGCCGCGCATCGGGTCGTCCATCAGGATGATCGGTGCGGTCGACCCCAGTGCCCTGGCGAACAGCACCTTTTGCTGATTGCCGCCGGACAGGGAAAAGATCGGCAGATCAAGATCCGGTGTCACAAGACCCAGGCGTTGCCGCCATTGCTCGGCACGATCACGCTCTTTCTTCAGATCAATCAGCAGCCCGCGCTGGAATTGCGACAGACAGCCCACGCTCATGTTGCGCGCGATCGACCACAAGCCAAACACCCCGTCGGTCTGGCGGTCCCCGGCTACAAACGACGTGGCGCCGCCAACCCACACAGCGGACTCAGCTGCGCCGGTAGACGCTGCCTGCAAACGCAACAGCAGCCCGGTTTGGCCATGTCCAGCCAATCCAGCCAGACCGATCACTTCACCTGCACCCGCGTTCATCTCCATTCGCGTCCGGGTCGGTGAGGATACTTTCACGACCAGCGGCGCATTCTGCGGCCCGGCTGTCGGTGAAGCTTCACCAGCAAAACCGGTAGCCTGCTCGTCCTGGCCCATCGCAGCGACCAGCCGGTCGCGACTGGTCTGGTCCGTGCGCACGGACTCGACAACCTGACCATCGCGCATGACCACCACGCGGTCTGCCACATTGAAGATTTCACGCAGTTTGTGGGAGATCAGAATGCAGCTCTTGCCATGCGCTACGAATTCACGGATATAGGCCAGCAACTGGCCTGCCGCATGGCTGTCCAGCGAGGAGGTGGGCTCATCAAGAATCATCAGTTCCAGAGGCTGCGCCCCGGGCGTGAACGCGCGGGCAATCTCGACCAGCTGACGCTTGCCGATGGACAGATCAGCCACCACCTGGTCCGCACGCAAACAATGGCCAGGAAAGATTCGGTCAAGCGAGGCCTCCAATTGAGAACCGGCATTCACACGCCAGTTCCAGCCTTTGAGCTGCGGCTGGGCAATACGCATGTTCTCGGCCAGCGAGAGATTGGCACAAAGGGAAAGCTCCTGATAGACGGACCGGACCCCCAGGCGTTGCGCCTCGCGCACACCCCAGTCGGAACGCCCCGCTCTGCCAGCGAAATGCAGTTCCCCTCGATCAGGCGTCAGGGTGCCGGACAGCACATTCATAAGGGTGGATTTGCCAGCCCCGTTATGTCCGACCAAGCCAATACATTCACCACGCGTGATCTGGAGATCCACCCCGCGAAGCGCCTGCACGGCACCAAAGGCTTTGGCGGCATCCCGGACCTCAAACAGGATTTCAGAAATTGAATTTGTCACTATGTCTCTCTTGTCAGAAATGCCGACCCCATATGAACGCCAAGAACCAAATGCATGCCCGAACAGGCAATATCCATTCCTATGCGATCCGGTCTCGCCTTCTGACAAGAGCAAGACCGGACGATCGAAACCCTACTTCAGCTTGGCCAGAAAATCCATCACTTCTTTTTGCGAGTACTCAACGTTCACCACGCCACCGGGTTCGGTATTCTTGAGAGACTCATCCAGCGTCTGCTGGGTCACAACACTTAATGGCAGCTTCATGTCTTTGGGGACTTTGGCCCCTGCCAGGATCTGCTGGGCAACCCAGAAGGCAAATGTCGAAGCACCCGGAGCAATGCTGGCCGACATGGTCTGGTACTTGCTCGCATCGCGCTGCTCTTTCCACCAGGTCAGTTCATCATGGCGATTGCCGAGAAAGATGACCGGGGTGGGCCGCCCCGCTGCCTTAAACGCTTGGGCAACGCCATAGCCGTCACCCCCTTGGGTGGCAACCGCCGTCACAGCGGGCAGGGTCGAGAGAACAGCCGAAACCTCTTTTTGCGCGACCGTTTGGGTCCAGTTGCCATGAGCCGATCCGACTATTTTGTATTCGGGGTGTTTTTTTACACCTTCAGCAATGCCTTGATGGATTTCATCATCGACAAATACGCCCGCCAGACCACGCACTTCAAGCAGGTTGCCCTTGAGACCGCGGCTTGCAAAGTAGTCGATCTGCATCTCTCCGAGCTTCTTGAAATCCACCGCGATGCGATAAGCGCAGGGTTCAGTGACGATGCCGTCAAATGACACCACCACAATGCCCGCATCACAGGCTTTTTTTACCGCTCCATTGAGCGCTGTCGGAGACGCCGCATTGACGACGATGGCGTCGTAGCCCTGCAAAATCATGTTCTGAATTTGTGCGGCTTGTTCCGTCGCCTGGTTCTCGGCGGTTGTGAAGCTCGGTGCTTGCGCGACGATGTGCTTGGCTACAGCGTCCTTGGTGATTTTGTCCCAGCTCTTGAGCATGGTCTGGCGCCAGGAGTTGCCAGCGAAGTTATTGGACAGTGCGATTTTCTTGGTTGCAGTATCGGCCGCCGTGGCCGGTGCCTGGGCAGCAATGACGAGCAAACAGCTGATCGCGACCGTATGGAGCGTGAATCGACAATTTTTCATTTAAGTTCCTTATCCTGAATCCGATTGCCCGGTCTCAGGTGTTTCCTCAAAAAAAGCCAGTCCGACAACCAAACGCATATGCCGGTCATCAGAGGTACTACGTCGGCAGAACGGCGTACCCAGGCAAACGAATGTCAATACTTCAAAGGCCGACATGCACTGAGTCTTCCATCAAAAACAAAGCACCAGCAGACTTACATCGTATTGAAATATCATCATACCAATGGCTGCTTCAAATTGAACACTGGGAGAAACCCTGAGTCGGTGCGTCATTCACAGGCTGTGAAGGACTACAAAATGGCGTGGACCCTGTTCTTGCGAAGAAATACGCTCAATCCGGCACCGAGGCCCGCACCGTGGCGTCCCCGCGCTTGTGCAGGTCAGGCAGCAGCTCCAGCCCGAGTCCGGGCTTGTCATTGAGGCTGATCATGCCGTTTGTCACAGTAGGCAATTCCGTGACCAACTCCTTGTACCAGCCGCTGTAGAAGGCCCGCACGCTTTCCTGAATCAGCGCGTTGGGCGCATGCAGTGACAGATGGGTGGAAGCCGCCCACACCACAGGGCCGGTGCAATCGTGCGGCGCCACCGGCAGCTGCCAGGCGTCGGCCATGGCGGCGATCTTGCGTGCCTCGGTCAGGCCGCCGCACCAGCTCAAATCCAACATGGCGACTCCGGCCACGCCGGTTTGCAGATAGTCCTTGAAACCCCATTTGTAGCTGAGCGTCTCGCTGGCGCAGATCAAGGCCTCGCAGTCCTTCGCGTACTGCTTGAGCAGGTCGAGGCTGTCCATGCGGATGGCGTCTTCGTGCCAGAAGGTATTGAAGGGCTTGAGCGCGCGCGCGATCTTTTGTGCCATGGGCAGGCGCCACAGGCTGTGAAACTCGACCATGATGTCCATTTTTTGGCCCACGGCCTGACGAATTTTGCGGAAGGGTTCCAGCGCCTGATCGAGGTCGGCGTTGCTGATGTACTGGCCATCGCTCTTCTCTGCCGCCGGGTCGAAGGGCCAGATTTTCATGGCGCTGATGCCTTCGCTCAACAATGACTCAGCCACTTCGTCGGCACGGTGCAGGAAGCCTTCCAGGTCCTCGTAAGGGCCCGCATGCTGCCCCAGACCCCAGTTGGCCGTGCTCTGGTTGACGGTGTTGCGCACATACTGGTAGCCGGCGCAGGTGTTGTAGATGCGGATGGCGTCGCGGCTTTTGCCCCCCAGCGCGGTATGCACGGGCATGTTGGCGGCCTTGCCAAAGATGTCCCACAGGGCAATGTCCACGGCCGAGTTGCCGCGCGTCTCTACGCCAGAGCCGCGCCAGCCCAGATACCCCATCATGTCCTTGTTGCGCGCCTCAATGGCCAGCGGGTCTTTCCCCAACAGTTTGGGGGCTACCCACTCATGGATATACGCTTCCACCGCCTGCGCGCCCATGAAGGTTTCACCCAGCCCCACCAGTCCTTCATCGGTATGAATGCGAACCCAGATGATGTTGGGGAACTCGCCCAGCCGCAGGGTTTCAACTTTGGTGATCTTCAATTCAGACTCCAAAAAAGGCCGCGAGGGATATCCCTGGCGGCCTTGCTTCAGACCACGCGACGGTTCGTACTAACCGCCGCGGGCTTTTTTCAGAGCATCCAGCACAATGGTGACAGCTTCCGTGCCGATCGTTGGCACGTTTTTGTCATACACCGGCTTAACCTTCGCAAACATACGGCGCTGCTCGGCCGAGGTAATCTCGTTGACCTGCATGCCTTTGGCTTTCAGGCTGGCCAGCGACTTCTCGGACTGCGCACGGATAGCGGTGCGCTGCACTTTCTGGCCCTCTGCAGCGGCTTCGCGCAGCACGGCCTGCTCTTGCGGATTGAGCTGGTCCCACAGCTTTTTGCTGTAAAGAATCAGGAATGGCGTGTAGGCATGCCGGGTCACGCTCAGGTACTTCTGCACCTCATTGAACTTGGACGTTTCAATCGTGACGAAGGGATTTTCCTGGCCGTCGATGGTCTTGGTTTCCAGCGCGGTGAACACCTCGCCGAAGTTCATCGGAACAGCGTTGGTTCCCAGCGTCTTGAAGGTGTCCAGAAAAATGTTGTTCTGCATGACACGAACTTTGATGCCCTCGAAGTCTTCCGCTTTGGTCACCGCGCGCTTGTTGTTGGTCAGGTTGCGAAAACCGTTTTCCCAGTAAGCGAGATTGACGAGACCGGCTTCTTCAAGCTTCTTGTTGAAGTAGGCACCCGCGGGGCCGTCCAGTACCGCGTCCGCTTCTTTTTCATTGGCAAACAGGAACGGCAGATCGAACACGCCCAGTTCCTTGATGATGCCCACCAGCGGCGAGCTGGATGTGCAGACCATCTCCTGCGTGCCGGCACGCAAGGCTTGCGTGGCCTGCAGGTCGCCACCGGCGGCGTTGTTCCAGAAGGCATTGATCTTGATCTTGCCGCCGGTCTTGGCATTGAGCACTTCCTGCATTTTCTTGACACCGAGTCCGACCGGATGATCTTCGGCCACGCCGTTGGTGAACTTGATGGTGCGCTCGGCAAACTGGGCGAAGCTTGACGTCGCCACCAGCAAGGCGGCACCGGCAATGACCGATGTAATGGTTCTACGCTTAAACATGGTTGTCTCCTAAAATATGAATGACAGGGGTCGGGAAAAATGTCATCGCATCCACCAATGAAGTGGGACGGTGACGATCTGGGGAAAAAGAACCAGCAGGAACATCACGGCCAACTGGGCCATCAGGAAAGGCAGTACCCCCTTGAACGCATCGTCCATGGATATCTTGGCAACACCACAGACGACGTTGAGCACGGTACCCACCGGCGGCGTGATCAGACCGATGGCGTTGTTCATGATGAACATCACGCCGAAGTAAACCGGATCAATGCCAGCCTTGAGCACCACCGGCATCAGCACCGGCGTGAGGATCAGCACCGTTGGCGTGAAATCAAGAGCCGTGCCGACCACCACGATCAGCACCATCATGACCAACATCAGCAGTATCTTGCTGCCCATGAACGGCTCCAGCATGTCGGCGACTTCCGTTGGAATGTTGGCCACCGTAATGAGCCAGGCACTGACCATGGCGGCAGCCACCAGAAACATCACCACGGCCGTCGTCTTGCCGGCGGTCAACACCAACTGGTACAGCTCAGACCACTTGAGTTCGCGGTAGACAAACATGCCCACCGCAAAACTGTAGACGGCTGCCACCACAGCCGCTTCAGTCGGCGTGAACACGCCGAATTTCATGCCGCCAATGATGACGACAGGCAGGGCCAGCGCCAGGCTTCCTTCGGCGGTGATTTTCAGGCGTTGCGGCATCGCAAGTTTAGGTGCTGGCAGCACTTTTTCATTTTTCGCCAACCACCACCAGGTGAGGCCAACGGCCGCGCCCATCAGCACGCCTGGCACAATGCCGGCCAGAAACAGCTTGGTGATAGAGACGTTGCCCGCCACCCCGAAAATAATCATGCCGATGGAAGGCGGAATAACCGGGGCGATGATGCCGCCCGACGCAATCAGTCCGGCCGAGCGGTTGATACCGTAGCCCGCGGCCCGCATCATGGGAATGAGCAGAGCCGCAAGCGCTGCGGTATCGGCCACGGCAGA
>Ga0156325_1199_pt1 | contig 10840 bp, 9 predicted proteins | sample RifCSPlowO2_12_FD_107973 | JGI IMG/M metagenome (GOLD analysis project Ga0156325, IMG submission 107973) | Rhodoferax sp. RIFCSPLOWO2_12_FULL_60_11 | reverse complement strand
TTGCCGCTGCCAATGCCACCGGTCAACCCGAGCCGGACAAGCCCCCGCATCGTCTAGAGCCCAAACGCGCGAAGAATCGAGCCGGGGCCAAAAATCATCGCAGTCAGGCCGGCGCCGACCAGAAAAGGCCCGAAAGGAATGTAGCCACCTTCACGCAGCCCGCTGGAGAATTTCATGGCAATGCCAATCACCGCGCCAATCACAGAAGCCATCAAAATGATGGGCACCAGCGCCTGCCAGCCGAACCAGGCACCCAGTGCAGCAAACAGCTTGAAGTCGCCAAAACCCATGCCTTCCTTGCCGGTCACGAGCTTGAAGGCCCAATAAACCAGCCACAGTGACACATAACCCGCCACAGCGCCCCACAGCGCCGCTGGCAGCGCGACGGGTGTCCATTGCAGCGCAGCCGCAATCAAGCCCGCCCAGAGCAGCGGCAGGGTGATGTCATCCGGCAACAGCGTGGTGTCCCAGTCGATGCAGCCCAACGCCAGCATGGTGGCACCGAAACCGCACCAGACCAGAGCAGCGGGTGTGGCGCCCCATTTCCAGCCGCAATAAACAAACAGGGCAGCCGTTGCCAGCTCCACCAAGGGGTAACGCAGGCTGATGGGAGTCTTGCAGTTTGAACATTTTCCCCGCAAAAAGAGATAGCTGAACACCGGAATGTTTTCATACCACTGGATCTGATGGCCGCACTTCAGGCAGCGCGAGCGAGGTACGGCCAGATTGAACTTCTCTGCCGACGCCGTTTCTTTACCGGTCATTTCGGCGCACTCGGCTTTCCACTGCGCTTCCAGCATGACCGGTAGCCGGTAAATCACCACGTTGAGAAAGCTGCCTATCAACAAGCCCAGAACGCCCAGCACGGTGGCGTCAAACCATGTTGCCACCAGCATCAGACCACCTGACCCAGTTTGAAAATGGGCAGGTACATGGCCACCACAATGCCGCCAATCACGACACCCAGAATCACAATGATGATGGGCTCCATGAGGCTTGAGATGCCTGCCACCATGTCATCGACCTCGGCCTCGTAAAAATCGGCCGCCTTGCCGAGCATGTGATCAATCGAGCCCGATTCTTCACCAATGGAACACATCTGCAAGACCATGGACGGAAAGAGATTGGCATTGGTCATGGCCACCGTGAGTGCCGTGCCGGTTGATACTTCTTGCTGGATTCTTTTGGTGGCAATCTCATACACCGAATTGCCGGCGGCACCGCCCACGGAATCGAGTGCTTCCACCAGCGGTACACCGGCCGCGAACATGGTCGACAGGGTGCGTGTCCAGCGGGCTATGCATGATTTGTCGACCAGCACGCCAAAAATCGGCATCTTGAGCATGATGCGGTCCATCACGTGCTGCATTTTTTCGTTGCGCCGCCAGGCTTGCATGAAAAAGTAAAAGCCGCCGCCGATACCACCAAAAATCAGCCACCAGTAGCTGACGAAAATTTCGCTGATGGCAATCACCGCCAGTGTTGGCGCCGGCAGGTCGGCGCCAAAATTCGAGAACACCTCCTTGAAGGCCGGCACGACAAAAATCATGATCACAGCCGTGACCACAAAAGCGACCACCAGGACCGAAATCGGATACATCAAGGCCGACTTGATTTTGGACTTGATGGCTTCGGTTTTCTCCATGTAAACCGCCAGCCGGTCGAGCAGTTGGTCCAGAATACCGGCGGACTCCCCGGCCTCGATCAGATTGCAATAGAGGTTGTCGAAATACAGCGGGAACTTGCGAAAGGCAACACTCAAAGAGGTTCCGGTTTCAACATCGGTGCGAATATCGTTGAGCAGCTTGGTGACGCTGGGATTGGGGTTGCCGCGCCCGACGATATCAAAGGCTTGCAGCAGCGGCACGCCGGCCTTCATCATGGTGGCGAGTTGGCGCGTGAAGATGGCGAGGTCTTTGGGCTTGATGGATTTCCCGGCGCGCATCCTGCGCTTCCTGATCTTGGTTGACATGACGCCCTGGCGACGCAGCATGGCCTGAACCTGGTGCTCGCCAACCGCTCGGGTTTCCCCGCGCACCTGCTTGCCGTTGCGGTCCTTGCCTTCCCACTCAAAGACAAATTCCTTGATTTTTTTTGACTTTTCAGTTGCCATAGGTCTCTTCAATTAAGGGATCATTCGTTGGTCACGGCGAGCACTTCTTCGAGCGAAGTCAGGCCCAACTTGGCTTTGTGCAGCCCGGCTTGCCGCAGTGATCGCACACCTTCGCGTTTGGCTTGCTCGGCGATTTCCAGTGCGCTGCCATCACGCAGGATGATGCGTTGAATCTCTTCGCTGACCGGCATCACTTGATAAATACCTACGCGTCCTTTGTAGCCGTTGTTGCACATGGAGCAACCCACCGCACGGTAGCTGATCCAGGGCGCCTGGAGTTCATCGTCCTGGTAGCCGGCATCAATCAAGGCCTTTCGGGGTATCTCGATCGGGGCTTTGCAATTCGGGCACAGGCGCCGCGCGAGCCGCTGCGCCGTGATCAGGATCACGCTGGACGCAATGTTGAAAGGGGCAATACCCATGTTGCGCATGCGCGTCAGCGTGGTGGGTGCGTCGTTGGTATGGAGCGTGGAGAGCACCAGGTGACCGGTCTGGGCGGCCTTGATCGAGATGTCGGCCGTTTCAAGATCGCGAATTTCACCGACCATGATGATGTCGGGGTCTTGCCTCAGAAATGATTTGAGCGCGACCGCAAAGGTGAGCCCGGCTTTGTCGTTGACGTTAACCTGGTTAACGCCCGGCAAATTGATTTCGCAAGGGTCTTCGGCCGTCGCGATGTTGACCCCCGGCTTGTTCAGCATGTTCAGGCAGGTGTACAGCGAGACGGTCTTGCCTGAGCCGGTTGGCCCGGTGACCAGGATCATGCCGTACGGTCGCCCAATAGCCTGCAGCAGCCTTTCTTTTTCCTCGGGCTCGTAACCCAGTGCTTCAATGCCCAGCTTGGCGCTGCCGGGGTCCAGTATGCGGATCACAATTTTTTCGCCGAACAGCGTGGGCAAGGTGCTGACCCGGAAGTCGATCACCCGTTCCGGGCCAATCTTGAGCTTCATCTTGCCGTCTTGCGGGACGCGTTTTTCAGAGATGTCCATTCTGGAAATCACCTTGATGCGCGACGCCAGCTTGTCCTTGATGGCAATCGGAGGCGAGGCGATTTCTCTCAGTTCCCCGTCAATACGGAAGCGGACACGGTAGTTGTGCTCATACGGTTCAAAGTGCAGGTCGGACGCGCGCATGCTGAAGGCGTCCAGCAGCATCTTGTGTAAAAACTTGACAACTGGCGCGTCCTCAACTTCGGAGCTTGACGTGTCCGAGCTTTCCGTCAAGGCTTCGGTCGAAACCTCATCGAACTCGAAGTCGTCCCCAATGATGTGCTCCATCGTTTCCGACGCGGTGATGGCGTTGGCGGTGACCAGTTGCAGCAGTTTGTCGTATTCGGCAACGACCCAATCAACGCCCAGTTGGGTGGCAAACTTGATTTTTTCAGCCGCATGGCTGTCGGAGGGGTCAGCGGTCGCAACGATCAGCCTGTTATTTCGTTTGCTCAAGACCACCACGCGGTAGTCATGGCAGATTTTTACATCCAGCAAGCCCCTGGGCAGGCGTTGCGGGTCAATGGCTGCCATGTCCACCAACGGTGCTGCATAGGCTGTCGACATGGTGTGCGCTAGATCAGAGGCCGACACCGCGCCCGAGCCGGTGAGCTCGGCAATAAAGCTGGTATGGGCGCTCTGGGCTTTGCGGTAGATTTCTTCTGCTGATTTTTGCCCCAGTTTGCCCGCCAGGATGAGGGCGCGGCCCAAGCCCGGAAGGGCCGTGGCGGGGGATTCTCGAGACGAGGTGTCGACAGCAGTCATAGATCGAGAATGTACTACGACAGGAAGTGATTTATGGAGTCGGCGCCGAATGATTGTTCGACGCAATCAAAAGGCGGCCAGGTCAGGCTGTGACTTGGCGCTGCTTCAGGAATGAATCCTGGCTACGACCCCGGTTCGGCTTTTCGTTTGTAGATGAGCACGTCTTCGTACCGGTCTGCCGGGTGGCGCATGTTGCTGTGAAAGTTCCAGCGTGTCAGGTCAACGACTGAGGACAGAGACGGCGCGGCATCCTTGTCCACGATCAGCCAGGGGCAACGGCTGTCCGAGCCGGCCGGTCGCAGTGCCAGATGGCCATGAAATTGAAAAGCCGCGATCTGGCTGCGGCTCAGTCCGTAGATTTCAACGCAGCGCGGTTGATGCTGAAAAATGACCAGGGTGCGACGCACCAGCGGGGCGTAGCTGCGGGCAAAGTCGAGCAAGGGCAGCCATAAGGTCATCAGGAGCAGCCAGCACAGCGCCGCGCCACCGGCTGGCAAAACCAGGCTTTTCCAGATGGCGGCCCGATGCCGGCCAACTCGCCACTTCACCAGCCAGGCCCACGCCAATGTTGCGCTGGCAGCTATCAAAAAAGGAACAAGGGAAAAGCTGTGTTCAAAGCCGGGCAGAAGTCGCGCGACGTTGGCGGCGGGTTGCCTGGGCACGCCGGTTTGCAGGGCGATCCACACGACCCAGATGGTCAAAGCGCAGCCGGAGAAAAATAGCAGGGTGAACCAATCAACCAGCGATGCCACGCTGCGGCGCAAGGTGGGCAGGGCAAACGCAGCCAGCGTTGCCAGTGCAGGCAGGGCCAGCAACAAGGACCGATCGGCCGAGCCGGTGGTCAGTGTGGCGCCGATGGCAACGCCTGCAAACCACAGCGGCAGCGCCAGATGGCGGCTGGGCATGCCCATGCGAATCAGTTGATGGCGCCAGCGCCACAAGGTCCACAAGGCCAGCGGCCAGGCGGGCCAGGTGAACCACAGCAGCAGGCGCCCAAGGTTGCGCCACGTTGTCCAGTTGGCATGGGGCAGCTCAATGCGCCAGCGCCACAAGTCCAGCCCGCTGGCCAGCAGAGCGACCAGCAGCGTGACGATTGCTATCGCCCCGGCGGCCAAAATGGCCGCGCGCCGCGTCAAGCTTTGTTCATTGGAGCGATCCAGCAGCTGAATCAGGGCGCCGCCGCCGCCCAACAGTACGGCCATGCTGGGAGCCCCCGACAGGGTCAGACCTGCCAGACCGAACACGCCGGCGATGGCGGGCGTTAACGTGCGGTAGGGCAGGGCGGCCAGCGCGTACAGAGCGAGTGCCGTAAAACAGAGCTGCGCCAGCGCAGGCGTGGTTTCATGTGACAACTGGGCCAGGCCCAGGCAGGCGATGAAAGCCAGCAGGCCGCCGTCGGCCATGGCTCTCGCATAGTCCGTCGGCCTGGCCTCTCCGCCAAATGCAAAAGCAACCGGTTGGGCCTCAGGGTTGCGTGCCAGATAGTAAGTGCCGTACCAAGTGGCGACCAGGGCCAGTGTCAGCAACAAACCAAACGGGATGCGCGCCGCAAAATCCGGTGCGAACCAGGCGGGCGCGAGCTGCATGGCCCAGGCGCCAAGCCAATAAGGCAGCAGTGCATCGACCTCGGGTGACAGACCCATCAACTGCGGCGACATCCATGCGGTGCCGCCACGGGCCAATTCGGCCATATAGCCAAAGGCGGATATGTCGGCCGTTTTCCAGGGGCCGCGGCCCAGCAAGCCCGGCAATACATAGGCGATGCAAAACAAAAACAAAGCAACGCGCGGCAAACGCTGCACGGCGCCTTGGGCGACGATCGCGGGGGTGGTTTGATTCACGCTGGTTTGATGAAAAAAAGGCAGCGCGGGTAACCCGGGCTGCCTTTTGGAAGAAGCGTTTGCCAGTTTATTCGGTGACAGCGGCAACTGCGGTTTTGGTCTTGCCAAAACGGTTGCGGAAGCGCTCGACACGGCCACCCATGTTGTCCACGGATTTTTGTGTGCCGGTGTAGAAAGGATGCGATTCGCTGGAGGTATCGATCTTGTACAGCGGCAGTTCGCGACCGTCTTCCATCTTGATCATCTCTTTGGCGTTGGCGCAAGAGCGGGTGACGAATTTGAAGCCATTGGACGTGTCCAGGAAACAAATTTCGCGGTAATTCGGGTGAATGTCTGCTTTCATGTTTTCTCCATCAGTTGCGTTAGCCGCGTCAGCCCTTGTGCAAACCATTGCGCAATTAAAAGCCCGTCGTACTTGTCGCGTAGAACCGCGAATTATAGCTTAGCGCAGCACACGAAGTGACCAAGCGTGGGGGCCAATTTTTCGCCGGGCCGCCCCAAGGAAAATTAACCCCCTTGGGGGGCAGCGCAGCACACGAAGTGGCCAAGCGTGGGGGCAATATTTCTAGCCGCCGCGGCGCATCATGTCAAAAAATTCGCTGTTGTTCTTGGTGGCGCGCATTTGCTTGAGCACCATTTCCATCGACTCGATTTCATCCATGTTGTAGAGAAACTGGCGCAGGATGCGGGTTTTCTGCAAAATCTCGGGGGCCAGCAACAGTTCTTCACGCCGGGTTCCGCTGCGGTTGAGTTGGATCGACGGGAACACGCGCTTTTCGTACAGGCGCCGGTCCAGGTGGATTTCACTGTTGCCGGTGCCCTTGAATTCTTCAAAAATCACTTCGTCCATGCGGCTGCCGGTGTCGATCAGGGCGGTGGCGATGATGGTCAGCGAGCCGCCTTCCTCCACATTGCGCGCCGCGCCAAGGAAGCGCTTGGGGCGCTGCAGCGCGTTGGAGTCCACACCACCGGTCAACACCTTGCCGCTGGATGGCACGACATTGTTGTAGGCGCGCGCCAGGCGCGTGATGGAGTCCAGCAGGATGACGACGTCTTTTTTTAGCTCGACCAGGCGTTTGGCGCGCTCGATCACCATCTCGGCCACGTGCACGTGGCGGGCGGCGGGCTCGTCAAAGGTGGAGGCGATCACCTCGCCCTTGACGGTGCGCTGCATCTCGGTCACTTCTTCGGGCCGCTCGTCGACCAGCAGCACCATCATGTGAATTTCGGGATAGTTGGCGGCAATCGCGTGGGCAATGTGCTGCATCATCACCGTCTTGCCGCTCTTGGGTGGCGCCACCAGCAGGGCGCGCTGGCCTTTGCCAATCGGCGCGATGATGTCGATGATGCGGCCGGTGATGTTTTCGTCGGTCTTGATGTCTTGTTCCAGCCGCATTTGCTTGTTGGGAAACAGCGGCGTCAGGTTCTCGAACATCACCTTGTGTTTGTTTTCTTCGGGCCCGCCGCCGTTGACTTTTTCAAGCTTGTTCAGGGCAAAGTAGCGCTCGCCGTCTTTGGGCGTGCGCACTTCGCCTTCAATCATGTCGCCGGTGTGCAGGTTGAAGCGGCGCACCTGGCTCGGGCTGATGTAAATGTCGTCTGTGGAGGCGGTGTAGCTGGTGTCGGGGCTGCGCAAAAAACCAAAACCATCGGGCAGGATTTCCAGCACGCCATCGGCAAAGATCTGCTCACCAGCGCGGGCGCGCTTCTTGATGATGGCAAACATCAGCTCTTGCTTGCGCATGCGTCCGGTGTTTTCAATCTCAAGCTCTTCAGCTTGCTTGAGGACTTCTGACACGTGCAGTGCCTTGAGTTCGTTTAAGTGCATGGAATGGCCAGGTAGGGGAATTGAACGAAATACAGGGGGGGTTTGGGTGAGGCGGATCGCAATCCTCAGCCTCAATGTTCTAAACCGGGAACTCGAACTGACTCAGGATGGGAGTCAGTGAACTGGCTGTAATTATGACAGGAAAAAAATGCAGTCTTCAAGCCCTGTCAAGCATGATCTGGAAAAGCCTAAATTCTTACGGGTAAAGCTGGCTCGCTTTGAACGGGTGGGGGACAGACTTTGTTGGCTTGGCTTCACTGCGGTCTGTCCCGCAAGGTTTCAGTTTGGTTGAGGACAGAGCTTGCCCACTGCGTGTGGCGGCGGTCTGTCCCGCAATGCTTCAGGCTAGTTGCTGATCAATAAAAGCCGTCATCTGCGACTTGCTCATGGCGCCGACTTTGGTCGCGGCGAGCTGCCCATCCTTGAACAGCATCAGGGTGGGAATGCCGCGAATGCCGAATTTGGCCGGAATATCACGGTTTTCATCGACGTTCATCTTGGCAATTTGCAGTTTGCCTTCGTAACTGGTCGCTATTTCTTCCAGAATGGGCGCGATCATCTTGCACGGGCCGCACCACTCGGCCCAGTAGTCCACCAGCACGGGCTGCGTTGATTTCAGCACATCGGTTTCAAAAGAGGCGTCGGACACATGTTTGATAAGTTCGCTGGCCATGAGAATTCCTTGGTAGATAGTCGGTACAGGTAAAGTGGGGAAATTGTGACAGAAACCAAGCCCCTGCATCGTTAACCAAAATCCTATGGCTGAAATAGCAAAAAACCATCCTGTTGATCGGGCATGGGACCGTGTCATGGGTCAAATCCGCGCCGAAATGGCCGCGCGCGGGGTGCATGCGTCACGCACGGTGGTGCTGTTGCCGTACGCCCAACTGATGCAGGAAGCGCGCAGCGCCTGGCTGCGCGCTCTGGAGGGCGCCCAGCCTGGCGTCAACTCGCCTGCCCATTTTTTGCCCCGTTTCGAGACCAGCATGAACTGGACCCGCAGCCTGGGTGGCTTTGAGCCCGGCCCGGACGATCTGCAGCTCGATTGCGCGCGCGACGTGCTGACGGCGGCTTCCTTGCTGGCACGCGCGGGATTGGCCCCGTATCAAAACCTGTTGGCGGCGCGCCTGATGGAAGCTGCCTGGAGTCTGGCCCGGCTTGCCGCTTCTGTTGCGCCCGCGGCGCGCGCGCAGTGGGGCCTGCGCCTGGACGGTCTGTTGGTGAGCGGCCTGGACGCGCCGGTGCTGGCGTTGGAGGCCGCGCTGGCACGGGTCGCACTGGCTTGGGTGGCCAGCTCAAGTTATCCGTCCGATCGGCTGTTTGCGGCCCGCCCTGACCTGCTGGTGGTGCTGCAAGGTTTTCAGAGCGAACCGCTGGCGCTGGCCTTGCAGCACGGCCTGGGCGAGCGGGTCGTTGTGCTGGCGCTGCAGGAAGACGCCCCAACAGGCGCCATGGCAGGCGCGGACACGGTGGCGCTGCACGCGGCCCAGGACGGCGAAGACGAAGCGCAGCGCGCGGCTGCCTGCGTGCTGGCGCATCTGGCAGCGGGGCGCTCGCCGGTGGCGCTGGTGGCGCAGGATCGGGTGCTGACGCGCCGCGTGCGCGCCATGCTGGGAGAGCGCGGCGTGGCCGTGCGCGACGAAACCGGCTGGACGCTGTCGACCACCCGCGCCGCCGCCGCACTGATGAGTCTGCTGCGCGCTTGCGCCTGGGACGCCAGCACTGATGTGGTGCTCGACTGGCTGAAAAACGCGCCGGCGTTTGACCCGCAACTGGTGACGCAGGCCGAGGCCAGTTGGCGCCGCGGCGCGGTGCGCGAGTGGCGCGCGGTGCCGCTCGGTGAGGCCTTGCAACGCCCGGTACAGGCGCTACGCGACAGTCTGCAATCCGGGCGGCCGCTGGCGCGCTGGCTGGTCGATCTGCGCGCCGTGCTGCAAAGCGCGGGCCAATGGACCGGCTTGACGCAAGACGCTGCCGGGCAAGCGGTGCTGCAGGCCCTGCGTTTGCATGAGGGCGCGCATACCGAGTTTGCGGATGTGGCAGTGCGTATGAGTCAGAGCGAGTTCACGGCGTGGGTCAGCCAGTCGTTGGAGGCGGCCAGTTTCTTGCCGGAACATCCGGAGAAATCAGCGCCGGGTCAGGTCGTGATCCTGCCCTTGAGCCAGCTGCTGGGTCGCCCGCTGGCGGCGGTGGTGCTGCCCGGCTGCGACGACGTGCGCTTGCCGATGTCACCCGAACCCACCGGCCCGTGGACCCCTGCCCAACGCGCGTTGCTCGGTCTGCCCGAGCGTGCGCAACTGGCCGCTGCCAGCCGCGCGGCCTGGCAGTACGCCTTGCAGTTTCCCCATGTGGATGTGTTGTGGCGCCAGAGCGAAGGCGGCGAGCACCTGATGGCCAGCGGCTTTGTGCAGGAACTGCAGCTCGGCCAGATTGGTGCAATGGCGGCGGATCCGCGCGTGTTGCGCCTGCTTGCGGCCAAGCCTGGCGCCATGCCGCGCCCGAAGGGCGATGCGCTGGCCGTGACCCGGCTCTCCAGCACGGCTTATGAAGACCTGCGCCGCTGCCCGTACCGGTTCTTTGCTTTGCGCCAACTCAAGCTGCAAGAGTCGGATGAACTCGACACCGAACTTGGCAAACGCGACTTCGGGAACTGGCTGCACAGCGTGCTCAAGCTCTTTCATGAAGCATTGAATGAGTCTCCAGCCCCCGATTTTGTTGGGCGAGTAGCTATGATTAACAGAGCGGCCGAAGAGGCGACTGTGGCGCTGGGTTTGTCCAGCAGCGAATTCTTGCCGTTCGCCGCCGCCTGGCCGCGGGTACGCGCGGGTTACCTGGAATGGCTGGCCGGGCACGAGGCCAGCGGCGCCGCCTTTGTCGCCGCCGAGCGCTGGCGGGAAACTGCGCTCGGCCACCTGACCCTGGTGGGCAAGATTGACCGTATCGATCGCCTGCAGGACGGCAGCGCCCTGGTGATCGACTACAAAACCGAGCCGCGTGCCAGCACCGCCCAGCGCATCAAGGACGCGCCGGAAGACACCCAACTTGCGTTTTATGCCGCGCTGCTGGGTGATGACACCCTGGCGGCGGCTTATGTGAATGTGGGTGAAAAAGACGGCACCAAAACGTACGAGCAGTCCGACGTGGTGGCCTTGCGCGACCTGCTGCTGGCGGGGATTGCCACGGACATGGCGCGGATTGCCGATGGTGCGGCTATGGCGGCGATGGGGGAAGGCAAGGCATGCGAGTTTTGCGCTGCGCGTGGCTTGTGTCGGAAAGATTTTTGGGATGTTGTATGAGTTCTGTT
>Ga0156325_1046_pt3 | contig 10855 bp, 7 predicted proteins | sample RifCSPlowO2_12_FD_107973 | JGI IMG/M metagenome (GOLD analysis project Ga0156325, IMG submission 107973) | Rhodoferax sp. RIFCSPLOWO2_12_FULL_60_11 | reverse complement strand
CAGCCACATTTCCCACAGCGACTACCACAAACACGGCGCCTACATTCTGGACAATGCCGATGCCCTGGGTTTTACCTTGCCCGAACTGCACAAGCTCAGCCTGCTGGTCTTGGGGCACCGGGGCAAGCTGCGAAAACTTGATGTGAACTTTGAAGACGAGCTGTTTGTCCAACAACTGCTGTGCTTGCGCCTGGCGGTTATTTTGTGCCACGCCCGTCGCGACCCCGACCTGGGCGGTTTGACACTGGCGCGGACGGGCCATGCCAACAGCTTCAGCCTCGACTGGCGGGCCGGCTGGGCCCAGGCTTTTCCCCAGTCGGCGCACCTGTTGCGCGAGGAAGTGCTGGCGTGGCAAAAAACACCTTGGTCATTGAGCCTCAGCAACAGCTGAAGTCGGGGGTTTCGCGCACAGAGCGAAATTAGGGCAATAGTCACCGGCCTGTCACAGGACAAAACTATCCTCGGTCTTTCATTGACCGGGAGCGTCTTTCATGTTGAACCGTCGAGCTTTGGGTTTTGCCCCTGTTGCCGCTGCGTTGGCCGGGTGCGCTACCGCTCAAAAGAAATGAGGGTGTATCCGTCTGAATGGACCCGGCGCAGTGTCTTGCGCGGCGCAGTGAGTCTGGTTGCTTGCACGGCAGCGCCAGCCTGGGCGCAGTCAGGAAAATCTGCAGGCGCCCCGCGTATTTTGGTGGTGGCCCAGGTCGTGGACAACACACCAGGTCAGTTGGACGTGTCCAGGGACTTTCTGATTGGGTCCCGCGCTGCCTGGCAAGAGGTCAACAAAACAGGGGGCGTCAATGGCCGCTCTATCCAGCATTTGGTCCTGGAGGTCGACGGTAGTTCCACCAGCCTGCGTGCAGCCCTTGAGACGATCAAGAAAACGGCCAATTGCGTGGTGCTTTGTGGCACAGCGGGTGACCGTGCCGCCAGCCAGCTCGTGGCGTTGTTGAAGCAAGATCAGCACGACATCGCCCACGTTGCGCCCTGGTTACAAAATTCTGATCTGGATGGGGACAATCACACGTTTCCCATTTTTGCATCGCGTCAGGATCAAATCGCTCAAGCCATTAAATCGCTGTCCTTGATGGGCGTACCTGAGATGGGTGCCGTCTACGCGTCTGAGCAAGAGTACTCACTGTACCGCGACGATGTTGAGCGGGCGAGTGCTGCCTTGAAAATCAAGCTCATGTCTTTCAAACCAGGTGCAGGTCTGGCACAAGTTGGAAAAAGCCTGAACGCCGACACGCCCCGGATTCTGTTGTTTATGGGCGGCACACCTGAGCTCTTGCAGTTTACCCAGAGCATTGACAAGCAGGCTCGGCAACGCTATCTGGTTGCGCTGGCTGATGTGAACCTGCAAACCCTGATGCAAATGGGTGCATCGCGCCATACACCCATCATGGCCACGCAGGTGGTCCCCATGATCAACTCCCCGTCGCCCATCGTGAAGTCCTACCGTCAGACGCTGGCTCGACTGTTTGATGAGCCGCCAACACCGCAAAGCCTGGCCGGTTATATCGCGGCACGCTACACCAGTGAAGTATTAAGCACCGTGGAAGGCGTCGTGACGCGCCAGACAGCATTACAGGCATTCCAACAACGTCATACGGTTGATTTGAGCGGGTTTCGCGTCAGCTTCAACGCGCAGGGACGCGGCGGGTCTTACGTTACGCAAAGCATGCTTACCCCGGACGGTCGACTTGTGGGCTGATGATTCTCAGCGAGTGCTGAAGTCAAGGGTATCGCGCACCAGCAGACCCACGCCATGCGTCTTGGCGTCGTGCTTGGCCCGTGCGGCCTCCGACGCGACCTGCTCGGCATTGGCATATTCATCGCGCGCAACCTTGACGGCACCGATCGAGATGGTGGTCAAAGGGAAAAACCGGGGCACGCCGAAGCGATCTTCAGCTTCAATACCGCCCGCCGCGCGCGCCGACGGGTCAAACAGCTCCACCGCGCGCTTGGCAAATTCAGCGATGAATTGCTCGCATTGCACCCGCCAGTCATCACTCTGATACAGAATGATGAAGTCGTCGCCACCGACGTGCCCGACAAAATCACGCCGTGGATCACAATGCGCCTGGGCGAGCCGGGCCACCAGACGAATCATTTCGTCGCCGCGCCAATAACCATATTGGTCGTTAAAGGGTTTGAAATTATTCAGGTCGGCGTAGCAGGCAACAAAATCGACGCCGCTGTTCAAGAGCCGCTCGATATGTTGACTGATCGGGATATTGCCCGGCAAGAAAGTCAGTGGATTGGCATGGCGGGCCCCTTCAATGCGTGTCTCAGTGACTGTGCGAACCAGCTGATCGCCGGTGCCCAAGCCAGCATAGCGGCCGTTGTCCGTCACGACAAATCCATCCGCGAGGTAACGTTGGTCGTCCGACGTGAGGATGCCGATCAACTCGTCAACATTGTGGTCGCGCTCGATCAAGCGGGGCTCCAGATTGGCATGAACCAGGCACGGCTTGCGGCCCCATACCTCACGGTAATACAGCCTGCTGTATTCGTTCATGAAGCGTGAACGGTTAATGATCCCCACCGGGCGGGTGCCATCAACAACTGCCGCGGCATGCAGCCTGGTATGCGTCATGAACAGCGACGCCAATTCATCGTTGGTCGCATCCAAGCCGACCGCGGGCGCCTCCAGCACCAGCAGGCGTTTTAAGGAGCCCGCGTTGGACGCCCGCCGCAACTCAGGGAACACGGCGACCCGACGGTCCTGCATCACGGCCATTGCCGGTTCTTCAATCTGCTCCCGCGGCAGCGCGGCCGGGCGCCCAAGAAGATAACCTTGTCCATAAGAAATGCCAAGATCGCGCAGAACGCGCAAGTCGTCCTCGGTCTCAATGCCTTCGGCGACCAGGGCGGTATCAAAGATGGCGGCAATCTGCTGCAAAGCCTGAATCGTCTTGACTTTGTCGGCGTGCAGGCTGAGGTCCTTGGTAAAGTATTTGTCGATCTTCACGATCTCGGGCTTGAGTTGCGACCACAGGCGCAGACTTGAGCGACCATCGCCAAAATCGTCCAGTGCGATGGAGACGCCGATCGCACGCAGCTCGCCCACGACGCTGGCGAAATAATCCATGTCGGTCACCCGCTCATACTCGGTGATCTCCAGCACCAGGCGGCGTGGCAAAACACCCAAGCCGCTGACCATCTCGATCAGGGCATCACGCCCGCATTGTTTCAAGACCTGTACCAGCACCTGCGCGCTGATATTGACAAACAGTCGCCCGTTTTGAAGCAGCGTGCCCCATTGATCCAGTGCGGCAATGACACACAGGGTTTCAAACTCGAAGTTCAGCCTCTCATGTGCCGCTGCTGCCAACAACATATCGGGCGTATGCAATGAGGTGCCTTGTGGCCCGCGAATCAGGGCCTCATGGGAATAAATGGCACCACCCCCCAGCGACACAATGGGCTGATAGACCGGGTACAGCCCGGTGCCGCGCATCAGGTCAGCCAGCGGCCCGCAACCGCGCCGCACGGCATAGGAGCGTGTCACCATCAGCATCGACCTGGCACTGCCGATCGGCCTGCCGCGCGCGTCAGCCGAATTGAAGTTAACGGCAGGCCGCGCCGTCGCTGCGCCCGGTTGAACCGTGTTCAATAGCATTGCTTTCTTTCAATAAACAGGAATGGTTTCAGCATGGCAAGCTGCCGACCCCCTCAGCGAAGGGCAAGGGCAAGCGCCGGCAATCGAAACTGCCCGGCCATATCCCGCAAATCGCCAGCCTGCGCCTGCAAGCTTTGGGCAGCGGCCGCCGACTGCTCGACGACAGCCGCGTTTTGCTGGGTCATTTGATCGAGACGACTCAGAGCCGTATTGATACTCGCCATGCTGGCGCTTTGCTCACGGGTGCCGGTGCTGATGTCGCCAATCACCTGCACCACCCGCGCCACGGCATCATCGATGGCGCTCATGGTGTCACGCGCCTGGCGTACATTGAGCGTACCCAGTTTTGCCTTGTCCACCGAGACGCCGATCAAAGACCTGATTTCCCGCGCTGCCACGGCGCTCCGGTTGGCCAGCGCGCGAACTTCGGCGGCCACCACCGCAAAGCCGCGCCCGTGCTCACCGGCGCGGGCAGCCTCAACGGCGGCATTGAGCGCCAGGATGTTGGTCTGGAAAGCGATGCCGTCGATGACTGCCGTGATCTGCGCAATCTGGTGCGACGACTGGCTGATGTCGCTCATGGTCTGCATCACTTCGGTCATGGCCTTGCGGCCGGCTGTTGCCTCCACAGCTGCCGATCTGGCCAGTGCTTCGCCGCGCGAGGCTGCCGCCAGGGACTGATGCAGGGTCGCCGCGATCTGCTCCACCGCAGCGGCGGTCTGCTGCAGAAAGGAGGCGGCCAGTTCGGTTCGGCTGGAGAAGTCAAGATTACCAGTTGCGATCTGCGTGGCGCCCTCGGCCACACCGTGACTGGCACCCTGAACTTCAGACACCAAGGTGTGCAGAGACGACTGCATTCGGCTCAGTGCGGCCAGCAGGCGGCCGCCTTCATCGCGATCATGTCCGTCGATGGGGTCACTCAGGTCCAGCGCCGCCACCCGGTCAGCGGCATCCACCGCCTGATGGATGGGCCGGGTGATGGCCCGCACAAGCCACGCCGACAGCAGGCCGCCCAGCAACAGGGCACCACAGCCAAAGAGAACCAAACCCCATTGCGCTGACCGGCTCAAACCCGCGATTTCAACGACAGAAGCATCGATCCTGGCTTGCCGGGAATCCCGCAGCCGGGCAACGGCTTCCAGCAAGGCCTGCGCAGTCGGGGAAAAACGCTTGGCATACACCTGTTCAATGTTGGCCGTCACACCGCCATCGCGGGCGAGTGTCAATTCTTGCCGCGCCCGCAAAAATTCGCGATTGGCCTGCAACATGTGCCCGAGCATCAATTGATCGTCGGGACTGCTCAGCCGAGAGCCCAATTGACGCAGCAACTCCTCCACCACGGTGGAAGTCTGGTTGATCTCCGGGGTCAACACATCACCGACCTGGGGTTCCGAACTCAGGGCGAGTGCCTTGGAGCGCGCCACATTGAGCGCGAGATGCCGGTACAAATCCACCGCCAGACGCTAGGTTGCCATGGCGTCATCGACCATGTGGCTGGTCTCGTTGGCGACCCGTTGCAAAGACCAGACCCCCAGCGCCGAGCCCAACAGGGCAACCGCCAGAACCAGCGACAGCACGACCCGTATTTGCCGCGAAAATGACCACGCGCCATTGGATTTTGAAAGTGCTGTGCTCATGGTCATGGCTCGCATCACGCGCCCAGAAAATGCTTGCGGTAGCGCGGCGGCAAGTCGTTGATGCGCATCAGCATGGGGAGGTCGGCCGTGTTGAAATCCGGGTCCCAGGCGGGCGCCCCCAGAATCTTGGCGCCCAGTCGCAAATAGCCCTTGATCAAGGCCGGCGGCTCGACGCTCAGGCTGTGGTCCAGCCGATCCACGGGCAGCGCCAGGCGCGGATGCACCTGGTGTTCGATCGGTGCCAGATGCGTTGCCTTGAGTTGATGCCAAATGCTGGCGGCCACATCACCGCTAACAATGCCGTTATGCAGCATCGGAATGCTGGCGCAGCCAATCATGGTATCGAGCTTGTTGCGCACCATGAACTCGGCCAGCGCGCCCCACAAGGCCATGATCACGCCGCCGTGACGATAGTCCGGATGCACGCAGCTGCGCCCCAGCTCCACCATGCGCTCACGCAGGCTGCGCAGGCGGGTGAGGTCAAACTCAAGGTCGCTGTAGGTGCTGCCGACGCGCCGGGCCTGGGCCGGCGTGAGCAGGCGGTAGGTTCCTACCACCTCCAGGGTCGATTCGTCGCGCACCAGCAGATGCTCGCAATAGTTGTCAAACAAATCCACATCGTGGCCGGGTACGGTCGTATCCAGCCGGGCCCCCATTTCCCGGGCGAAAACCGCAAACCTCAAGCGCTGCGCTTGCCGCACTTCGTCCGCGTGTTGGGCCCATGAAACCACGAGGCCGGCGCGTTCGACAGGCGCGACTGGTCGTGGATTCGATACAACCAGAGGCGCGTGAGGCCGGTGAAACAGGCTCCGGGGCAAAGATAGCGGCGACAAAGGAAAGGTGGGGCTGGGTAGCTCTCTCATGACTTGCTCCTTTAAAGAATGGGACAAACCCGAATTGCGTCGTGGTGAACCTGATGTTGGCGATCTAGCGTGACAACACGATGGCAACTTCATGGCAGTTGCGTGACAGGATTGACGCTCGCAGTTGCGCCAGCCGGCACGCCGAGAAGGCGCAGGAATACCGCAAACCAGGCAGACTGACTCCACCATGGGCACGGCCGTGACAATTCAATCCATGGTGTTTGGCAACAGTGGCGGCCCCGCTGGCGCCAGATGCCTGCGCATCACGACATCAGACAAACCATTTTTTCATGTCAACGGTTGATCGTCGTCCGATGCCATCGGCACTCTCCGAGAGCCAGGCCGTGGCGCGCTCACGCCCCTGGCCGCACAGCAGCTCGAGAAACGGCGCGTGCGCCAGCAGCTTCGTTTCGGTGCGCTGCAGGCTGACCAGCTCACTGGCGTCAATCATGTGAAACCGCATCTTCTGCAAGCGTCGCTCCAGCCTGCCCCAGGTCACAAATGTCGGGCTGGAAAATTCAGCCGCATGAACGAACATCCGCATCTCGCGCATGAAGTTGGCACTGAACGCCAGTTCGGCGATGCGCGACTCGATCTCATCCACCGTGGTCGGAGTGCCTTCGCGTTTCAGCGGACTCAGCAGCACCAGCAACACATCGCGCGAATCGCAGTCGTAGAACAGCGGGAATACCGCCGGATTGGCCGCGTAGCCACCGTCCCAATACGGCTCGCCGTCGATTTCCACCGAATGATGTATCTTGGGTAGACAGGCGGAGGCGAGCATCACGTCAACGCTGAGTTCTCTCTCGCGAAACACGCGCAGCTTGCCGGTATTGGCCTGCGTGGTGCCGACGAACAACTTGAACGGACTGCGCGCGCGCAACTGCTCAAAGTCGACCAGCCGATTGAGCAGATCGCGCAAGGGGTTCAGATCGAAAGGGTTGAGCTGTGCCGGCGAGAAGTAGCCGGCCCAGTTCGCCAGCAACTTGCTGGCCGGCGACAGGCTGATCGCCTCGCCCTCACCCTGGGTCATCAAGCCCCAGGGCATCTGCTTGCCAACTTCGGTCCAGAAGTCCGACAGACCCTGGCGAGCGCCATCGCGCCCGCCCTTCATCCAGCCATCGGCAAACACCACCGCGTTCATGGCCCCGGCGCTGCTGCCGCTCAGGCCCTCGAACTCAATGCGCGGGTCTTCCAGCAGCGCGTCCAGAACGCCCCAGGTGAAGGCACCGTGCGCACCACCGCCCTGAAGCGCGAGGTTAAGCGGGCTGGGCGACGACTGCACCAAGCGCTTGAGCCAGGCAAGGCCTGACTGCCTGGTGACGCCTGGGCGCATGGGTGTTGCTGCGCTGTCAATCAAATGAACTCCTTCACGGTATGAGAACCGCCCTACCTGTGCGAGTCAGTATAGGGTTTTCATGCGTCACCGTGCACACACCGGCCAAACAACCCAGGGCCTTTCGTCAAGCGGTCGATCGTGCACGACGTTGCACAAAGCCACGTCTGCGTTGTAGATCAATACCAATCCTGTAGCGCCTGTGCATGGTGTTGCGCACGGGTCTCATGGCCTGGAAGCCAAAGTGGGTGACCGCACGCCGCGCGCGACAAGAAGTCCAATAGCAACTGGTGCTGGCGGAGCACCCGCTGTTGGCGGTGCTCAATCAGGGGATTAAAAATGCCGTGCCGCGAAAACAGTTGGCGTGGATTTTTCTTCACCCAAAGCCAGGAACCCATCTCCAGCGTGAGCGGCAGAAATATGTTTTTGGCTTGCGCACATGACTGTTGGTACAAATGGTCCCACAAATCCCCATGCGCAAGGTACTGCAAGCTTTGCGGTTCAATAATGTACCGGTGATGGCTGTTCGACTGCACAAAAATGCTCTTGAGGGCATGCATCTCTGCCAGGTGGGTGATGGGCACCCGGGTATGTGCATAGGGAAACCAGATGCGGTCGCTGGCGCCAAAACCCGAATGACAATCCACGCTCAGGCTGAAGCTGCGGGGCAACAATTCAGTTTTCACCACATCGGTCACGGCCTGATTCTCAATTTCCATTGCCTGGCCTTTGAGACCGCGGTACCAAGGCAAGCCAGCGCTCAAGCGCTGTCCGCCGACCAAAAATGGCACCGGCTCTTGCGCCTCTACCGGCGCGTTTCTCATCAAGTCCACACCATTGGGGTTGGCCCGGGTGCCAAGCGCCATGCCGCCCGGATTGACGATAGGCATAAAGACCAGGCGAACCGATTCAAGTTGCCGGTGCAAGGTGCTGTCCCATTGCAGACGCATGACCAAACTTTGCAGATACGAAATCACCACGCCGGTGCCAATGCGCTCCAGGCCGTGAACACCACCAAAATAACCCACCGCTGGCACGTCGGGCGCTGGATTGCCCAACGCAATGACATGCACCGGATAGGAGCCCCCGCCTGGCAAATCCACGTTACAGACCACGCGTGTTTCGAGCCAAGCCGCACCCAATTCAATGATGCGCTCCAACGCAAGCAATTCTGGTAGTCTGGTCTGCGTCACAGTTGCCGATGGAATGAGAGTTGAAGGACGATCGTCATGAACGGTGAGCTTAGCGTCGAATCCTTCGCGCGTGCAAGGCTTGTCTGGATGGGCGTCGTAATTCGACACTGACACAAGGCTGTCACAAGGCCGGTGTAATTTGGCTCTTGCCAACTACAAAACGCCTGCCAGCGTCTACCCTATGTTTAACAAAAGAACTTTCTTTCGCGTCATGGCCATCCCGGCCTGTATTGCCTATGGTGTGCTCGAATTCCTTGCTTTGCAGCGCTCACGACTGATGAGTCGTCGCACGTATTCCTAGACGCCGCCGCCGGGTTCAAGAATGAAGGCCAAAGACGCATAATGATCAAATTGGCTTGCATCTTATGAAACCAAATAGTCTCCCCCAGGGTCCGCAAGAAATCGAGCTCAAACTGGCCTTGCCAGGCTCTGACCCCTCGCACCTGGCACAGCAGCTGGCGCGGATACCCCTGTTGGCACGGCGCCAGGCGACCCGCCTGCACCTGCACAATGTTTACTACGATACGCCGACGCAGGTATTGCGACAGGCGCGCATCGCATTGCGAATACGGCGCGTTGGCAGCGATGCAAAACCGCAATGGCTACAGACCCTCAAAATGGGGGGGCTTGGTGACTCAGCGCTGAGCCAGCGTGGCGAATGGGAAGTGCCCGTGCCAGATGCCAGGCTTGACTTGCAGGCGCTTCAGGCGACCCCCTGGAACCATATCGATCCTGATGGAAGCGTGTTTCAGTCCCTGGTGCCAAGTTTCTCAACGGTCTTCGACCGAACAATCTGGCTCGTTCGCAAACGCGATGGCAGCGTGGTCGAGGTCGCGCTGGACCTTGGGCAAATAGAAGCCAATCACTTGAATTCACCAATTTGCGAATTGGAGCTTGAATTGCTCGCAGGCTCACCCCTTGTCCTGTTTGACATCGCCCGACAAATTGCAAAGACAACTGCCGTATTGCCAGCCAATGCCAGCAAGGCCGAGCGTGGCTACACCCTGGCCGACGGCTGCCTGGACAAGCCACTGCGCGCCCAGCCCCCCAGCCTGACACCCAAGCTCTCATTACACGAGACGACGCGGCGAGTATTGCGTGAGATGTTCTGCCAGTTCACCACCAACCTTGGCCTGCTATGCAACTCTGACAACCCCGAGGTGGTGCACCAGGCCCGGGTCGGTTGGCGACGCTTTAAAAGTGCTTTGCGACTTTTCAAGGTAAGCCTCCCGGGTAACGCGACGCCATCGTGGCAAGCGCTGCAGCCATTATTAAATCTTCTAGGTGACGTGCGCAATTTCGACGTTGCCTGCACAGAAACACTACCCCCGCTCGGCGCCGCCTATGCCGCCGGAGACAGCCAACGGGCGCAAACCTGGCACACGATGGAACAGGCCTTGACCCAGGCCGCCATGCGCCAGCGCGAACTCGCGCGCGAGGCGCTCCAGCGGCCCGCAGTCGGCGCAAGTCTGCTTGAAATCACTCAATGGCTCGAAGGTTGGTCAACTTTGAAGGCGCCGGACCAAGTCGCGCTTGAACCCAAAGAATCCCTGCGGGGCTGGGCCAGGCGTCGAATCAAGCGCCTGCATGATCAGTTGCAACTCGCCCTGCGCGATACCGCCGACCGGGACAGTCAGCACCATGCTCGCATCATTGCCAAGCGAATGCGCTATGGCATCGAAGCATTACAGCCGCTGCTACCCCAAAAGCGCTCGCAACGCTGGCATGAACAGGCGAGCGAGCTTCAATTGAGTATCGGCGCAGCACGCGATGTCAGTCTGGCCATCACCCTGGTTGCCAAGTTGGAAATAGAGCCCAGCGTGCTTGATTTCTTGCGCGGTGTCGCGGTCGGCAGACAAAGGTGAGTTCATTCAACTCCGAAGCGCTGCTGATTGCGCCAGGCCACCGTTTTGTGCGTTCAACTGTCTGTGGGGCAAGCAGTCCTGGAAGCACCAGGACCACCAGCCGCTGCACTTTCACTTCATGTGGCCAATTTCGCGGAACCTGGCCACATGCGCAGCAAGGTGTTGTCGCGCTGGACGTAGTGATGGAATAAGGCTGCCGCCGCATGGCCACCGATCAGGAAGTAGCCGGCGGTCCCCACGAACTCATGGATTTCCTTGAGCTGGCCCGCCAACGCCTTGTCTGGCCCGATCAGCGCCGGGAGCTCCAGACCAAAAAATGGAATGGGTTTGCCTGCC
>Ga0156325_1041_pt3 | contig 11240 bp, 9 predicted proteins | sample RifCSPlowO2_12_FD_107973 | JGI IMG/M metagenome (GOLD analysis project Ga0156325, IMG submission 107973) | Rhodoferax sp. RIFCSPLOWO2_12_FULL_60_11 | reverse complement strand
GACTTCCAGCTGGTTCATCTGGTCCTGCGCAAACACGTGGGCACTTTGGACCCGCATCAAATCCTGCGCCGCCTCATCACGCTTGCGCGTGCTCAGATCAATCGCCAGCAAAAAACTCTTGACGGCACTCATGCCACGGCCTCTTCAAAATCTAAGGCCTTCGCCATGGCGCACACGCTGGCATCCAAGGTGGACGCCTCAAACATATCCTGCTGCAGGAATCTGGCCATGTCGTCGTGCAATTGGATCGCCTCGTCCAGCGCCGGATCGGAGCCGCCGACGTAGGCACCAATCTGCACCAGATCGCGGCCTTTTTCATAGCGCGAGTTAATCGCCCGAAATCGCCGCGCCATCTCAAAATGCTGTTGTGGCACCACGTTGTGCATCACCCGCGATGCCGACTGCTCGATGTCAATGGCGGGGAAATGCCCCGACTCCGCCAGCGCACGCGACAGCACAATGTGCCCGTCCAGAATCGCCCGCGCCGCATCGGCAATCGGATCCTGCTGGTCGTCACCCTCAGACAACACGGTATAAAAAGCGGTGATCGAGCCCAGCCCATGCAAGCCATTGCCACTGCGTTCCACCAGCTGGGGCAATTTGGCAAAACAGGACGGCGGATAGCCCTTGGTCGCGGGCGGCTCGCCGATCGCCAGCGCAATTTCACGCTGCGCCATGGCGTAGCGCGTGAGCGAATCCATCAGCAACAACACGTGCTTGCCCTTGTCCCGAAAACTCTCCGCAATGGCCGTGGCGTAGGCTGCCCCCTGCATGCGCAGCAAGGGCGGCGCATCGCCTGGGGCCGCCACCACCACCGAGCGGGCGCGTCCATCGTCGCCCAGAATATCTTCAATGAACTCCTTGACCTCACGCCCGCGCTCTCCGATCAGGCCCACCACAATCACATCTGCCTTTGTATAGCGGGCCATCATGCCCAGCAAGACACTCTTGCCCACGCCGGAGCCGGCAAACAGCCCAATGCGCTGCCCCCGGCCAATTGTCAGGAGCGCATTAATGGCGCGCACCCCGGTGTCAAGCGTTTCTCGCACCGGCGCCCGGTCCATCGCATTGATGGGTTGCCGATCCAGCGGCACCGCCGTGACGTCCTCAATCGGACCGCGCCGATCCATTGGCGCCCCCTGCGCGTCCACGACGCGCCCCAGCAAGCCGTCCCCCAGGGGCAGGCGCAACGTGCCATAGCCTGCGCCGCGCTCGGTCTGGCGGCGCTCGCCCAAACGCGGCACCGCCACATACGCTGCCGCCGGTTCCACACTGGCGCCGCTGGACAAGCCATGCACATCGCCTGCCGGCATCAGGAAAGCACGGTCGTTTGAAAACCCGACCACCTCGGCCAGCACCGGTGCTTGCGCCTTCATCGTCACCAGGCACTGCGAACCCACCGGCACGCGAATGCCGGTTGCTTCAAGCACCAGACCGGTCAGCCGCGTCAAGGTGCCGCGCAGCGCCAGCGTGCTGCCTGTGCTGACGCGCTTGCGGGCACTGTCCATAAAGAGCTGCCACTTGACCGAGGCGTCACTGTTCATCAGCGGGCTCCTCCCAGGACGAATCAAGCCCCAGACTGGCGACCGCCCGCATCCACCGCTTTTCAAGGGTGCCATCCACCACGGTGCCGGCTGATTCGATCAGGCAGCCGCCTCGGGTCAAGCCCGGATCCGCCAGCAAGGTCAAGGACAAAGAAGAAAACTCGGTGCGAATGACCTCTTCGAGCACGTTGAAATCCAGGGGGTGCAAGCGCACCACGGCACTCTTGGTGTCGGCCACCAGCAGGCCCAAGGCCTCGCGAATCACGGGCTGCACGGCCTTCGGGTCCACCGACAATTCACGGCGCAGCACCTGACGCGCCAGCTCGCACGCGAGCTCCAGCGTGCCCTGGGCCATCACCTGCTCCGCCTCGGCCAACTGCGCTTGCACCGTGGCAAAAAGTTGTGCGAACTGGCGCGCCGCATCGCTGCCCTGATGGGCGATATAGTCGGCCATCTGGCGTTGCGCCTCCACGGTCGCCTGGGCGCGCCCTTGCGCAAAGCCCTCGGCATAACCCGCCTGCCTGCACGCCTCCTGTTTGGACTCTTCGGCGGCTTCATCGCGCACCTTGACCTGCGCTGCCAGCAACAGGGACGCGGTGTCCACCGCGGCAAAATTCCACTGCTCAACCGCATCAATCTCTTCGCCGGGGATAAAACGGGAATAGTTGCGCATCGTCAAACCATCAAGTCATCTGCGCCGCCAGCAATCACGATGGTGCCTTCATCGGCCAGACGGCGCACCGTCTTCAGAATTTCTTTCTGCTGGGCCTCCACCTCGGACAGGCGCATGGGGCCGCGCGACTCCAGGTCTTCGCGCAGCGCCTCGGCCGCGCGCGTCGACATATTGGCCAGAAACTTCTCTTTCAGCTCGGGCTGGGCGCCTTTCAGGGCGACGATCAGCACGTCGGAAGACACTTCCTTCAGCACCGTCTGGATCGCCTTGTCGTCGAGCTTCATGACATCGTCAAAGACAAACATCTTGTCCATGATCTTCTGCGCCAGATCCGGGTCATGGTTGCGGATCGATTCAATTACCGTGCCTTCGATCGCCGTGCCCATCAGATTGATCATTTCAGCCGCCGTCTTGACGCCGCCCAGCGACGACTTGCGCACCTTGTCGCCACCGGCCAGCACCTGGAACAGCACCTCGTTCAAATCCTTCAAGGCAGACGGCTGAATGCCCTCCATGGTGGCCACACGCAGCATCACCTCGTTGCGCTGGCGCTCGGCAAAAAACTTCAATACATCGGCGGCCTGGTCAAAGTCCAGATGGACCAGAATGGCCGCCACAATTTGTGGATGCTCATTGCGCAAGAGCTCAGCCACGGACGAAGGGTCCATCCACTTCAGACTCTCGATGCCCGAGACATCGCCGCCCTGCAAAATGCGGTCAATCAGCAAGGCCGCCTTATCGTCCCCGAGTGCGCGCTTCAAGACCGAACGAACATAGTCGCCTGAATTTGACACCAGCAGGCTCTGGGCGGCGGCCACGCCGGTAAAACGGTCCACCACCTCATCCACCCGCTCGCGTGTGATGGCCTTGGTTTTGGCAATCGCCTCGCCCAGTTTTTGAACTTCTTTGGGCGACAGATGCTTGAACACCTCCGAGGCCTCCGCCTCGCCCAGCGACATCATGAGAATGGCCGCGTCTTGTAGTCCGTCTGTTTGATTCATCTTGTGATCCCAACCGAGCCCCATCAGGCCGGCGCCTCACCGTTGATCCAGGTCTTGACGATATTGGCCACCGCCGCCGGGTTGTCGCGCGTCAACTTGCGGGCATCATCCAAGGCCAGTTCACCGCTGGTGGGGCCGGCAAGCTCACTGCTTCTGGCGGGGGCCGCCAACTGCGCCCGCTCTGGCGCCTCGGACTCAATCGCATTCAACTGGTGGGATGAAGCCGAGATTCTCGGTTGCGACTGCGCCAAGGTCTTGAGCGCCGGGCGAATCACCCCGAGCAGCACCAAAGCGCCGAACAACAAGGTGCCCAGCGGCCAGGCAAAGCTGCGCGCCAAATCCTGGATTTCGGGCTGCTTCCAGAATGGCAAGTCCACAGGCACCACTCTTTCCGTGGTGAACGGCGCATTCATCAGGTTCACCGAGTCGCCCCGCTCTTTGTTGAAACCAACGGTTTCGCGGACCAAGGCCGTCATTTGCTCGATCTGCTGCGCGCTCAAAGGCGTGGTGGTGGTTTTGCCTTTGGCATCGGTCACCGACTGGTGGTTGACCACGACGGCGGCACTGATGCGCTTGACGATGCCGGTGCCGCCGCGCACGACCTTGACCGTCTTGTCCACCTCGTAGTTGATGATGGATTCACGTCGGCCCCCAACACCGGCACTGGCGCCGGCACCCGCCGCGGTCAAGGTTTGTGGCGCACCGTTGATGGGCGCCGAAGACGGTCCGGGCGGCTTGTTGCTGGTCGCACCCGGCACGCCCGAAGGAGGCCCGCTGAGGCCACTGCCGTTGCTGCTCTCGGATACCTGCTGGCTGCGAATCGCCGTTGAATCGGGCGTCTGATTGGGCTTGTGCGACTCTGAGGTGGATTCAGTCTGTGAAAAATCAAGCTCGGCCGTCACCTGCGCTCGCGCGTTGCCCCGGCCCACGACCGGCTCCAGAATGTCCAGGATACGGCGACTGTAGAGCTGCTCGAGTTGCTGCACATACTGCAGTTGCTGTGCGTCACCACCACCGGCGCCGTCCGCGCCCTCGGGTGGGGTCGACAGCAACTTGCCGGAATCATCGAGCACGCTCACCGCACTGGCGTTCATCTCGGGCACACTGGACGACACCAGATGCACGATGCCCGCCAACTGCGCCCGGTCCAGCGTGCGCCCGGCGTTCAGACTGACCAGCACCGAGGCCGACGGCTTTTGCTGCTCACGAAAAAATCCGTTTTGATTCGGCAAGGCCAAATGAACGCGGGCGCTCTGCACCGAGGACAGCGCCTGGATCGAGCGCGTCAACTCACCCTCCAGGCCGCGCTGAAACGCCAGCCGCTCCTGAAACTGCGTCATGCCAAAGCGGTTGGCATCCATCGTCTCGAAGCCGGCGACCGCCCCCTTGGGCAAGCCCTGCGAGGCGAGTCGCAAACGCGTGTCATAAACCTTGTCGGCCGGCACCAGGATCGCGCCCCCGCCATCGGCATACTTGTACGGAACGTTCATGGTTGACAACTGGGCCACGATGGCGCCGCCGTCTTTGTCAGCCAGATTGGCATACAAAACGCGCCACTCGGCCTGGCGCCCCATCATCAGCCCGATGATGCCAATGGCAACAAACACGGCCAGCCCCAAGCCCATGCGCAGCCGTTGACCTTGGTCGAGACCGGAAAAACGCTGTGACAGCGTGGGGTTGATAGCGATGGCGGAGGCGGCAGACATAGGGTTTCCAAGGGTTTCCAGGTCAGTGTGGCGCAATTTTGCACCACCGATGCCGACGATTATTCGACCCGGCTGCGAAAACATTAGCTCGATAAGCCGCGTTTTTACCCCTTACTTCAAATTAATGTTTTGCCAGCTCCGACCTAGCATCACCCAACTCTCAATTTATCAGGCAAGACGGCCCCATGGAACTGCGACTCTCCCCCACCACCATGCCGACGACGGTGCGCCCCACGCTGGCACCACGCCTGTCATCCAGCCAGGTGACGGGCGGTGCCGACGGCGGCTTCTCCGGCGCACTCAAAAGCGCCCTCAGTTCGGTCAGCGCGGCGCAAAACGACGCCACCCGCTTGCAGCGCGAAGTGCAAATGGAAAACCCCAACGTCAGCCTGGAAGAAACCATGGTGGCGATCCAGAAAGCGCAAATCGGCTTTCAGGCCACGCTGCATGTGCGCAACCGCATGGTGCAGGCCTATACCGACATCATGAACATGCAGGTGTGACGCCTGTTTTGAAGCACCAGGCTCCAAGCGAATGATTTAAGCAAAATAGGCCTCCAGCCCCCGTGGATGCTGCGTGATTAGCTATTAATTAAGTAGCAAATCAGCGCAGACACCGGCCTCCTCACGCCAGGTTCAGATCCTGCCCCGTGAGCCGTTTGACCAGCCCCTGCGTCAGACGATTGACGATGCCATAAATGGACAACTGGGGGTTGGCGCCAATGCTGGTCGGGAAGATCGACCCGTCATGAATGGACAGATTGTCCAACTGCCAATGCACACCGTCCGGGCGCGTTACGCCCAGGGCCTCCGTACCGGCCAGGCCGCAGCCGCCCATCACATGGGCACTCACCACCTTGGTCAACAGCGGCTGCATGGCCAGCGCCGCTACCGCCTGCCGGCCCTCGGTCCAGTTGTTGCAGGGCCGGGCCGACTCGTGCATCGGCAACACCTGCCGGGCACCGGCGGCAAACTGGATTTCCATCATGGCCAGCAGGGCACGCCGCGCCCCGGCCATGACAAAGTCAGTCAAGGGGTAGTCCAGTTCGGGCGACCCGTCGCCCCGCAGCTTGACCTGGCCGCCCGCCGCTTCTTCATGGAATCCGTCGCGCAGCAGCGCCAACAGGACATGGGTGTGGGGAAACTGCGCCAGCATCGCGGCCTGCTCCTGGCCATAACCGAACACCGTGGAGGCAAAGATGACCGGGTGCAGCGGCGGCGCTTCGAGCTTGAAGCCGATCGGGCCGTCAATCGGCTGGGTGCCCAGAAAATGGTCGGTATAGATGGTTTGCGGTGCGCCGGCCCAGGCCTCCACCTTGTGACTCATGATGGCCGCCGACATCACCACCGGATGCAGGAAGGTGCGCCGACCCAGGCGCCCGTGCGGATCGGGCGCGTTGGAGCGCAGCAGCAAGGCCGCCGAGTTGATCGCGCCGGCCGCCAGTACAAAATGTCTAGCTACTATTGTTGTACCGTTAACGCCAGATTCGACCGGGGCACCATTGGGTTTGACTGCAATGCAACGGACCGACCGCAGGCGCCCATTGACCAGCTCGAACTGTTCGGCCCGGGTTTCCACCAGCAGCGTGGCGCCCAAGTCCAGCGCAGCGGGAATGGTGGTCACCAGCATCGACTGCTTGGCATTGGTCGGGCAGCCCATGCCGCAGGAGCCCAGGTTCCAGCAGCCCTTGACGTTGCGGGCAATCGCCGCCGCCGGGATGCCGAGCCGGGCGGCACCGCGGCGCAACAAGTCGTTGTTTTCATTCGGCGCGACCAGCCACGGGCCCATGTTGAGCCGGGTCTCGGCCTGCTGGAAATAGGGCGCCAAGGCATCGTTGGTGTAGTCAGGCAGCGCAAACTTCTGCTGCCAATAGCTCAAGGTATCCAGCGGCGTTCGAAATGAGCTGGTCCAGTTGACGGTGGTGGAGCCACCCACGCAGCGCCCCTGCAAAATCGTGACGCCCTTATCAAAGGTTTTGCGCCCGGCACTTTCCTGGTACAGCGCGGGATAGGCTTCTGCCTCCTTCTGGTTGAAGTCGCTGCTGCTCTTGAGCGGCCCCTCTTCAATGATCACGACCTGCAAACCCGCGCGCGCCAGCAGCTCGGCGCTGATACCGGCGCCGGCACCCGAGCCAATGATGGCCACATCGCAGACCATTTTTTCGGGCCGTGCGCCGTGCGCGCCGCCCAGCACTTTCCAGCCACGCTTTAATCCGTCGCGGATCGGATCCTGCAAACTGCTCATAACTAAGTGGCGCCTCGGTAAGGGGGGGTTGATTCAAATTGTCAAAGGGCCGGGATAACCCAGCGCGGGCCAGGTGCTGGCATCCGAAAAATAGGCCGCACCAACGATGTCATGCAGGGCCTGGTAGCTTTGCAGGCGCAAGCCCAAGCGCGAGCTGCGCATCGACTGCAAGGCTTGCTGCACCTCGGCGACGCTGGCACTGCGCCAATCGGGCGCCAGCCCAGCCAGCGTGCGCCTCCCGACCCCGGTGCCCAGGAGCCCGAGCACTTGCGACAGCTCGGCTTGTGCATGGGGCGGCAAGGCCTGCACCAGCGCATCAATGCGCGGCACCAGGCCCGTCAGCGCCGCCCGGGCTTGCGCCGGTTCTGTGGGCAGGGTGCCGTCGAGAATGGCGCGCGCCACGCTGGTGAACACGTCCTGCGCGCCCGGCGTCAAGCGCCCTTGCTGCAAGCCGGGTTGCAACCAGGCGGTCGCACCCCCCGCCAAAATCAGCACCGTGGCCGATACGGCACCCAATTTGAGCCAGGTTCTTCTTTGCATCAACGAAATATCGCATGCAAAAGCGCGCTATTTCTAGAGCCTGGCACCTAGGTAGACTCAGGGTTTATATGGAAGCCACCAACATCATCCGCGACGCCGTCAGCCGCGTCACCGCACTGCGTCAAAGTGCCACCGACAAGCCCGAGTTGGCGCAGGCCATCAGCGAGGTCAAGCGCCTGCAGGCCCGACGCTTTGCCGGGACCTACTTTGATCTGCTGCGCTCCGAACAGTACCAACCAGCCGCCCTATTCTTTCTGGAGGAGCTGTACAGCGAGAAGGATTACACCTTGCGCGATGCGCAATTTGCGCGCATTGCCAGTGGCCTGGAGCGGCTGTTCCCGCAGCAGGTGGTGCAGACCGCCGTGTCGATGGCGCGCCTGCATCATCTGACGGAAGAGCTCGATCTGGCCATGGCCCAGGGCTGGCTGAGCCATGGCGCACTCGACGAGGTCGCGCGCTACGTGGCCGCCTGGCGCAGCGTTGGCCGTCGTGCGGACCGCGACGTCCAACTGGCAACGGTGTTGGAGGTTGGCCAGGAACTCGACCGCCTGACGCGCACCCCTGGCCTGCGCATGATGCTGAAAATGATGCGCGGCCCGGCGCGCATGATGGGGCTCAGTGCGCTACAGCAATTTCTGGAATCAGGCTTTGACACCTTCGCCGCCATGGGGCGCAAGGGCGAGGGTGCGTCCTATTTTCTCGACACCGTCCGCCAGCGCGAAGCCGGCCTGATCGAGCGGCTTTTTCAGGCCAGTGCTGTCGCGTGCGAGACCGAAATCACCCGGATACTGGGGCAAGCCCTGTAAGGCGGGCGGCCACTCTGGCTCAAAATCAGAGCCAAGGAGAAACCGCATGGAAAAGATCTGGCTCAAGAGCTACCCCCCCGGCGTCGCGCATGACATCAACCCGGAACAATACCAGTCGTTGACGCAGCTGCTGGAAGAATCCTTCCGCAAGAACGCCAGCAGCCGCTTCGCCGTGTGCATGGAGAGCTGGATGACCTATGGCCAGCTTGATCAGCTCTCAAGCGCGCTGGGCGCCTGGCTGCACAGCCTGGGACTGGCGCCGGACGCGCGGGTTGCCATCATGCTGCCCAATATCCCGCAGTTTCCGGTGACGATGGCAGGCGTCTTGCGCGGCGGCTACACCTGTGTCAACGTGAACCCGCTGTACACCGCGCGCGAGTTGCAGCACCAGTTGCAAGACTCCGGCGCGAGCGTGATTGTGGTGCTGGAGAACTTTGTCGCCACCCTGGCCGAAGTGATTGACCAGACCCCGATCCAGCATGTGGTGGTGGCGTCCATGGGCGACTTGCTGGGCTTTTGGTACGGCCAGTGGATCACGTTTGCCGTGCGCCACCTTGCCAAAATGGTGCCCCCTTACAAACTGACGCTGACAGAGGGCCGCACCGCCACCTCGTTCAAGCAGGCCATAGCCAAGGGCGCCGCCCTGCCCTTCAAGTCGGCGCCGAGCACGCTCGATTCCATCGCATTTTTGCAGTACACCGGCGGCACCACGGGCTTGAGCAAAGGCGCCGTGCTGACGCACCGCAACATCGTGGCGGCGGTCTTGCAGGCCGAGGCCTGGTTCAACCCGGCGCTCTCGCGTATCGGCGACGTCCGCCACGTCAACAGCATTGCCGCGCTGCCGCTGTATCACATCTTTGCGCTGACGCTGTCGCTGCTGGCCATCCGCTGGGGGGCGCAGCTGACCCTGATTCCGAACCCGCGCGATTTTGGCGGCTTCATCGAGACGCTCAAAAAGCGCCCGTTTCATTTGTTGCCGGGTGTCAACACCTTGTTCAACGCCCTGCTGGCGCAGCCGCAATTCAAAACCGTGGATTTTTCCAGTCTCTGCGCGACGCAAGCGGGCGGCATGGCGGCTTCAGAGGGCACCGCCCAGCGCTGGCTGGAGACCACCGGTTGCCCGATGGTCGAAGGCTGGGGCATGAGCGAGACCTGCGCCATTGGCACCAACAACCCGGTGCTGGCCCAGGAGTTTTCGGGCACCATCGGCCTGCCGCTGCCCGGCATTGACATCGCCATCAAGGACGACGAGGGCCAGTCCCTGGCGCAAGGGTCGTCCGGTGAAATCTGCATCCGGGGCCCGAATGTCATGACCGGCTACTACCAGCAGCCCGAAGAGAACCAGCGCGCCTTCACGACCGACGGGTTCCTGCGCACCGGTGATGTCGGCATCATGGACGAGCGCGGTTACACCAAAATTGTGGACCGCAAGAAAGACATGATCCTGGTCAGCGGCTTCAACGTCTTCCCGAGTGAACTCGAAAATGTGATTTCACTGTGCGATGGCGTGCTGGAGTGCGCCGTCATCGGGGTGCCCGACGAGAAGCAAGGCGAAGCCATCAAGGTCTTTGTCGTCAAGGACAACCCGCTGCTGGCCGAGGACGACGTGGCGCGTTATTGCCAGCAGAATTTGACCGGCTACAAGCACCCCAAGTACATTGAATTCCGTGACGAACTGCCCAAATCTAATGTCGGCAAGATACTTCGGCGTGAGTTACGCGTCGGCCAATAAGGGGGCAGCAGCTGCCGCCCCAGCCGCACGTCATTTCACCAGTTGATTGAGTTGAATGATCGGCATCAGCACCGCCAGCACGATCAACATCACCACCACGCCCATGACCACAATCAGCAGCGGCTCCAGGATGGTGGCCAGTTGCATGGCGCGGCGCTGCACCTCCACACTGAGCTGCTTGGCCGCGCGCTGCAGCATGGTGGGCAACTGGCCGGTTTGCTCACCCAGGCGAGCGAACATGGCCAGCAGCCCCGGAAAACGCTTTTTTTGCGCCAGCGCAGAGGCCAGCGGCGCGCCTTCGCGCACCAGCACCAAGGCATCGAGCGCGTCGGTGCGCATGGCGCGGTTGGAGAGCGTTTCAGCGGCCGCCTGCAAGGCTTTGAGAATCGGCACCCCGGCGGCGGCCAGCATCGCCAGCGTGCTGGCAAAGCGCGCGGTGTTGTAACTGCGTGAGAGCTTGCCCAGAATCGGCAGGTTCAACCAGGCGGCGTCAAATTTTTCACGAAACAAGGCGTTAGCCAGCGCCAGGCGTGCGCCGATAACTCCAAAAATAATAGCAATCAACATCAGCCAGCCATAACTGCGCACAAAGGCGCTGGTGCCGATCATGATCACCGTCAACAGCGGCAGGGCGCGCTTGCTGCCCGCAAACACATGGGCCACCTGCGGCACCACATAGGTCACCAAGAACAGCACAATGACAACCGCCACCAGCGACACGATGGCCGGGTACAGCGCCGCGCCGATCAGTTTGGCCTTGAGCGCCTGCTGCTCTTCCAGGTCGTCGGCCAGGCGCTCCAGCACCAGGCCGAGGTTGCCGCTTTGCTCACCGGCGCCAATGACGGCGATAAAAATGGGGCTGAACTCACGCGGATGCTGCGACAAGGCCTTGGCAAAGGTCGCGCCGCCGTTGACTTCAGCGCGCAACAGCGCCACCAGGTGGTGCTCATTGTCGCGCTCGGCCTCGTCCGACAGCGAGGTCAGCGCCCGCTCC
>Ga0156325_1093_pt1 | contig 11248 bp, 10 predicted proteins | sample RifCSPlowO2_12_FD_107973 | JGI IMG/M metagenome (GOLD analysis project Ga0156325, IMG submission 107973) | Rhodoferax sp. RIFCSPLOWO2_12_FULL_60_11 | reverse complement strand
ACAACGACATGCACTTCGTTGAAGAAGCCCTCCGGGAACAGCGGGCGGATCGGACGGTCGATCAGGCGGCTGGTCAGCGTTTCAAACTCGCTGGGACGGCCTTCACGCTTGAAGAAGCTGCCCGGAATCTTGCCTGCAGCATAGGTTTTCTCCAGATAGTCCACGGTCAATGGGAAGAAGTCCTGACCGGCTTTGCCTTCGGTCTTGGCAACGACAGTGGCCAGCACCACGGTGCCATCCATGTCCAGCAATACGGCGCCGCTGGCTTGACGGGCGATTTCGCCGGTTTCCATGGTGACGGTGTTCTGGCCCCATTGGAAGGTCTTGGTGACTTTGTTGAATATGCTCATTTTTATCTCCTGGTCAATTTGGGAAGTGCAGGCCACCTCACCCGAGCCCGGATTACGCCTCACAGAACACGATGCCATTCCAGGAAAATTCAAATCGAATCCATCTGGAATGACACAGCTTCGCTCCGTTTTCAGCTTCTCCGAAGTAAAAAACGCCTGAGCTAGGAACCTAACTCAGGCGTTCATCATTTGATTCAACGATTACTTACGCAGACCCAGCTTGGCGATCAATGCGATGTAACGTTCAGCGTCTTTGGACTTAAGGTAGTCCAGCAACTTGCGGCGACGACTCACCATGCGCAACAGACCACGACGACCGTGATGGTCTTTGGCGTGGGTCTTGAAGTGAGGCATGAGTTCGTTGATGCGGGCGGTCAAAAGTGCGACTTGCACTTCAGGACTACCGGTATCGCCGGGTTGACGTGCGTTGTCTTTGACGACAGCGGCTTTAATGCTGGATGCGATCATGTTTATTTCCTGTTTGATGTGAACTTGCGTCAGGCGCTGGAACTGCCCCTGACGTGCACTGCTGCAATCTGCAGAGCCTTGGATTATAGCCAACCCATCAACATATCCCAAACATGTCGGCCTTTCCTGCGAATAGCCGACCCATCCAGGCTTCGTTTATTCCACAGGCCTTTGCATTTTGCAGGTGGTGGGCAACTCGGCGCGGCTAGCTGCAATGCTTTTAATAACTCGAAAACCGTAGCCCGAGCCCTCCACATCAAACTTCACGCCGGGCGCGCCTTGTTTATCCATCACACCCACCACCAGCGGCTGCTGAAATTGGTGGTCAGCCGCCCGCATCGCCCCGCTTTGTGATCCAAAAACAACTCTGGCCCTCTCCAGCTGTTTGGCAACAGCTATCGAATTCGTAGTATTTGCTTTTTCAATTGCCTGCGCCAGTGATTCCACCATCAGTTGCATGCGCATGTGAACGTAGTCGTCAGCCGGATTGGGAAAACGCTGGCGAAACGACTGGTAGAAGGCTTCGCTTTGCGCTGTCTGGACGTTGGGCAGCCAGTCGGCCACCGCCACCACTTTACCGATGCCCGCGTCGCCGATGGCCGCTGGCGCACCCAGCGCGTTGCCGTAGAAGGTATAGAACTTGCCTTCAAAGCCGACCTCTTTCGCCGCTTTCACCAGCAGCGTCAGGTCGTTGCCCCAGTTGCCGGTAATGACTGCCTGCGCGCCACTGGCCTTGATTTTGGCGGCATACGGCAAAAAGTCCTTGACGCGTCCGACCGGGTGCAGCTCATCGCCCACCACCTGCACATCCGGGCGCAAGGTCGCAAGCTGGCGTTTCGCCTCGCGTGCCACGGCATGGCCAAAGCTGTAGTCCTGGCCAATGATGTAAACACTCTTGAGGGTTTTGTCTTCTTTCAGCACGTCCATCAGCGCGGTGATGCGCATGTCGGCATGAGCATCAAAACGAAAATGCCAAAAACTGCATTTTTCGTTGGTCAAAATGGGATCGACGGCCGAGTAGTTCAGGAACAGAACACGTTTGCCAGGCTCTCGTTCGTTGTGCTTGTTGATGGCGTCAATCAGCGCCGCCGCCGTGGCGGATGAGTTGCCCTGCATGATGAATTGCGCGCCATCGTCGATGGCGGACTTGAGGGCCGTCAGCGCTTCCTCGTTCTGACCCTTGCTGTCGTAACGCTCCAACGCCAGAGGTCGGCCGCCCCCAGCGGGCTCGCCGGAAGCGGCAATCTTGACGCCGCCACGCGCATTGACGCGCTCCACCGCCCAGATCAGGTTGCGAAACACCGCCTCGCCCGTGTTGGCAAACGGGCCACTCAAGCCCTCAATCATGGCGATCTTGATCGGCGCCGATGTGGGCGTTTGGGTCGCTTGCGCGAAGGTCAGGGTTGGCACGCATAAGGCCAGCGCCAGCAATTTCAGGGCCTTGCGGGAAAATACAAACATATTGAAATCTCTCTTGAACACAGCCGCTTCACTCACAGAGTCGGTACCAGCGGTGGTTCATGTCGAACGCCGCGCAGTGTACCGGCAGTCCGTCGCTTGGCAGCAAGCCGCATGTGTTGCCCTGCAAAAGGCGGGCAGGCGCCATCAAATCTGCGGCGGCTGGATGATCGACAACGGCTGCAGGCGCCCGAGCTTGTGCGCCAGCTCAACCGCCGAACTGACGCCCATTTTCTCAAAAATATGCGATCGGTGGAACTCGACGGTGCGTGGGGTAATGCCGAGATGGTCCGCAATGGTTTTGTTGTAGTGACCGCGAATCAGTTCATCCAGAACTTCACGCTCACGCGGGCTCAGGCTGGTCAGCGCCTGCTTGAGGCGATACACCTCCAGATCGGTGTCACTGATCGCTGACGCCGCCGCCAGCGCTTGTTCCACCCGGTCGACCAACTCATTGTCCTGAAACGGCTTTTCCAGAAAATCCCAGGCACCGCTCTTGACGGCCGCCACCGCCATGCCAACGTCGCCGTTGCCGGTCAAAAACAACACGGGCCAAGGGCAGCACAGTGCCTTGAGCCGCTCAAACGTGACCAACCCGGACAAGGGCGTCATGCGGACATCGAGCAACACCACCGCATGGCCCCAATGACCCAGCATCGCCTTCGCCGCGTCCAAAAACGCCGGGCCGCCGTCCCACGTAGCTGCCACGTAGCCGCGCGAGTCGAACAGCCAGGCCAGTCCATCCCGAATGTCCGGGTCATCGTCAACAATGTGAATAGCGGGTTGGTTCATGGGACTCCTTGGGCAACGAGCAAGGTGGGCAAAATTGGCGCGATCAAGGGCACTTCGGCTAGCGGCAGCCAAACAACAAAGCGCGCACCGCCCAACTCGGGGTCACGCCCGACCTCGATCCGCCCATGATGGGCTTCCACAATAGAACGGCAAATGGCCAGACCCATGCCCATACCGCCTTCCTTGGTGCTGAAAAAAGCATTAAAAATAGTCACCTCGTTTTCTTCCGTCACCCCGGGGCCGGAATCAGCCACCACCAGGGTGGCGAGACCTTGGGACCGGTCGCAAGCCATCTCGACCCGCACCTGCGCCAATCCTGGCCCCCGATGTGCCCAGTGCAGGGCGTTATCCACCAGGTTGTTGATCAGATGCTCCAGGAGCAATTCGTCCGCATCAATCCAGATCGCTTGATTGTTATCCACCAGCGACACCTGGCGCGTCTGCGCGTCTGCCGTGCCGGCGAGAACGCGCCGCAAGACCGCCACCACGTCCAGGTGTTGACGGGAAAGTTCACGCCGGCGCGCAAAGGCATTGACGCGCTGAATGACGCCCCCCGCGCGCTCCGCCAAACGCGCCATGCGCGCCACCACCGGCTCCAACTCGTCCAATGTGATGTTGCCCCCGCGCAAACGATTGAGTAGCCCGTTGGCAAAACTGCTGAGCGCACCCAGCGGCTGATTGAGCTCATGCGCCAGAGTGGAGGCAACCTCTCCAACGGCCACCAGACGGCCTGACGCTTCGAGTTTTTCTTGTTGCAGGGCGGCCATGCGTTGCGCCCGTTTGCGCTCACTGATATCCAATACGGAGCTCATCCAGCCGAGCTGCTCGCCATTGACGGTGGTAAGCGGTGCTTCATGAATCAACACATCCAACAGTTTCCCGTTGCGGTGTTGAAACTGCAGTTCTACGCCGTCGCCCTGCGTACCCTGAACAATGATGTCGCGGTGCACCAGCTGAAGTTCATTGGCCTGATCGGCTGGCCAGTACGGCATGGGGGCAGACTTGCCCACCAGATCGGTCGCCGGGTAGCCCACCATGCTGCAAAAAGCTTGATTCACGTACAGAATTTTGCCGTGCTGGTCCCAGGCCCGCAGGCCGATGGTGACCGAATTTTCCATGGCTGTGCGCAAGGCCACCTCGGCTTGCAAGCGGGCCTGCACCTGCTGGCGTTTGACAAAGTCGCGTCGCAGCGCAACCAGACTGATCAGCATCCCCAGCAAAAAAAGCAGTGCCACCAAAAAGAAAATACGCGGCACCGTGGTCGGCTGCTCGCCGATGGGGGCGACTTCCAGGAACAGGTCTGGCCCTGGCAAATTCATGCTGGCCCGGTACGAATGAGCAGCCGACGCCTGCGCAGGTGTTGCATCGATGTCATCAGCGACCAGCCGCACGCTGTGGTTTTGCGCAAACCAGGCAGGCACCAAGGACCGAACCGCACGCTCCAGCGACAAGGCAGCCAGGTAATTGCCCACAAACTGGCCGCGATCAAAGAACGGCACCGCCAGCCAGAGCACATCCGTCAAGGACCCATCAGCTTGCTGCATCGGTCCGGCGTAAGCCGAGCGCCGCAGACCGCGCGTGGTGTCCCGCATGGTGGCGAGCGCCTGCGCATTGGCTGGGTGCGCCGCCCAGTCCAGTTGCCAGCGCTGCGGCCCCACCCCGGCGTCATGGGACAGGCCAGCCGCCAGCCAGCCATGCGACAACACCACGCCGGGCTCGCGCCACAGCAAACCGCCTTGTACTTCAACACTCTTTGCCTTCTTGGGGCGGGCATTTGCGTCGCCCAGCACGGACTGACGGGCCAATACCAGCAAGTCGTCTTCCAGTCGGCGAAAGTGAAACTGCACGCTCTGCTCCAGCCACTGCGCGTCGGCGGCGCGACGGCGTGTCTCTTCTTCGGCCTCAAAGTTATTCAGGTACAGCACCAGGGTAACCACCGCGCCCACCAGCAACAGCAACAAACCCAACAGCCACAAGAGCGTGCGTCGGCTGCGGCTGGCATGGCGCGGCAGCGTCTGCTGCAGCATGGCAAAGTCGCGCGACTGATAGGTGGGTAAAGGTTCGGTTTTGGTCACGAGTTTTTCCAACAAGTCCTCGCATAATAGCCAGCATGTCGCCTCCTGTATTTTCCGCCTGCTCACCCCGCGCTGATCGCCGTCAATGGCTGCGCGGGCTGGCCGCCACCGCACTGGCATCGGGCGCCCTGAAGGCGGCGCCAGCCCACGGCATCACGCTGCGGTTTTCGCACGTGGTGGCTGAGGAAACGCCTAAAGGGTTGGCGGCCAACCGCTTCAAGCTGCTGCTGGAGCAGCGCTCTGGCGGGCGCATTCAGGTACTGATCTATCCCGATGCCCAGCTCTACGGCGACCACGACGAGATGCAGGCCCTGCAACTCGGTGCGGTGGACTTGCTGGCCCCCTCGCTGTCCAAGTTTGGCCGCATCGGTTTCCCGGAATTCGAGCTGTTTGACTTGCCGTTCCTGTTTGAAGAAGTGGCTGATGTGCGGCGGATCACCCAAGGTCCGCTTGGGAAACGGTTGCTGGCGCGTCTAAGCCAACAGGGCCTGGTGGGTCTGGGTTACTTTGACAACGGCTTCAAGCAAATGAGCGCCAACCGCCCCTTGCTGGCTCCGGCTGATTTTGTCGGTTTGCGCATGCGGGTGCAGGCCTCGCGCGTGATTGCGGCGCAGATGCGCGCACTGGGGGCCCACCCGGTCACGCTTGCATTCAGTGAAACCCGCCGCGCACTGGCCAGCGGGGTCGTGGACGGCACGGAAAACCCGGTGTCCAACTTCTGGACCCAGCGTATGCACGAAGTGCAAACCGACCTGAGCCTGACCGAGCATGGCTACCTGGGTTATGCGGTGGTGACCAATCAGCGCTTTTGGATGAGTCTGAGCGATAACGACCGCGCACTGATCGGGCGGACCCTGCGCGAGGCGCTCGCCTTTGGCAACCTGATTGCCGACACCCAAAACGACAAAGCCCTGGCGGCCTTGCGTGCAGCGGGTACCACCCGCATCCACACCCTGACTGATAGTGAGCGCGCGCGCCTGGCGCACGCCGTGGAGCCGGTGCATCAGGAGCTGACGAAGCGCATCGGTTTGCAGTGGATGAATGAACTGCGTATTGCCCTGAATCAGCGAACTTCGGGTTAACCCTAGCTGTTGAACGCCACAGTTGCCCTACCCTGGGGTGGGCGTTAATCTTCGCTGGTTAGTTTTGTGTTTTTTTAATTATTCTGGAGACATTCATGAAATTGAAATTAGTTGCTGCTGGCGTTTTACTGGCCTTCGGTCTGGGTGCCCAGGCTGCCCCGCTCATCATCAAATACAGCCACGTGGTGGCCGACGTCACGCCCAAAGGACAAGCCGCCATCAAGTTCAAAGAACTGGCTGAAAAGAAGCTGCCAGGCAAGGTCGAAATTCAAGTTTTCCCCAACAGCCAGTTGTTTGGCGACGGCAAGGAAATGGAAGCGCTGCTGCTGGGTGACGTGCAGATCATTGCGCCATCGCTGGCCAAGTTTGGCAAGTACACCAAGCAAATCCAGATTTTTGATCTGCCCTTTTTGTTTGACGACATCGCCGCGGTGGACCGCTTTCAGGCCAGCAAGGAAGGCCAGTCGCTGCTCACCTCCATGTCCAGCAAAGGCATCATGGGCTTTGGCTACCTGCACAACGGCATGAAGCAGCTCTCGGCCAATGTGCCGCTAGGTATGCCGTCGGACGCCAAGGGGTTGAAGTTCCGCATTCAGGCCTCTAATGTGCTGGAAGCGCAATTCAAGGCCGTCGGTGGCAACCCGCAAAAGCTGGCCTTTTCCGAGGTGTATCAGGCGCTGCAGACCGGCGTGGTCGATGGTACCGAAAACCCCTGGTCCAACATCTACAGCAAGAAGTTCCACGAAGTGCAAAAGTACGTCATGGACAGCAACCACGGCGTGCTTGACTACATGGTCATTGGCAATGCCAAGTGGTGGGCCGGTCTTCCGCCTGACATTCAGAAAGGCTTGAAAGAAGCCATGGTGGAATCAATCAAGTTCGGCAACAAGGTCGCCTTTGACGAAGACATGGCGTTCCGCGCCAAAGTGATCGCCGACAACAAAGCCAAAGTGCTGCCAATGAGCAAAGAGCACCTGAAGGCCTGGCGCACCGCCATGCAGCCGGTGTGGAAACAGTTTGAAGGCGAGATTGGCAAGGACCTGGTCGCTGCTGCCATCAAGTCCAACAAGTAAGCCACTTTTTCTCTTGCATAAACAGCCCCGGTTTGTCCGGGGTTTTTTTGGGATGCCAATATGAAAATTCTTGATCATCTGGAAGAGTGGATCATCTCTCTGATGCTGCTGGCCATGACCGCCCTGACGTTTACCCAGGTTGTGATGCGCTATGTCTTCAACAGTGGCCTGTCATGGGCACTGGAACTCACCACGGTATTTTTTGCTGTGATGATTTTTGTTGGCATCTCCTATGGGGTGCGAGTCGGCTCGCACATTGGGGTGGATGCCCTGGTGAAGATGCTCGGACCGCAACCGCGCCGTGCCGTATCGATCCTGGCGGTGCTGCTGAGCCTGCTCTATATCGGGCTGGTTCTCACCGGTGCCAGTCAGTACGTGCTCAAAATGCGTGACGTGGGGATTGAGTTCGAGGACATGCCAATTCAGCGCTGGCAGGTGCTGGCCGTGATGCCGCTGGGCTATATGCTCACAGGATGGCGTTTTTTACAAATATTGTCGGGGCTGATCACGGGTAAAACCGACAGCCTGCACCTGGCTGACGAAGCGGCCGAAGCCATGCATCTCAAGTCTGATGAGGCCCAATCATGAATACCCTGGTTCTTTTTGCCGCCCTGTTTTTCTGCATGGCCATTGGCATGCCGATTGCCATCAGCCTGGGGCTGTCGAGCCTGCTGACCATCTTCTTTTTCTCGCAGGATTCGCTCGCCTCGATGTCGATCAAGCTGTTCGAAACCAGTGAGCACTACACGCTGATGAGCATTCCGTTCTTCGTGCTGGCGGGGGCCTTGATGTCCACCGGCGGTGTCGCCAAACGCATGGTGTTGTTTGCCATTGCGGCGGTGGGCCACTTGCGCGGCGGACTGGCGATTGCTTCCATTCTGGCGTGCATGCTGTTTGCGGCGGTGTCGGGTTCCAGCCCGGCTACGGTGGTGGCGATTGGTTCGATCGTGATCGCCGGCATGGTGAAGAACGGTTACCCCAAGGAATTTGCCGCAGGCGTGATCTGCAACGCTGGCACCTTGGGCATTTTGATTCCACCGTCGATTGTGATGGTGGTCTATGCCGCCGTGACTGAGGTGTCGGTCGGTCGCCTGTTCATGGCGGGCGTCATTCCCGGTTTGTTGCTGGGCCTGATGCTGATGGTGGCAGTGTGGTGGCGCGCTGGCAAACTCAAGGTCAAGCCGCCCCCGAAGGCCAGCGTGACCGAAGTGTTGCGCACCTTCAAGGACTCCATGTGGGGGCTGGCACTGCTGGTCATCATCATGGGCGGCATTTATGGTGGTATTTTTACCCCCACGGAAGCCGCAGCGGTGTCGGCGGTCTATGCCCTGGTGGTGGCCGTGTTCATTTACCGTGACCTGAGCGCCAAGCAGTTGCCGCATGTGTTTCTGGAAGCCAGTCGCACCACCGTGATGCTGATGTTCATTGTGGCCAATGCCTTGCTGTTTGCCCATGTGCTCACGACCGAGCGCATTCCGCAAGTCATCGCCGAACAGATTGTCAGCATGGGCATGGCACCGTGGATGTTCTTGCTGGTGGTCAACCTGATCTTGTTGGTGGCAGGCAACTTCATGGAGCCCACCGGCATCATCTTGATTCTGGCGCCAATCCTGTTCCCGATCGCTTCCAAGCTCGGCATCGACCCGATCCACCTGGGCGTCATCATGGTGGTGAACATGGAGATTGGCATGGTGACACCGCCGGTGGGGCTGAACCTGTTTGTCACCGCCGGGGTGACCGGCATGAACCTGGTGCAGGTCACTCGCGCCGCCCTGCCGTGGCTGATGGTGTTGATGGTTTTCCTGGTCATCATCACCTATGTGCCACAAATCACGCTGGCGTTGCCGAATTTGATGTTTGGCAAATAAGGCTGGCACACCGGCTGATTAAAGCCAGTGCGCCCTCACAGCCACCGCGCCAAGCGCGGTGGCTGTTATTCAATCCCCAAAACAAATCCCCAGATCACGACCGGTTTGCAGCGTGTCGCTGTCCAGCGGCACCGCCTTCATGTGGCCCGCCACTTCTTCCAGCGCGACGTAATCGACGCCGGTCAAGCCCAGAGACACCATGATGCCGGACTGCCCTTCGTCCAGCGCGCGCACCGCTGCCGCACCAAAACGCAGGGCCGCCAGCCGGTCGAAGGCGGTCGGACTGCCACCGCGCAGCAAATGCCCCAGCACCACCACACGCGTGTCTTTGCCGGTGCGCTCGGCCAGCGCGCGACCGACACGCTCGCCAATACCACCCAAACGCTCGGCATGGCCCGCCTCGGCCGGGGCCGCCAACTCGCGGTGACCGTCGCCCGGCTGCGCCCCTTCGGCCACCAGCACAATGGAATACAGCCGCCCTTCGGCGTCACGCGCGCGAATCTTCGCCGCCACCCGCTCCAGATCGAAACTGATCTCGGGCATCAAAATGACGTGCGCATTGCCCGCAATGCCCGAGTGCAGGGCGATCCAGCCGGCATAGCGCCCCATCACTTCGACCACCATCACGCGCTGGTGGCTCTCGGCCGTACTGTGCAGGCGGTCCAGGCACTCGGTGGCAAAGCCCACCGCCGTGTCAAAACCGAAGGTGGTAAAGGTCTTGTCCAGGTCGTTGTCGATGGTCTTGGGCACGCCCACCACACGCAGGCCTTTCTGGTGCAGGGCATTCGCAATGGTGAGCGAGCCGTCGCCGCCGATAGCCACCAGCGCGTCAATCTGGTGGGTGGCGAAATAGGTCAGAATTTCGTCCGAGCGGTCAATCTCCCGCGTACTACCGTCGGGAAGCGTGATCGGAAAATGCAGAGGGTCACCTTTGTTGGTGGTGCCCAGGATGGTGCCACCCAGATGCCCGATGCCGCGCACCTTGTCGCGTGTCAGCCGAACCACGCCGCCTTGCGGGTAGCGCTCTGGAAACAAGATGCCATTAAAACCATCACGGATGCCGTAGCATTCCCAGCCCCGGTTGGCGGCGGCAATCATCACCGACTGGATGACGGCGTTGAGGCCGGGGGCGTCACCGCCGCCGGTGTTGACGGCAATACGCCGGATTGAGTTTGTCATGGCTATTCCTGCTCAAGAATCTGAAGATGAAGAATACGCGCGAATCAGCTTAAGCCCCCATTCAATCGGCAGACGCTCGCGCCAGCTTTTCGCTCTTCCAGTACACGTCATCGCCCACGCTGCCATCGGGGCGATAACGATTGAGCACGCGGGCCAGCACAAACATCAGGTCGCTCAAGCGGTTGAGGTACTGGCGCGGCGTGTCTTTCAGGCTCTCCTGCCCTTCCAGCGCCACCACCGCGCGCTCGGCGCGGCGCGCCACCGTGCGGCACACATGGGCCAAGGAGGCCGCGCGCGTACCCGCAGGCAGGATGAACTCCTGCAGCCGTGGCAGTGCCTCGTTGTGCTCGGCCAGCGCGGCATCGAGCGCCAGCACCGCCTCGGGCTTGAGCAGCTCAAAACCGGGGATGGAGAGCTCGCCACCCAAGTTAAACAGCTGATGTTGGATCTCCACCAACAGGGTGCGCACACCCTGCGGCATGGCTTCGCACAGCAACACACCAATGTTGGAGTTGAGTTCGTCCACGTCGCCCATGGCGTGCACACGCAGGCTGTCTTTTGACACGCGGGTGTTGTCCCCCAGCCCGGTGGTCCCGTTGTCGCCGGTGCGGGTGGCAATTTGCGTCAGTCTTTGTCCCATAAAAATGACTCCTGAAGTTGAGCTATTGTTGCAGCAAAATACAGATTGATAACTTGTGGAACAGGCCGCAGCAAAGCTCTGTCCCCTAACTGATTGAAAGAACCCATGAACCCTCTCGCCAAGAGCTCACCCCTGCGACCAGACACCCAGCAACGCGCGGTGCCCGCCGCCCTCATTGACGCGTTAAAAAAGCGCTTTGCCGAGCGCTGCACGACCGCTTTGGTGGTGCGCGAGCAGCACGGGCGCGATGAGTCGTCTTTTGA
>Ga0156325_1008_pt1 | contig 11264 bp, 8 predicted proteins | sample RifCSPlowO2_12_FD_107973 | JGI IMG/M metagenome (GOLD analysis project Ga0156325, IMG submission 107973) | Rhodoferax sp. RIFCSPLOWO2_12_FULL_60_11 | reverse complement strand
CTTGTAATTGGCTGATCGGGCCAGTTTTTGCGCCCAGGGTTCGAAGTTGAGCCCGTTGATGACAAACAGGCGCGACTGCAGAATGGCTTTGGCGTGCGCTGGTTTGGGCTCAAAGGCATGCGCATCGGCATCCGGCCCGACCAGCGTCGTGACCTTGACGCGCTCGCCGCCCACCACTTGCACCAGGTCGCCCAGAATACTGAAAGACGCCACCACCGGCAGCGGCTCGGCGGCGGGGCTGATGCTGGGCAGCAGGCCAATGGCCACCAGAGATGAGAGTGTCAAAAATTTGAGAGTTGCGCGTTTCATTGAACTGCTTTCAGGTGAAGAAAATTTCAGCCCACCCGGTGCGGGCGCTTGAGCACGGTGGGCAACCAGCCACCGGGCGATAGCAACAAGGACAGGCCGTACAACACCCCGGCGCAGCCGATGATGGTTGGCCCGCTGGGCGTGTCCAGGTGATAAGACAGCAGCAGCCCGGCCACGCCCGCCAAAGCCGCTTGCGCGCTGGCGTTGAGCAGTTGGGCGCTTAAAGAGTCGTGCCAGAGCCGGCTTGAGACGGCGGGCAGCATCATCAAACCCACTGCCATCAGCGTGCCCAGGGTCTGAAAACCCGCCACCAGGTTGATCACCACCAGCATCAAAAAGCTTTGTTGCCAGATCCACCCCCGGCGGCTCCAGCCGCGCCCGGCGGAGGCGGCCAGAAATACCGGGTCAAAGGTTTCCAGCACCAGCCCCCGGTACAGCGCGGCCAGAGCGATCACGCTCACACTGGCCACGCTGGCCACCAGCAGCAGACCTGCCGCATCGACGCCCAGCGCGCTGCCAAACAAAATACGCAGCAGGTCAAGCTGGCTGCCCTGGCGCGAGATCAGCGTCACACCCAAGGCCAGCGCCACCAGGTAGATGGCAGCCAGGCTGGCATCTTCCTTCAAGCGGGTGGCGCGGCTGACCACGCCGGCAATCGCCGCGACAGCCAAGCCCGCCAGCACACCGCCCAGCGCCATGGCGGGCAGCGACAGGCCAAACAGCATGAAGCCCACCGCCACGCCCGGCAGCACCGCGTGGCTCAGCGCGTCGCCCAGCAGGCTCATGCGCCGCAGCGTCAAAAAAACGCCCAGTGGTGCCGCGCTGATGGCCAACGCCAGCGTGGCCACCAGCGCGCGACGCATAAAGGCAAATTCGGCAAAGGGACCGACCGAAACGTCCCAGAGGGTTTGGTACCAGGCCATCATGGGGTTGCGCCGTGCAGATGGACCGGCTCCGTGTTGGGCTGCATTTTGAATGCGGTGTCGGGTAGCGGATCTTTTCCACTGGACTCATCGGTGTGGCAAATGTCGGCGTTGTCGTCCCAGGCTTCAGCCAGGGCGCGGGCGCGTTGCAAATTGGATTCGGTGAGCACCTGTGCGGTGTCGCCCCAGGCCACCAGCTCGCGTGCCAGCAAAACCGTTTGCCCAAAGTGCGCGCGCACCTGCGCGTCGTCGTGCAGCACGGCAATCACCGTGCGGCCTTGCGCGTGCCATTGGTGGATCAGTGTCAACAGCGCAGCCGTGGTGCGTGAGTCCATGGCGTTGAAGGGTTCGTCGAGCAAAATCAGCTCGGCGTCTTGCATCAGCAGGCGGGCAAACAGCACGCGCTGAAACTGCCCGCTGGAGAGTGACCCGACCGTGCGGCGCTCAAAGCCTTCCAGCCCCACGGTGCGAATGGCCGCATTGGCGCGGGCCATGAGGTCAGCGCTGACCCCACCCCAGGCACCCACGGTGCTCCAGCAGCCCAACAGCACACAGTCGTGCACCGGCATCGGAAAGTCGCGGTCAATCTCGGTCATCTGCGGCAAGTAGGCCATGCGCTCGCGCGCTGTGGTCAGCAAGACGCGACCACCTTCGGGCTTGATCAAGCCCATGATGCTTTTGAGCAGCGTGCTTTTTCCCGAGCCGTTGGGGCCAATCACCGCGGTGAGCGCGCCGGGCGCAAACTGGCCGCTGATGTGGTGCAGGGCCGGATGCTGGCGGTAGCTGACTGTCAGGTTGTCGACCGTTACCACGCGGTCACTCCCGCGCCTGTATGGGTCCACCACACGGCCAACCACAGTGCAAGCAGCACCGGCAACACGGCCAACACGCGCAGCCAGGCCGGCCAGGCCAACACGCTGCGCGTTTGGGCGGGCTGTTGCGCCTCCTGGTTTGATGCCGGGGCGTGCGGGTGGCCGTGGTCGTGCGTCGGTTGTGACATCTTGGGGCAGTTCAAAAAATAGCGATTGCGGCGATAATGCAACTGAATTGCGATATAGTTTAACGCAACTCAATTGCAATAATTACCTGCCTTCCAAAAAACTTTGACCTGGTCATGCCTGCTGTTACCCGCTTGAGTCCACCTGATCCGATTGACGCTTTGCTGTCAGCCCACGGCCTGCGCCGCACGGGCGCGGCGCGTCTGGTGCTGGGCTGGCTGCTGGCGCACCCTGACACCAGTTACACCCACGCCCAGTTGCAGACGGCGTTGCAGGATGCCAGTGCTGCGGATGGACAAGGGGCAGGCGAGGGCGGGGGCACACTGGACCGCGTGACGCTGTACCGCCTGATTGACCGGCTGACGCAAGTTGGTCTGCTGCTGTGCCGGGTTGACGTCAATCGGGTGCGCCGTTACCAGGCAATGCCCGCCAGCGTGCATGCGCTGCCGCACTTTGAGTGCCAGAGCTGCCACCGCGACCAGCCTTTGGAAGGTGCGTTGCAGGGCAATGCGCTTGATTTGGAGGTGGCGGCACAAAACGCTTTGCAAGCCCTCAAAGCCCTGGGCTACCAAGGCCTGAGCCTGGATCTGGCGGTGCGCGGCGTGTGTGCGGATTGTGCAACTGCCGCCTCGATCGCACCGACTCCTGCGGTCACGCCCTGATGCTGGCCCGTGGTGGCTGGCTGTCTGATACGCTGGAATTAGTGCTCCGATACTTGATCTGAATCAGGATGGCAGATTTCCTGGCAGAAGATACTTGACGTTTTGTTTTCAGATTAGTCGATCACCATCGGCGCCCCGGTTGCTATGCCAAGTAGCCCGGGACCGGGTGCGCCACACCAACAACGCGGGCCACACGCTTTGCTACCTGAAGCCATGCCATTTATTCGTCAACGCATCGGCGCACTAGCCAGGCTCAATCACCATGTGCCGATCTGGTTGCTGGCCGCGTTGGTGTTTGCCGCAGTCTGGCTGCATACTTTTCGTCTGATCAATGATGACCGCGCCAAAGCCATGGGCGGCGCAGAAAACGAAATAGTCAATCTGGCGCGGATTGGCCAGGAACATGCCGAACGCATTTTTTACAGCGTTGACCAGACCTTGCGCCTGGTGCGTTCTGAATATCAGGAACGCTCAGGCCGTCTTGACCTTGGCATGATGCGTGTCGAGGGGGTTTTTGATGAGAGAACCATTCGTCAGGTCAGTATTGTTGACGCGTCAGGGGTCCTTCGGTTGAGCAGCCTGCCTCTGAGCGATCATCGTGATGTGTCGGATCGGGACTACTTCAAGGCCCAGCGCGAGGCTGCCGGCGACACGCTTTTCATCTCAAAGCCCGAGTTCGATCTGGCTTATGGTGTGTGGTCGGTCCGGGTTTCGCGTCGCATCGTGGGTAACGACGGAAAATTTGCTGGCGTGGTTGTCGTGTCGCTCGATCCGACCTATTTCACCCGTTTTTACGGCGAACTCCAGCTCGGTCATGAGGGTGTCGCGGCGCTGTATGGCTTGACCGGATCCCTGCTCGCCCGCAAGACGGCGCATACGGAAACATTCACCGGCAATGCCGTGTCGAGCCCGGTCTTTGCACGTATTGCCCACGGCGATACCAGCGGCACCTTGACCTTTCAAGCCAAGACCGACGGCATCGAACGTCTTTACCACTTCAAACAATTGGCTTCTTATCCCGTACTGGTATTGGTCGGGCTGGCCAGCAAGGACGTGTTTGCCCAGCAAGAGGACACCCTGCAGCATCGTGTATGGGAAGCCGTCATCCTGAGTGTTCTCCTGCTCGTTCTTGGCGTGCTTCTGTCCTGGTATGTGGTCATCAGGCGGCGCCATTCGGCGGCGCAGCGGCAAGCCCTGGTGCAGTTGCAAAGCCTCACCCACCATGTGCCGGGCGTGGTATTTCAGTACCTGCTGCGCCCCGATGGCAGTTCCTGCTTCCCTTTTGCCAGTGCTGGCCTGCACAAAATCTTCCGGCTCAGTCCTGAAACTATTGCGCAGGATGCTGCGCCGCTTTTTGCCTTGATGCACCCTGATGATGCGGCTGGTGTGGCGGCATCGATCCAGGACTCATCCCGTGCGCTGACGCCTTGGGCAGATGAGTATCGCGTGAAGTTTGAGGATGGCACGGTGCGCTGGCTGTCGAGCAAGGCCGCACCGCAAAAACTCGATGACGGTTCGGTGTTATGGCACGGTTTCGTGTCGGATGTCACGGAGCACAAACAGGCAGAAGAGTCCCTGATCACCTTGTCAGCGGCGGTCGAACAATCGCCGGTTTCCATCGTCATCAGCGACCCCCAGGGGCTCATTGAATACGTCAATCCGATGTTCGAGCAGGTCAGTGGTTACCGGCGTGCCGACGTCATGGGGCAGAACCCCCGCATTTTGTCGTCGCACGAAAAGTCAGACGACGAGTACCGCGAGATGTGGGCCACGTTGCTGGCGGGAGACATCTGGCATGGTGAGTTTCACAGCCGACGCAAGGATGGCTCGCTGTTCTGGGAGCAGGCAGCGATTGCCCCTATTTTTGACGATCACGGCAGGCCGATTCATTACCTGGCGATCAAGGAAGACATCACCAAGCGCAAGGCGGCCGAGGCCGTAATCGAGCATCTGGCTTTTTATGACTTGCTCACCGGGCTGCCTAATCGGCGCCTGCTGAACGACCGGCTGCAACAGGTGCTGGCGGTCGGCACGCGCAACCGTCGTCATGGCGCCTTGCTGTTCATTGACCTGGATAATTTTAAAAATCTGAACGACACCCAGGGTCATGAGCAGGGTGATGTGTTGTTGCAGCAAGTAGCCCAGCGGCTCAATTTTTGTGTGCGTGAATGCGACACGGTGGCGCGGCTGGGGGGTGATGATTTTGTGGTTCTGTTGCAGGATCTGAGTGAGCAGCAGACCGAGGCGGCCACGCAGGCCGAGGCGGTGGGGCAGAAAATTCTCGATGCTTTGCACCAGCCTTACCCTTTTGGCTACTTTACGCACCACGGTAGCGCCAGTGTGGGTGTGGCCCTGTTCAACGCCAGCCAGGACACGGTCGAAGAGCTACTCAAACGGGCTGACCTGGCGCTGTACCAGGCCAAGGATGCCGGGCGCAACACGCTGCGCTTTTTTGACCCCGACATGCAGGCGGTCATCAGTGCGCGCGCTGAGATGGAGGCGGACATGCGCCTTGGCCTGCAGGAAAACCAGTTCCTGCTCTATTACCAGCCGCAGGTGAATCAGGCGGGCCGTCTGATCGGTGTTGAGGCGCTGGTACGCTGGCAGCATCCACTGCGTGGCCTGGTGGCGCCAGCGCAGTTCATTCCCTTGGCTGAAGATACCGGCCTGATCCTGCCCTTGGGCCAATGGGTCATGGAGGCCGCTTGCCGCCAATTGCAGCTGTGGCGGACACAAGCACATGCGGCGCACTTGACGATCTCGGTGAACGTCAGCGCGTTGCAGTTTCACCGCGAGAGTTTTGTGTCGGATGTGCTGGCAACGCTGGCGCACACCGGGGCCCCGGCGGACCGGCTCAAGCTGGAGCTGACCGAGAGTTTGTTGGTCAAGGATGTTGATGGCATCATCGCCAAGATGGTGGCCCTCAAGGCTCAAGGCGTCGGATTTTCACTGGATGATTTTGGTACCGGCTATTCATCGTTGTCTTACCTCAAACGCTTGCCGCTGGACCAGATCAAGATTGATCAGTCGTTTGTCAGCGATGCCTTGAGCAACCCGAAAGACGCCGCATTGGTTCGGGCCACCGTGGCGATGGGGCGCGGACTTGGCATGATGGTGATTGCCGAGGGCGTGGAGACCCAGATGCAGCGTGATTTTCTGGAGGGCGAGGGCTGCTTGAATTTCCAGGGTTATTTCTTTGGTCGCCCGGTTCCGGTCACGGAGCTGGCGTGTTTTTGGGTCGCTGAATAAATTTGCATGATCAATCCTGTTCTCTCGTCCCTGCTGCCGGTGGTGCTGTTGGTTGCTATTGGTTTTATAACTGGTCGCGCAGGCTGGATAAGGGCTGAGGCCATAAAAGACCTGTCGAACCTGGTCTTCATGGTGCTCACACCGGCACTGCTGTTTCGCACCATGAGCACGGTGCATGTGGAGCAGCTCAATTTCAAACCGGTGCTGATGTACTTTGTGGCAGCCATGCTGTTGTATGGTTTTGTTCTGGTTTGGCAAGGGGGAACGCGCCGCGCGGCGGTGCTGGGACTGGCCGTCACCTTCAGCAACACGGTGATGATTGGCATCCCGCTGGTGGGGCTGGCTTATGGCCAGGCCGGCTTGGTGACACTGTTTACCTTGATCTCGGTCCATGCGCTGGTGCTGTTGACGTTTGCCACCGTGGTGCTGGAACTGGCAGTCGCCCGCGAGAAAGCAGCGGCCGGTGGCGGGGGCGGTGGACGCATGCTGCTGACGGTACTGGGCGCGGTGCGCAGCGGCATCATTCATCCGGTGCCTTTGCCCATCATCATGGGCTTGCTGTTTGCACAAACCGGCCTGGCGATGCCCGAGGTGGTGGATCGCCCGCTTCAGTTGTTGGGCAACGCTTTTGGCCCGGTGGCCCTGGTGCTGGTTGGGGTGACGCTGACCGCGGTGCGCATCGGGGACCACTTCAAGGCGGCGCTGGGTCTGAGTCTGATCAAGAACCTGGCCTTCCCGGCGCTGGTGGCGCTGCTGTGTTGGGTTTTTGGTTTGAGTGGCTTGCCCTTGACCGTGATGATTGTGGCGGCGGCGCTACCAATCGGCGCCAATGTGTTCATGTTTTCGCAGCGTTATCAGGTCGCTGAAGAATTGGTGACGGCCAGCATGGCGGTGTCCACCTGCCTGGCGCTGGTGACGCTCTCACTGGTGATGGCGCTGGTGAGCTGGCTTTGACGGCCATCTAGAGCCCCAGCAAACCCAGCCCCAGCACCAGGGCGGTGCCCCACATCAGCAAAGCCACCAGTGCGTCCAGCGCGCGCCACACGCCGGGTCGACGCAGGCGCGGGCCCAGGCACAGCAGGCATACGCCCAAGCCTGTAAACCAGATCACCGAGCCGGTGGCCGCGCCCATGCCAAATACCGCGTTGCCCGGCTGGCCCCAGGCCAGCGAGGCGGTGCCGAGCAAGACGGCCGTGTCGAGCCAGACATGCGGGTTGAGCCATGAGAAAGCCAGCGCGGCCAGGATGGCCTGGCGGCGCGTCATGACGGCTTCATCACTGGCGTTGGCCTGCGACATGGCAGCGGCCGCGCCGCTGCGAAAGCGCGCAAACGCCTGGGCGCCATAGACCAGCAGGAACAGGATGCCACCGCCCACCAGGGCGTTCCTGATCGTGTCAGACAGACCGCCCAACTGACCCAGGCCAAAAATGCTCATGCCAATGAACAGCACGTCCGACAGAATGCAAAGGCCAATCGTCAGCCACAGGTGCTGGCCCCGTAAACCCATGCGCAGCACATGTGCGTTTTGGGGCCCCAAGGCCATGATGAGCGAGAGGCTGAGCAGCAAGCCCGCGTTGAAAGCAGGGGCCTGGGCCAGGGCGTGGGAGAGAGGCAGCATGGTGTGTCGGCACAAGGTACTTGGAACAAAGATGCCAGTGTGCTGCCAATGCTGAATTTGTTAAACCAAACTAAATTAAACTAATTAAGGATAAAAAATACTTGATAAAAGGTGGGCAACATGCTGGATGCGAAACAACTGGAGGCCTTGGCGGCGGTGCTGGAGCACGGGGGGTTTGGCCCGGCTGCGCAGGCTTTGAACTTGACGCTGGCGGCCGTCTCGCTGCGTATCAAGGGCCTGGAGTCCGCGCTGGGGCAGCGTTTGCTGGTGCGCGGCAAAACGGTGCGTGCCACCGCCGCGGGGCAGGCCTTGCTGGCCCACGTCAAGCAACTGCGTCTGATGGAGGCCGATCTGGTCGGAGGGCTGGGTGGTCACGGGCCGGGCGCCGCTACCGCCTGGCAAACCCTGTCTGTCGCTGTCAACGCCGATTCCCTGGTCAGCTGGTTTTTGCCCGGTGTGGCGGCTTTGCTGACACGGCACCGACTGCTGCTGGACGTGGTGATTGACGACCAGGATCACACCCATGAATCGCTCAAGAACGGCGATGTGGTGGGCTGTGTGAGCACGCAGGCGCAGCCCATGCGCGGCTGTCTGGCCGAAAATTTGGGTGTGATGCGTTATTGCTGCATGGCGGCCGCCGCGCTGGTGGAAAAGTGCCACACCAAGACCGGGGCTTTGTCAGTGCACCGCTTGCTGGCCGCGCCTGCGGTCATCTTTAACCGCAAGGACGGCTTGCAGGACATCTTTTTGGCACAGAACTTTCAGTTGACGACGTCCCAGTACCCGCGCCATTTTGTGCCTGCGGTGGATGCGTTCGAGCGCGCGCTGGCGCTCGGTTTGGGCTGGGGCATGGTGCCGGAGCAGCACCTGGCGGACCTGTCGGCGCGCCCGGGGCATGCCGCGCTGGTGGAGGTGTTGCCCGGCAGCGCGGTGGATGTGGCGCTTTACTGGCACCACTGGGAGCGCGAGCCTGCGTCCGCGCAACGGCTGACCCAGGCCGTCAAGCAGGCCGCGCGCAAAGTCTTGCGTTGACAGGATTCTCAGGGCGCCAGACGTTCGCGAATCCACACCGGCTCGGCATCGGGCAAGGTGTGTGCGGACTCGATCAAGGTGTAGCGCAGCCGGTCATGCAGGCGGCTTTTGCGGCCTTGCCAGAATTGCCAATGGTCGGGTTTGAGGCGGTAGCCGCCCCAGTGCGGGGGGCGCGGTGGGTTGAGCAAGAATTTTGCCCCGTATTTGGCCGCGTTGGCCACCAGCACGCCCCGCCCCGAGATTACCTGGCTTTGCGGGCTGGCCCAGGCGCCGATGCGCGAGTCCAGTGGTCGGCTGTGAAAGTAGCTGTCGCTTTCTTCCTCACTCACTTTTTCAACAATGCCTTCGATGCGTACCACCCGTTCCAGCTCCACCCAGTGAAACTGCAGCGCGGCATAAGGGTTGCCCGCCAGCTCCTGGCCCTTGCGGCTGTCGTAGTTGGTGAACCAGGTGATGCCGCGCTCGTCATAGCCCTTGATCAGCACCACGCGCGTGCTGGGGCGCAGGTTGCTCGCCACGGTGGCCACGGTCATGGCGTTGGGCTCGGGGATTTCAGCGGAAATGGCTTCTTTCAACCATTTCTCAAACTGCTGGAGCGGGTTGGCGTGGCATGCGTCTTCGCTGAGTTCGGCGCGCTCGTAGCTTTTGCGGAGGTGGGCGATGGAGGTCATAGGTTCAAGAGTATAGGCAGGTTGATTTTTGCGTTTCGTTGCCAGGATCCTCTCCTTTGACTTGGTGGGCATTGATTTTGATGCCTCCCCTCTTCCGCCGGGCGGGGCGGGAGAGGGGGTGGGGGAGTGAGTGGGGGGATATCGGCAAAAATCAGTGCCAAGGTCAAAAACCCAGACACCGCGCAGACCGGGTAACATAGCCCATGTAATTAAGTTACCAACATTTAACAAAATCATGAAACTCAACCAAACCGTCGAAGCCGTCACGCAGCGTATCCGCCAACGCAGCCAGCCCACACGCAGCGCCTACCTGGAGCGCCTGACGCAGACCGCGCAGCGCAAACCCGGTGCGCAGCGGCTGGGCTGCGCGAACGTGGCGCACGCTTTTGCCGCGCTCCCGATCAATGACAAATTGCGCGTGGTGGCCGAGCGCGCGCCCAATATCGGCATCGTGAACGCCTACAACGACATCCTGTCGGCCCACGCGCCCATGCAGCACTACCCTGAAATCATCAAGCTGGAAGCCCGCAAGCTGGGTGCCACCGCCCAGGTGGCCGGCGGCGTGCCGGCGATGTGCGATGGCGTGACGCAAGGCACGCCGGGTATGGAACTGAGCCTGTTCTCGCGCGACGTCATCGCCATGGCCACCGCCGTCTCCCTGAGCCATGACGTGTTCGATGCCGCGCTGATGATTGGGGTGTGCGACAAGATCGTGCCCGGCCTCTTGATTGGCGCACTGCATTTTGGCCACCTACCGACCGTGTTCGTGCCGGCCGGGCCGATGACATCGGGCCTGTCCAACAACGAAAAATCGAAGGTGCGCGAGAAAGCCGCACAAGGTCTGGTCGGGCGCCCCGAGTTGCTGGAGGCCGAATCCAAGGCCTACCACGGCGCAGGCACCTGCACCTTCTACGGCACCGCCAACAGCAACCAGATGCTGCTCGAAGCCATGGGCCTGCATGTGCCGGGCACCGCCTTTGTCAACCCGGGCAATACGATCCGCGACGAGCTGACGCGCGAGGCCGTGCGCACCGTGCTCGACATCACCAAGGCGCGTCGCTTTGCGCCGATTGGCGAAGTGGTGGACGAGCGCTGCATCGTCAACGCGATGGTGGCCTTGCTGGCCACCGGCGGCTCCACCAACCACCTGATTCACTGGGTGGCGGTGGCCCGCGCGGCCGGCATCGTGATTGACTGGGATGATTTCTCGGAACTGTCGGAAGTGGTGCCCTTGTTGACCCGGGTCTACCCCAATGGCAGCGCGGACGTGAACCAGTTCCAGGCCGCCGGTGGACCCGGTTTTGTGATTCGTGAGTTGCTGGATGCGGGGCTGATGCACGCCGATGTGCTGACGGTGCGCGCCGGCGGTCTGCGCGAATACACCGGCATTCCCGTCGGCACACCAGACGGACAAGGGGCGCTGCATTGGGTCGATGCCGGTGCCAGCAAGGACGACAGCGTGGTGCGGCCGGCCAGTGCGCCCTTCAGCCCGCACGGTGGCCTCATGCTGCTCAAAGGCAACTTGGGACGCAGTGTGATCAAGGTCTCGGCCGTGCCGGATGACCGCCATGTGATCGAAGCCCCATGCCGGGTGTTTGACTCGCAGGAAGCCTTGCATGTGGACTTCGGTGCCGGCGAGCTGGACCGCGATGTAGTCTGTGTGGTGCGCTGGCAAGGGCCGCACGCCAACGGCATGCCCGAGCTGCACAAACTCACGCCGCCGCTGGCCGTGTTGCAGGGCAAGGGCCATGCCCGAGCTGCACAAACTCACGCCGCCGCTGGCCGTGTTGCAGGGCAAGGGC
>Ga0156325_1235_pt2 | contig 11454 bp, 10 predicted proteins | sample RifCSPlowO2_12_FD_107973 | JGI IMG/M metagenome (GOLD analysis project Ga0156325, IMG submission 107973) | Rhodoferax sp. RIFCSPLOWO2_12_FULL_60_11 | reverse complement strand
GCACGTGACGTCCATTGACTCCTCCGGCCCGGCCCTGACGCAAGCCGCCGCCAACCTGGCCTTGAACGGTTTTGCGCCTGAGCGCGCCACTTTCATGGATGCCGACGTGAATGCCTCGCTGCGCCAGTTCGGCGCTGAGGGCAAGACTTTTGACGCCATCGTGCTCGATCCGCCCAAGTTTGCGCCCACGGTAGCGCATGCCGAGCGCGCGGCGCGGGCTTACAAGGACATCAACCGGCTGGCGTTCAAACTTCTGGCGCCGGGCGGTGTGTTATTTACCTATTCCTGCTCGGGCGGCATCAGCGCTGAACTGTTTCATAAAATTGTGGCCTCAGCCGGCATTGACGCCCAGGTCGACGGTTACATCGTTGAGCGCATGGGCGGTGCACCGGATCACCCGATGACCATCAATTTCCCCGAAGGCGAATACCTCAAGGGCCTGGTGGTCATGCGTAAATAACCCGAAACCCATTGCCCGCTACACTCCCCCCCTTGCTGACGCCCCCAATCGATTGAGAAAAGCAATGAGTCTTATCCCTGCAACCATCCTGACGGGCTTTCTCGGCTCGGGTAAAACCACGCTGCTCAAACGCGTGCTGGAAGAGGCGCACGGCCAGAAAATCGCCGTTATTGAAAACGAGTTTGGCGAAGAAAACATCGACAACGAAATTCTGGTGACCGAGTCCAAGGAACAGATCATCCAGATGAACAACGGCTGCATCTGCTGCACCATTCGCGAAGATCTGCGCGAAGCACTGCAGTTGCTGGCCGCCAAAAAACGCCAGGGGCTGCTCGATTTTGACCGCGTGGTGATTGAAACCACCGGTTTGGCCGACCCCGGTCCGGTGGCGCAAACCTTTTTCATGGACGACGAAATTGCCGAGAGCTACCTGCTCGACTCGATCCTGACGCTGGTCGATGCCAAGCATGCCATGACGCAGCTCGACGAGCGCCAGGAAGCGCGCCGCCAAGTGGGTTTTGCCGATCAGATTTTCATCAGCAAGACCGATCTGGTGGCCGCCGATGAGGTCGATGCTTTGATGCACCGCTTGAAGCACATGAACCCGCGCGCACCGCAAAAGGCAGTGCATTTTGGCGAGGCGGCCTTAAGCGAGGTATTTGACCTGCGCGGCTTCAATCTCAATGCCAAGCTCGATATCGACCCTGATTTTCTGACGGAACAAGCGCATGACCACGAAGGGCACGATCACCCTGATCATGCCCCCGGCGAGCACTGTGACCATCCCTCGCACCAACACGGGGGTCATCATCACCACCATGAGGATGACGTCAAGAGTTTCGTTTTCAAATCCGAGCGCGCTTTTGACCCGGCCAAACTGGAAGACTTTCTGGGTGCCATCGTCAATATTTATGGCCCGCGCATGTTGCGCTACAAAGGGGTCCTGCTTATGAAGGGCACGGATCGAAAGGTGATTTTTCAGGGTGTGCACCAGTTGATGGGCAGTGACCTGGGGCCGGCCTGGGCCGCAGGGGAGCCGCGTGTGAGCAAAATGGTGTTCATCGGCATTGACTTGCCGCAAGACATTTTTCTGCAAGGCATGGAACAGTGCCTGGTTTGATTCAAATAAATACGACTGGGCGGTAAACGAAATGTTTTCCTCGTTTTTTCAATTGATGGGATTTCCAGCGCTTAAACCTGTAAACTCGCCCGCCAAACAAGTGGCGCAAAGCCGGCCCTCAAAAGCTGGCGCCGAGGGGACAAGCTTAAAAGCTTCAGGCGGCGCTGCCGACACCAGGCAAACATCCACCAGCGATGTCATCGAGCAGAAAAAATCAGCGAGGAGACAAGACGTGAAATCGCAAACTGTGAAAGCCAAGGAGGCGCCTAAAGCGACCCATGCAGCCGTCAAGGCCAAGCAGGGCATCAAAGTGGTCGCCAAACCGAAACCGGTGGTGCGGCCTCCAGACAAGCCGGCGGTGAAGCCCGCGCCCGTTGCTAAATCAGCGCACGGTGCCGCGGCCAAACCGCCGGTCAGCAAGAAGGCGCCGGCCAAGCCGTCAGTGCCAACGAAAGTGGTGGGGAAAGAGTCCAAGTCGGCTCCGGAAACCGTGGTTAAGGTGACCAAGGTGGCCAAGGCATCGCCAGTGAAGGCGGCCAAGGCCCCCGCGGTCAAAGTTGTCAAACCGACAGCAACAATTCAAGCAAAGGATTCAGTGAAAACGACGTTCGCGAAAGCCGCCAAACCTGAGGTGGCAGCACCCAAACTCCCTGTGGCCCCGGCTGCGACTCCGGTCAAAGTTGCGCAGGCGCCGGTGGCGCCTGCCACGGCATCCGTACCCGTCAGAGCGGGTCGTCCGTCTTCGCGGTTGGCGCAGTTGACAGTGCCTTCCATGGCGCAGTCGGTGGCTTCAACCGCCGCCAAAGCCAGTTTTTCACAAACCGTAGTCGCGCCCTACATTGTTCCGCCGGTCGCTTCCGCCGTCAAAAAGGACCCGGCATTGATCAACAACTGGAAACTCAAACCGGTTGAGCAACTGACCGAGGCCGAATTGATCGCCATGCCCGATGAAGAGTACATGAACGATACCCAGCTGGCGTTTTTTCGTCGTGTGCTCACCACGCTCAAACAAGACATTCTGAGCAACGCCGGCCAAACCACTGAGCATCTGCGGGCCGACACGGTGGTGGTGCCTGATCCGGCCGATCGGGCCACCATTGAAGAAGAACACGCCCTGGAGTTGCGCACCCGGGACCGTGAGCGCAAGCTGCTGAAGAAAATTGAACAATCGCTCGCGCGCATCGACTCGGGCGACTATGGCTATTGTGATGAAACCGGTGAAGCCATCGGGGTTGGGCGTCTGTTGGCGCGCCCGACCGCCAATCTGTCGCTGGAGGCTCAGCAGCGCCGGGAACTCAAGCAGAAGATGTTTGGGGATTGACGGGCGGCGTCTGTGACCTCTGCTCCTGTTTGTTCCCGCCATGGCAACCAAAGACACTAACTCCGGTTTGCTGTCCAAGATGGCCCGGTTTGTTCGCAACCCGACCAAGGACTGGTCTGATTTGGACAAGCCAGAGCCCGATACCGAGCAGGAAAATGAATATGGGAAAGCGGCGCTCAAGGAGATGATCGAGCGCAAGCGGCAAAATGATTTCGTTCGTCGGCGTGAATTTGACCACTTGCGCAAAATCCGCCGCAATGGGCCGGTGTTGAGTCCGGAGCTCGCGGGCCGTCCCTCTTTTTTCCAGACCAGCTCGATTTCCAACCTGGATGAGCGTGCCACGACGCTGAAGAAAATTGACGAAATTGAAGCCCAGATGTCCAAGCAGTGGTGGAAGGGCAAGCAGGACGAGGCCATGGTTCAGTCGGGCAAGCCGTCCGGGTCTGGCACCGCCTCCCAGGCGCAGGGTGAACTCGCGCCGCTGGAGGGTACCCAACGAAAAGTCGCAGACACTTTTGTCTCCACGCTGGCGTCTCAGTTGAGACCGACTGGCGACTCGGGATCCGGTGCTGACTATGAGTCGACACAGATGGGTCTGGCTGCATCGGAGGAGCCGGCGCCCATCGGTGCACCGCGGCAAATGCTGTCGTCCAGGAGCTCCGGTGGCAGGACTGTGGATACGGGGCTGAGCGAATATTCACCTTCCAAATTGTTTTCTGTCGACTTGGGAGACAGTCTGGCCGATCCCGATTTAGAGGAGGCTGCCATCCGATTCGCCAATGGCGATGACGCGGGAGCCGAGGCGACTTTGCTGGACGCGCTGCAGGCAGAGCCGGTTAATCCGGATTCGGCCGACGGCTGGGCAGCGGCTTTGTTTGATCTTTATCGCGCCACCGGGCAACAGACCAGTTTTGATCGCGTGGCCATTGAGTATGCCCAGCGCTTCGGACGCTCGGCGCCGGCCTGGTTCTCAACCCCTGAGTTGTTGGGCCGCAATACGCTCCCGGCCCCGCTGCCGCAGGCAGGTGCGTTGGCATCCGGTAACCAACTGGTCTGGGAGTGTCCTGTCGATCTTGATTTGTCGGAAGTGCAGGCCCTGCGCGCCAGTTTGGTGAGCGCCCCTGGCCGTCTCTGGCATTTGAACTGGCATCAGTTCCAGCGCATGACGCCTGAGGCTGCCAGTGCCTTGGCCGAGCTTTTTGCCCGGTGGTGCTCGCAGCCGGTTCAATTGCAATTTGACGGCTCCGACGGGTTGCACAACATCTTGAAATCGTACACGCCATCGGGCGATCGGGCGGTGGACATGGTGTGGTGGCGACTGCGCCTGGACGCCCTGCGTATCCTGCGTCTGCAGGACGAGTTTGAATTGGCGGCGCTGGATTTCTGTGTCACCTACGAAGTTTCTCCACCACCCTGGGAGGACGCCCGGTGTGAGTATGTTCATGAGCGTTTGAATTCAATGCCGCCCCATGAAGCCGCGTTCGCCTTGACAGAAGCGTCCACCGTGGTCCCCTCTTTTGCCTTGAGTCAGGGGGCAACAGTGCCCATGGGACTTGACATGCTGTCGGCGGCGACTGTGGTGGAGTTGAGCGGCGAGGTGCTGGGCGACGCGGCCGAGGCGCTGGACAAATTGCAGGCGGGATTGCACGACGCCAAGCACCTGGTTATTTCCTGTTCCCGACTGATTCGGGTCGATTTTTCGGCTGCAGGCAGTATTCTGAACTGGGTTGCCTTGCGCGAGTCCGAGGCTTGCTCGGTTCAGTTTCGCGATGTGCCGCGTCTGGTTGCTGCATTTTTCAACGTTATTGGGATTAACGAACACGCGCGGGTTGTGTTGCGCGCCCATTGACCTTTTGCGACATCAAGCATGGAACAATTTCACGGAACCACCATCATCAGCGTACGCCGCAAGACACCTGAGGGCTACTCGGTGGCCATTGGCGGGGACGGCCAGGTCACCTTGGGCAACATTGTGGTCAAAGGCACGGCCCGCAAAGTGCTCAAGCTCTATCACGGCAAGGTGCTGGCCGGATTCGCAGGCGCCACGGCCGACGCCTTCACGCTGTTTGAACGCTTTGAGGCCAAGCTGGAGAAGCATCAGGGCCATCTGGTGCGTGCTGCCATTGAGCTCACCAAAGACTGGCGCACTGACCGGGTCTTGCGCCGTCTGGAGGCGATGCTGGCAGTGGCTGACAGCGAGGCGTCGCTTATCATCACAGGCAACGGTGATGTGCTGGAGCCCGAGAACGGCATCGTCACCATTGGCTCTGGCGGCGCATACGCGCAAGCGGCGGCCATGGCCTTGCTCAACCACACCGAGATGTCGGCGCCGGAGATCGTCAAGAAATCCCTGGAAATAGCTGCTGAGATCTGCATCTATACCAACATGAGCCACACAATTGAAACCTTGGGGGACAGTCCGTAGCTACATGCAATGAGCAAGCTCTGTCCTCAACTGATTAGAAAAGCCATGACCCCGCAAGAAATCGTTTTTGAACTTGATAAACACATTGTTGGCCAGCAACAGGCCAAGCGGGCGGTGGCCATTGCACTGCGCAATCGCTGGCGGCGCCAGCAGGTCGAGCCCGGTCTGCGTGCAGAAATTACACCCAAGAACATTTTGATGATTGGCCCGACGGGTGTTGGCAAAACCGAAATCGCGCGGCGCCTGGCACGGCTCGCCGATGCACCTTTCATCAAGGTCGAGGCGACCAAGTTCACCGAGGTCGGCTACGTTGGCAAAGATGTTGACGCCATCATCCGCGATCTGGCCGACATCGCCGTCAAGCAGACGCGTGTCGCCGAGATGAAAAAAGTGCGCTCACGCGCCGAAGACGCGGCCGAAGATCGGGTGCTCGACGTTCTGATTCCGCCCCCGCGGGGTGATTTTGGTGTGGTACAAAACATGGAGCCCGAGAGTGTTGCGCGCCAGACTTTTCGCAAAAAATTGCGTGAGGGCCAGTTGGCAGACCGGGAAATTGAAATTGACCTGGCGCAGTCTGCGCCGCAACTGGAGATCATGGGCCCCCCAGGCATGGAAGAAATGACCGAGCAGTTGCGTGGGATGTTTGGCCAGATGGGACAGCAAAAGCGCCAGACGCGCAAGCTCAAAATCCCTGAGGCCCTGAAGTTGCTCGTTGAAGAAGAGGCGGCCAAACTGGTCAACGAAGAAGAGATCAGGACGCAGGCGCTGCACATGCTGGAGCAAAACGGCATTGTCTTCATTGACGAGATTGACAAGGTCACCTCGCGCGCCGAAGGCAGTGGAGCCGAGGTATCGCGCCAGGGTGTACAGCGGGATCTGCTGCCGCTGGTCGAAGGCACCACTGTGTCGACCAAATACGGCATGGTCAAGACGGATCACATTTTGTTCATCGCGTCTGGTGCGTTCCATCTGAGCAAACCAAGCGACCTGATCCCCGAGTTGCAAGGGCGTTTCCCGATCCGGGTTGAGCTTCAATCTCTGTCAGTGCAGGACTTTGTGGCCATCCTGACGCAAACCGCTGCCTCGCTGGTCAAGCAGTACCAGGCCCTGTTGGCCACGGAAAACGTCCACATTGAGTTCCTCGACGAGGGCATCACACGCTTGGCGCACATCGCGTTCGACGTGAATGAGCGCACCGAAAACATTGGGGCCCGGCGTCTGTCGACCGTCATGGAACGCTTGCTCGACGAGGTGAGTTTTGACGCTGCCAATCTGGGCGGTCAAACGATTCACGTCGACGCTGCCTATGTGCAGGCACGACTCGGTGAGTTGAGCCAGGATGAGGACCTTTCTCGTTACATTTTGTAAGTGTTTGCGGGGCATGTCTTTGCTTCTGTCCTGCATGGCTCGAGGTTGAATCAAGCCTGTCTTCAAGCATCACATTGATTACACGCCCTAAGTCCTTAATTTAGAACGTTTTTTGGTGTTCATCTGCATCCGAATTCGTTTCTAAGCCCTTGATTTCATTGGAAATATTTATTTAAAAACCTGTTGGTGCGGCTCACTTTTGCTGATACAGTGCAAAAATGTGCAATTAAGTGGTGAAAAGTGCCTTTGCGCTTCCATTTCTTTGCAAAATTACCAAAAGAGAGTGTGCTGTTGTGTTTCAAGGGGCTTCGTCTTTAAGTCTGGATGCTAAAGGTCGGCTGTCGGTGCCGACCCGGCATCGTGACGTACTAAGCGCCACCGCCTCTGGCCAACTCACCATCACCAAGCATCCGCACGGTTGTCTGATGGTCTTCCCGCGACCCGAATGGGAAAAGTTTCGTGAACGCATCGCTGCACTGCCGATGTCGGCGCAGTGGTGGAAGCGCATCTTCCTGGGCAACGCCATGGATGTCGAGCTCGACGGAACTGGTCGCGTGCTGGTGTCGCCCGAACTGCGCGCCGCCGCTGGCATTGCCAAGGACGCTGTGTTGCTGGGGATGGGCAGTTATTTCGAGTTGTGGGACCAGGTGACCTATGACGCCGAAGAGGCCAAGGCGATGCAGGGCGACATGCCTGACGTTTTCAAAGACTTTTCTTTCTGAAGGCGCACGGTGGAAACGTCTTTGACACACACCACCGTGTTGTTGAATGAAGCGGTGGACGCTCTGTTCTGCAACCCGGACGCCACGGCCGATGCATCTGCCACAGGCGCGCAGGTTTATGTGGACGCCACTTTTGGTCGCGGCGGCCACAGCCGTCTCATCCTCTCCCGGATGATGCCGACCGATCGGCTGATCGCCTTTGACAAGGATGCCGAGGCACTGGTCGAGGCCGGCAACATCCATGATTCACGTTTCTCCATTCGGCACCAGGGGTTTAGTCATCTCGACGAGCTGCCCCAGGCGAGTGTGGCCGGTGTGTTGCTTGACCTGGGGATCAGTTCGCCACAAATTGACAACCCGGCGCGGGGTTTCAGCTTCCGGTTCGAGGGGCCACTGGACATGCGCATGGACACGACGCGCGGCATCAGCGTGGCGCAGTGGCTGGCAAATGCCGAGACCGAGAAAATAGCGGAGGTGATACGTGACTATGGTGAAGAACGGTTTGCTGGGCCCATTGCAAAGGCGATTGTTGCTCGCCGACAGGAACGGGGCCCCATTTCAAACACCACCGAGCTGGCCCAGCTCGTGGCTGACACGGTCAAGACCCGCGAGCCGGGTCAGAACCCCGCCACGCGCACCTTTCAGGCTTTTCGGATTTTTATCAATGCCGAGCTTGAAGAGCTGCAACAGGCGTTAGCAGCCAGCCTGCTGGTGTTGGCCCCGGGCGGGCGCCTGGTCGTTATCAGTTTCCATTCACTGGAAGACCGCATCGTCAAACAGTTCATCGCCCAGCATTCACGCGACGTCTATGACAGGCGCGCCCCTTTTGCGCCGCCCAAGGTGATGCAACTCAAGGCGCTCGCGCGCATCAGGCCCAGTGCCGCCGAGGTGAGCGCCAACCCGCGTGCGCGTAGCGCGATCATGCGTGTGGCACAGAGGACCGCATCATGACCCGATTGAACCTGGTTCTGCTGTTGGCCGTGCTTGCCAGCGCCTTGTACCTGGTGAATGTGCAGTACGAGTCACGCCGACTGTTCTCCGCGCTTGACCAGGCCCACTCCGAGGCGCGCCGCCTGGAAGTCGACAATGAGCGCCTGCAAGTGGAAAAACGGGCGCAGGCCACACCCTCGCGTGTAGAGCGCCTCGCGATTGCAAAATTGCAGATGCACACGGCCACGCCTGCCATCACGCATTACGTCAACCACGGCAGCGTCGCCGCAGCCACCACTTTGGTGCCTGGTGACCCCGCGTCGGGCCATGCTGGCTCGGCTACTGGCGCGGGCGTTCCATGAGCCGCAGCGTTGCCTACACCTCAAGCCCTTTGCTGGCGAGCCGCACGCCGCTGTGGCGCAGCAAGTTCATTGTGGCGGCCATCGCGCTGGGGTCGGTCGGCCTGATCGCACGCGCCGTCTATATCCAGGTGGTGGCCAATGATTTTTTCCTGAAACAGGGCCAGGTGCGATTTGGACGCACGCTCGCCTTGCCGGCCAATCGGGGCCGCATTCTGGACCGCAACGGCTTGATCCTCGCGTCCAGCATTCCGGCCCCAAGCATCTGGGCCATTCCCGAAGATGTGGAGCGCGACCCGGCCCGTTTGCAGCAATTGGCGAATCTGCTTGAGATGCCCATGGCTGAGCTCAATAAGCGATTGGCGAACGAAGACAAGACCTTTGTCTGGCTCAAACGCCAGGTGGATGACCCCATTGCCAAGCAGATCGCTGCGCTGGGTCTCAAGGGCATTTACCAACGCAAGGAATACAAACGCCAGTACCCCGAAGGCGAGGCTGCCGCGCATGTGGTGGGATTTACCAACGTGGAAGACAAGGGCCAGGAGGGCATTGAGCTTGCTTTCAATAAAGATCTGGCCGGTCATGCCGGCTCGCGCCGCGTCATCAAAAACCGGCTGGGTCAGGTGGTGGAGGCGGTCGGTGAGCAGATCGAGCCGGTGGACGGCCGTGATTTGCAGCTCAGTATTGACAGCAAGATCCAGTTCTTTGCCTACCAGAAGCTGCGCGATGCCGTGCTCTTGTACAAGGCCCGGGCGGGCAGTGTCGTGGTGCTGGACACGGTCAGCGGTGAAGTGCTGGCACTGGCCAACTTTCCCAGTTACGCGCCTGGCAAACGGCAGAACCTGAGCGGCGCCCAGCTACGCAACCGGGCGCTCACGGACTCGTTCGAGCCCGGTTCGACCATGAAGCCGTTCGTGATTGCGCTGGCGCTTGAAAAAGGCCTGGTCAACCCCGAGACGCCGATTCAAACGGCACCGGGGCGGATCAATATTGGCAGCGCCACCATCAGCGACGCCCATCCGCACGACGTGCTCACTGTCAACGAGGTGATCCAGAAGTCCAGCAACGTGGGCACGGTCAAGATGGCGATGCAGATGCAGCCGCGCGAGATGTGGAACATGTTCAGTCAGGTCGGCTTTGGTCAGAAGCCGCAACTGCCCTTTCCGGGCGCCGTGAGCGGTCGCCTGCGCGCCTACAAGAGCTGGCGGCCGATAGAGCAGGCCACCATGAGTTACGGCTATGGACTGTCCATCAGTCTGTTCCAGCTGGCGCATGCCTATAGCGTGTTTGCGCGCGAGGGCGATCTGGTACCTGTGACCATGCTCAAGTCAAGCGCGCCTGCGATCGGCGCGCGGGTGATCAGTGAAAAAAATGCCGCTGCGGTGCGCCACATGCTGCACCTGGTCACCGGGCCCGGCGGCACCGCGCCCAAGGCACAGACCATGGGCTACTCGGTCGGTGGCAAGACCGGCACGGCCTACAAGCAGGAAGGGCGCGGCTATGCCACCAAGAAATACCGGGGCGTCTTTGTGGGGGTGGCACCGATCGACCAGCCGCGCATCGCGGTGGCGGTGATGATTGATGAACCCAGCAACGGCAAGTATTTCGGTGGTGACGTGGCAGCGCCGGTGTTCAGCGAAACCGTACAACAGACGCTGAAAATATTGGGTATTCAACCCGACATGTCGGTCAGGCCCCAGATCGTGGCGCAAGCCGAAGTGGAGAGCTTCTGATGCTTGAATGGCAAACCCCGCAAGACGCCGCCAACTGGTTGCGCAGCCGTGTCACCGGCACGCTGCAAACCGACAGCCGCAAGCTGCAGTCCGGCGACGGCTTCATTGCCTGGCCGGGCGCGGCCGCTGATGCGCGTCAGTTTGTGGCGAGTGCCTTGGCCAGCGGCGCCGGCGCCTGCCTGGTCGAGCGCTTTGGCGCCGAGGCTTATGCGTTCAGCAGCGACAAGGTCGCCGCTTACGCCAACCTCAAAGCCGCCAGCGGCCTGATTGCCGCCGCGTATTTCGACCAGCCCTCGCAACAACTGGACGTGCTGGCAGTGACCGGCACCAACGGCAAAACTTCCACTGCCTGGTGGCTGGCACAAGCGCTATCGAATTTGAAGCTTACTGCGCCCATTCCATGCGGGCTGGTGGGTACTTTAGGCATAGGAACACCACCGCCGCCAGCGTCTGGACAGCCGTCCGTCGGGCACGTTGCAGCGCGCGGCGCTGATCCCCTCGCCGGCATGGTGGCGACCGGCCTGACCACGCCTGATCCGGTGCTGCTGCAGCAAGCCTTGCGGCGCTTTGTGGATCGCGGCTTCAAAGCTTGCGCGCTGGAGGCGTCCTCCATCGGCCTGGAAGAACAGCGGCTGAACGGCACCCGCATCCGGACCGCTATCTTCACCAACTTCACACAAGATCATCTGGATTACCACGGCGCCATGGCGGCCTATTGGCAGGTCAAGGCGAGCCTGTTTCAGTGGCCGGGACTGCAGTCGGCTGTCATCAATATCGATGACCCGCAGGGTGCTGAATTGGCCCAAGTGCTGCACGGCAAGCTGGCCGAAGTCTGGACCGTGTCGTGCGCTGGCGCAGCCCGGCTGCAGGCCTGCGACATTGTTCATGATGCGCCGGGTTTGCGCTTTACCGTGCTGGAGCACGGGCCTGACGGCGCGAACGGGGCAGGTGAGTGCCACGTGCTGCAGACCCGGCTGATCGGGAGCTACAACGTCGCCAACCTGTTGGGCGTGATG
>Ga0156325_1056_pt1 | contig 11468 bp, 7 predicted proteins | sample RifCSPlowO2_12_FD_107973 | JGI IMG/M metagenome (GOLD analysis project Ga0156325, IMG submission 107973) | Rhodoferax sp. RIFCSPLOWO2_12_FULL_60_11 | reverse complement strand
GCGCACTCAATCACCTCAAGGTGCTGGATCTCTCCCGCGTCCTCGCCGGTCCCTGGTGCACCCAGATGTTGGCCGATCTGGGCGCTGACGTGATCAAGGTCGAGCGCCCCGGCGCTGGCGACGACACCCGCCATTGGGGCCCGCCTTTCCTCAAGGACGCAGACGGTAACGACACGACCCAGGCCACTTATTTCACTGCTTGCAACCGTAACAAACGCGCCATCACGCTCGACATGGCCAAGCCGGAAGGGCAGGCGCTGATCCGCCAGCTGGCGCTGCAAAGCGACATCCTGGTGGAGAACTTCAAGGTCGGCGGCCTCAAGCAATACGGCCTTGATTTCGAGAGCCTGCATGCCATCAATCCGCGCCTGATCTACTGCTCGGTCACCGGCTTTGGCCAGGACGGCCCGTACGCCGAGCGCGCCGGCTACGACCTGATGATCCAGGCCATGAGCGGCCTGATGAGCATCACGGGCGAGGCCGATGCGACACCCGGCGGCGGCCCGATGCGCGTCGGCGTGGCGGTGATCGACATCTTCACCGGCGTCTATGCCACCAGCGCCATTCTGGCGGCTCTCGAAGTGCGCCACCGCACCGGCTACGGCCAGCATATCGACATGGCCTTGCTCGATGTCGGCATGGCCGTGCTGGGCAACCAGGCGGCGGGCTACCTGAACACCGGCGTTGTGCCGCAGCGCCAAGGCAACACCCATCCGAGTCTGGCGCCGTACCAGACCTTTCCCACCCTGGATGGCGCCATGCTGCTGGCGGTGGGCAACGACGGCCAGTTTGCCCGCTTCTGTCAGGCCGCCGAGCACCCCGAGTGGTCAAGCGACCCCCGTTTTGCCAGCAACACCTTGCGCGTCAAACACCGCGACGCCTTGATCCCGGCGCTGCAGGCGCTCACCCAAACGCGCACCACCGCGCAGTGGATTGCCCTGCTGGAAGACAAAGCCGTGCCCTGCGGCCCGATCAACGACCTCGGCCTGGCTTTTGCCGACGCCCAGGTGCAGGCCCGTGGTTTAGTGGTCAATCAGGCTGTAGCCCCCGTCAATACTTCGCAATCAGCTATAAAACAGATAGCAAAAATCGTCACGGTGGCGAGCCCGCTGCGCTTGACGGCCACGCCGCCCGTGCTGCGCCGGGCGCCACCGTCCCTGGGGCAACACACCGAGGAGGTGTTGGCCGAGTTGGGCCTGGATGCGGCGCGCATCGCCGCACTGCGGCAAGCCGGGGTGCTGTAATCCGGTTCTTTGGTTGGTGGTTTGATGAAGCAATACAAATGCCAGCGTTGGCTCGGCCTGTTGACCCTGTTGGCCGGGCTGGCGAGCGCCCAGAGCGTTTCCTTCGGGCTGATCGGGGACATGCCTTACAGTGGCTGGGAGCGCACGCACCTGCCTGAGTTGCTGGCCGACATGGACCGCGAAGAGCTGGCCTTTGTCGTGCATGACGGTGACATCAAAAGCGGGGGCGGCGTGTGCAGCGATGCGGTGCTGCGCGACATCCGGGACGTCTTTCAGGCGTCCAATACCCCGCTGGTGTATGTGCCGGGTGACAACGAGTGGACCGATTGCCATCGCAAAAGCAATGGCCGTTACGACCCTGTGGAACGCTTGCAAAAATTGCGTCAACTTTTCTTTGCGGGGGACAGGGCGCTGGGGCAGCGCACGCTGCACCTGGAGCGTCAGAGTCGTGATCCGGCTTTTGTCAGCTACCGGGAAAATGTGCGCTGGGAGGCGGGTGGCGCCCTGTTTGTCGGCCTGAACCTGCCCGGCAGCGAGAACGGCTTTCATGGCAGGACCAAAGGGGGTGGCCCGGTGCCGGAGTTTTTACAGCGCAGTGCGGCCAACCGGGTCTGGCTGGCACAGGCCTTTGCCCACGCCCGCGCCAGGCAACTGGCCGGCATCCTGATCGTGATCCAGGCCAATCCCGGGTTTGACGCCGCCAACCAAGGTCGCCCGAAGCCCGGTTATGCGGCGTTCCTGACGCAGTTGCGCGAGGAAACCCAGGCTTTTGCCGGGCCGGTTGTGTTGGTGCATGGCGACTCGCACTGGCAGAGAATCTACCAGCCGCTGCGCGATCCGGTGAGCCAGCAAGTCATCAGCAACTTCACCCGGGTGGAAACCTTTGGCTATCCCTTTTTCGGCTGGGTCAAGGCCAGCGTGGTCGCGGGCGACCCGCAGGTGTTCCGGTTTACACCCCGGCCTTGGCACGCCCCTGCGGCGCCGCCTTGAGCGCGCCCATGAGTTCCGGTCGTTTCAACGCTTACCCAAAAGGCCACAAATTTTCGTCAGACGAACTATCATTCGCGAACACAATGCACCGATGTTCAAGATGGTTCAAAAAAACCTGTTGCGTTGGATAAGGTCGTTACGGCTCGTCTGCGTCTGCTTGATGTGCGTGTGCATGGCACACACCGCTGCCGCCGGGCCGGAGACGAATTCGGCCGCATCGCTGCGGGCCAAGTACATGGCCTTGGGCCAGCAACTCAGCAACAATCAATTCAAGCGACCGCTGTATGTTGATTCGGTCGAATCCCCCAGCAATTTGAGGGGCGATATTTACGCGCTGGTGGATTACCCCTTTGCCGCCGTCAACCAGGCGTTCAACGACCCGTCCCATTGGTGCGACATGATGATTCTTCACATCAACACAAAATTCTGCCAGGCATCGACCAACCCGGCCGGCAGTGTCCTGGTGGTGCGCATCGGCAAGAAAAACTACCAGCCGCTCATGCAGGCCCAGCGGTTTGAATTTGCCTACCGTGTTGCCACCACGACGCCCGAGTATTTTGACGTAGGGCTCAGCGCAGAAACGGGGCCGCTGGGCACCAGCGACTATCGCATCCGTCTCGAAGCCGTGGCTATTCCAGGCGACAAGACCTTCCTGCATATCACCTATTCCTATGACTACAATTTTGCGGGACAGCTTGCCATGCAGGCCTATCTGGCAACCCTTGCGCGCGACAAGGTCGGGTTCACCAGCGCGGGCCAGCCGTCCAGCGGACAGGCCGACTATATTGGCGGCGTGCGGGGCGTGGTGGAGCGCAACACCATGCGTTATTACCTCGCGATCGACGCCTATCTCGACGCCTTGTCAACGCCGCCTGCGCAGCAGTTCGAAAAACGCCTGCAAAACTGGTTTTCTGCCACCGAGCTGTATCCCCGGCAATTGCATGAAGTGGACCGCGCCACCTACCTCGACATGAAACGGCGTGAGTATCTGCGCCAGCAGACTTCCCCGTAGTCTTTTCCGGCGCTGCGCGGCAAGAAGGCCCGAGCTGCCTAGAATGGCCCGGCCATGATCAAACGACACCACCACCCATGACCCCAGCCCTGCAACGCGCCGCCGCCTTCGCCACCGAACAGTTTCACCGTCTGCTGGGGGTCACCAGGCGACATCCTGTGCGGGCCGCTTTGCTGCTGCCAGCGCTGATGCTGCTTTACGTGCTGGTGCTGATTCCATTCACGCCCGGCATCGGTGACCTGCGCAAGGCCAAGGCTGAAGCACCCTCCGTGCTGCTGGCTCAAGACGGCACGGTGCTGGCCGAGTACAGGCGCATCAACCGCCAGTGGGTGACTTTGGACGAGATTGCGCCGAGCGTGGTGGACGCGTTGATCGCCACCGAAGACCGCCGGTTTTACCAGCACCACGGGATTGACTTTCGCCGCCTGGCAGGCGCCGCCCTGAGCACTCTGGGCGGCGATTTGCAGGGGGGCTCGACCATCACGCAGCAGCTGGCGCGCAACCTGTACCCGGAAGAAATCGGCCGCGCCAACAGCATCACACGCAAGATCAAGGAGGCGATCACCGCGCTCAAGATCGAGGCGGTGTATTCCAAGCGCGAGATTCTGGAGACCTACCTCAACACCGTGCCTTTTCTGTACAACGCCTTTGGCATCGAGATGGCCGCGCGCACCTATTTCGGCAAGTCCGCCGACAAGCTCGACGTGCTTGAGAGCGCGACGCTGATCGGCATGCTCAAGGGGACGAGCTACTACAACCCGGTGCAGAACCCGGAACGCGCGCAGCAGCGCCGTAACCTGGTGCTGGAGCAGATGGCCAAAGACGGCAAGCTGGCCCCGGACCGGCTTGCCCTGTTGTCCAAACGGCCGCTCAAACTCGATTTTGAGCGGCAGGAGGAGTCGCTGGGACCGGCGCCCCATGTGGCCCAGCACTTGCGAAAATGGCTGATCGACTGGGCCGACCGCAGGGGCTATAACATCGATGCCGATGGCCTGCGGGTGCACACCACCCTGGACGCCAAGTTGCAGAAGGTGGCCAACCAGGCGGTGGCGCGGCAGTTGGCAAGCCTGCAAAAGCTGGCGGACGGGCGGCGCAAGGCCGGGCAGGAGCGCGCGGTGCTGCAGGCCGGCTTTCTGGCGCTGGACCCGCGCGATGGCGCCGTGCGGGCCTGGGTGGGCAGCCGCGACTATGCGCAGGAGCAGTTTGACCACGTGAGCCAGGCGCGGCGCCAGCCGGGCTCGACCTTCAAGCCTTTTGTCTATGGCGCGGCGTTCATGCAGGGTTTCGATCCGTCCTACACCTTGATTGATCAGCCGGTAGCGATCTCGTCGCCGGGCAGCGAGGTGTGGACACCCAGCGATGCAACGCCGCCCAGCGGTCTGCCCATCAGCCTGCGCGACGGGCTGGTGTATTCCAAAAACACCATCACCGCCCAGCTGATGCAACAAGTGGGGCCGGCCCGTGTCGGGCAGCTGGCGCGGGCCATGGGGGTGCGCCAGAGCAAGCTCGACCTGGTGCCCTCGCTCGCCCTGGGCACCAGCCCCGTCACGCTGATCGAGATGGTGGCAGCCTACGGCACCATTGCCAATGGCGGCAACTACCTGCAGCCGTTTTTGGTGCTGCGTGTGGAAGACCGCAACGGCCAGTTGCTGGAACAGTTCGAGCCCGTCAGGGAGCAGGGGCCAGCCCTGCCCCGCGCGCAGGCGCTGACCCTGGTGAACGTGATGCGCGGCGTGATCGACGAGGGCACGGGCGCCGCCATTCGCCGCCGTTACGGCATCCAGGCCGACCTGGCCGGCAAGACCGGCACCACACAAGACAACACCGACGGCTGGTTCATCATGATGAATCCGCAACTGGTGGCGGGCGCCCGGGTCGGCTTTAACGACAACAGCGTGACGATGGGGTCCTGGGGCCAGGGCGCCCGCAGCGCGCTGCCCATGGTGGGCGAGGTGTTCCAGCAGGCTTTTCGCAACCGCTGGCTTGACCCGAAGGTTGAATTCGACATTCCGCGCCCGCCGCCGCCACCGCCTCCGGAGCCGGACAATCCGTTCAACGGAATCGTGGACGATGTGCTGGGCGGGCTCCTGCGTCGGCTGCGCGGGGAGTGAGGGTTTTACAGCGGGTGCTCGGTGTAAAACTTGCCCCCGTGAAACAACAGGGGCGAGGCACCGGCGCGGTGGCTGCAGCGTTCCACTTCACCAACAAAAATCACATGGTCGCCTTCCTCGTAGCGGCTGCGGTTGAAGCACTCAAACGTGGCCGCCGCGCCCACCAGCAGCGGCGCACCACTCACGCCCGGCACAAACTCGACGTTGGCAAAGCGGTCCACGTCGCGCGCGGCAAACTGTTGGGCCAGCGCTTTTTGCTGCGCGCTCAAGATGTTGATGGCGTAGTGCGAGCCGGTGCTGAAGGCCGGTAGCGACGCGGCGGCCCGAGCCAGGCTCCACAGCACCAGGGGCGGGTCGAGCGACACCGAGTTGAACGAGTTGGCGGTGAGTCCGACCAGCGCGCCATCCGGGGTGCGGGCGGTGACGATCGTCACCCCGGTGGCAAACGTGCCCAGGGCGACGCGAAACTCGGTGGCAGAAAAATTGGGGGCTTGCGCCTGGCGGCGCCGATCAGACAGAGACATGCGCCCAATTTACCCGAAATAGCAGCCCGGCTCGTGCTGCCGCCGTAAAACAGGGGGTGACACCAAGGGCAAGCCGCAGTCGCCACCGGCGCGGCGGGCTCATCAACGTCAGCGCGGCAACTGCTGGCGCAGGCGGCGCGCCGTCTCCTCGGCCTGGGCGTCGCCAATCTCGCGCAGCACGCCGCTCACATTCACGGCGCCTTTTTTGTGCTGGAAGCGGCCGCTGAGCGCCACCTCGGGGCTCAGCAGACCACGCTGGTACAGGTCCCAGATCTCATGCCCGTAATCGGTCTGCAGCAGTTCGGGTGCGAACTGGCCGAAGAAGCTGCGCAGGTTGTTCACATCGCGCAGCAGCATGCGCTGGGCATGCTGGTTGCCCGCCGCGTCCACCGCCTGCGGCAGGTCAATGATGACCGGGCCGTCCAGGCCCAGCAGAATGTTGAATTCAGACAAATCGCCGTGCACCACACCGGCGCACAGCATGCGCACCACTTCAAGCAGCAGCGTGGCGTGGTGCGCGCGCGCCTGCTCGGGCTCAAGCGTGACATCGTTCAGGCGCGGCGCCGCGTCGCCAGCGGCGTCGGTCACCAGCTCCATCAGCAGCACACCTTCAATAAAGTTGTGCGGCTTGGGCACACGCACCCCGGCGTCGGCCAGCCGGTACAACGCATCCACCTCGGCGCTTTGCCAGGCTGCCTCGGCCGCCTCGCGGCCAAAGCGCGTGCCCTTGGCCATGGCGCGGGCCTGGCGCGAATTCTTGACCTTGCGGTTTTCGGTGTAGTCCACCGCCTGGCGAAAGCTGCGCTGGGTCGCTTCCTTGTAGATTTTGGCGCACCATGTTTCATTGGCGCGGCGCACCACGTAAACGGTGGCTTCCTTGCCACTCATCAGCTGGCGCACCACGGTGTCGATCAGGCCTTCTTCGATGAGCGATTGCAGTCTTGCGGGTGGTTTCATGGACGGTATTTTGCACTGTGTGGCGCCGGGCCGCGACGTGTCAGCCGTCGCTATACTGCACGCCGGGGACAAAAACGTGACCACGCAATCACTGACTTGCGTCGCAATTCTGGAAGACCAATGACCGGTTCCGAGGGTAACAGCGGCATACCTGCCACGGTGTCTCCGCAGCAGTCGCTCAAAACCAAAGTCACGCTGATTACGCTGCTGGTCTTTGTGCTGAGTCTGTGGTCGCTGTCGTATTACGCCAGCCGCATGTTGCGCCAGGACATGGAACTGCTGCTCGGCGAGCAGCAGTTCACGACCGTGTCGCTGGTGGCCGCCCAAGTGAATCAGGCGCTGGAAGATCGGGTCAGTGCCCTGGAAACCGTGGCGCGCGCGATGGAGCCGGCGCTGCTGAACAACCCGCAGGCGTTGCAGACATTCCTGGAGCAGAAGGTTGTTTTGGGCACGCGGTTCAATGCCGGCGTGCAGGTTCTCGGACCTGATGGCGTGGCGCTGGCGGCGGTGCCTGCGGGCGGACGCGTTGGCGGCGATCCGGCACAACATGTGGCCGTGCAGGCGGCCCTGCAACACAAAAAAACCACGGTCGGTGACCCTTGGGTCGAGCCAGGGCTCAAGCACGCGGTGTTTCCCATCGCCGCCGCGATTCGGGATGGGCAGGGGCAGGTCATTGGCGCTCTGGTCGGCAGCACCGACTTGGGGCAACCTAATTTTCTGGGCCGGATGATCGAACGTCGCCACGGCAAGACCGGGGGCTATGTGCTGATTGCGGCGCAGCAGCGCCGGGTGCTCGCCGCCACTGACAGAAGCCGGGTCATGGAAGTCCTGCCCGCGCCCGGTGGCAACCCAACGATGGACCGCTTTCTTCAGGGCGAGGAGGGCTCGGCCGTCATGCGCAATCCGCTCGGGATCGAGATACTGGCCTCCGACAAAGGCATTCCGGCTACGGGGTGGGTGCTGGCTGCGGTGCTGCCCACCGCCGAGGCCTTTGCCCCGGTGCGCGCCATGCAACAGCGCATGCTGCTCGCCACCGGTCTGTTGACGCTGCTGGCGGGCGTAGTGGTCTGGTGGACGATTCAGCGCCAGCTGGCGCCGCTGCTGTCCACCGCGCGCCGGCTGGCGGCCATGGCCGATGAAAAACAAGCGCTGCGGGCCTTGCCGGTGACCCACCCGGATGAAATTGGCCAGGTTGTCAAAGGTTTCAATCGCCTGCTGGGCACCTTGGGTCAGCGCGAAGCCTTGTTGCAGCAAATCCTCGACACGTCGAGCGTGGCGATTTTTCTGGTGGATCGTCAAGGCTGCATCACGAAAGCCAACCAGCGCATGGCCACGCTGTTTGGCCACCCGCTCCATGAATTGCAGGGCATGGAATACGTGGCGCTGGTGCACCCCACGCAGCGCGAGACCGGGCGCCGGACGATGCTGGCCCTGCTGGACAGCGCGCTCCAGTCAGTGGATCTGGAGCGACTGTATTGGCGCGCCGACCAGACCGAGTTCTGGGGCCGCCTGACCGGCCAGCGTTTTGTGGATGCCAACGGTGAAGAACAAGGCCTGGTCGGTGTGATTGCCGACATTACCCAGCGCCGCCAGGCAGAAGCCGAGCTGCGCATCGCCGCCATTGCCTTCGAGTCGGAGCAGGGCATGACCATTACCGACCCGCAAGGTGTGATGCTGCGCGTCAACCGGGCCTTCTGCGCGATTACCGGCTACAGCGCGGCGGAGGCGGTCGGCCAGAACCCGCGCCTGCTCAGCTCCGGACGCCACGACATCGCCTTTTATGCCGCCATGTGGGACAGCCTGGTGCATGAGGGTGCCTGGCAGGGCGAAATCTGGAACCGGCGCAAAAACGGCGAGGTGTTTCCTGAATGGCTCACCATCAGCGCGGTCAAGGACCCGGCCGGGCAAGCGACGCATTATGTGGCCACATTTACCGACCTCAGCACGCGCAAGTCGGCGGAGGATCAGATCAAGAGTCTGGCTTTTTATGACACCCTGACCGGTTTGCCCAACCGCCGCCTGCTGCTGGACCGGCTGAAACAAGCGCTGGCCAGCGGTGCGCGGCACCGGCGCCAAGGCGCGCTGATGTACATTGACCTGGATGACTTCAAGACCCTCAACAACACCTACGGCCACGAGGTGGGCGACCAGTTGCTGCAGGAGGTGGCGCAGCGTTTGAACCACTGTCTGCGCGCGGGCGACACGGTGGCGCGTCCGGGCGGTGACTCCTTTGTGGTGCTGCTGGAGGCGCTGAGCACGAACTTGGTGGAGGCCGCAAGCGAGGCCGAAAATACCGGTGAAAAAATCCGGCTCGCGCTCAGCCAGCCGTATCAGATCGCCCATCATGCACATCGCAGCACGGCCAGCATCGGCGTCACCCTGTTTGACGACCGGCAGCAAGAAGGCATTGACGAGCCTTTGAAGCGGGCTGAACTGGCCATGTACCAGGCCAAGACGGCCGGGCGCAACACCTTGCGCTTTTTTGACCCGCAGATGCAGACCGCCGTCATGGCCATGGCGGCGCTGGAAGCCGATTTGCGCGAGGCGGTGCGCAGCAAGCAGTTTCTTCTGTACTACCAGGCCCAGGTCAGCGGTGAGCGCCAGGTTACCGGCGTGGAAGCGCTGGTGCGCTGGCAGCATCCGGTGCGCGGTCTGGTGCCGCCGGCCGAGTTCATCCCGCTGGCCGAGCAGACCGGCCTGATATTGCCGCTGGGCCAATGGGTGCTGGAAACCGCCTGCGCCCAGTTGGCGGCCTGGGCCAGCCAGCCCGAGCGCGCGCAGCTCACCGTGGCGGTCAATGTCAGCGCCTTGCAGTTTCACCAGGGTGACTTTGTGGCCCAGGTGCTGGCGGCGCTAGCGCGCACCGGCGCCGACCCGCAGCGCCTCAAACTTGAACTCACGGAGAGCTTGCTGGTGCACGATGCAGAGGACGTCATCGCCAAGATGATCACGCTGAAAGAACAGGGCGTGGGCTTCTCGCTGGACGACTTTGGCACCGGTTATTCATCGCTGTCTTACCTCAAGCGGCTGCCGCTGAATCAACTCAAAATCGACCAGGGTTTTGTGCGCGACATCCTGCACGATGCCAACGACGCCGCCATCGCCAAGATGGTCGTCGCGCTGGCCGATACCCTGGGCCTGTCGGTGATCGCCGAGGGGGTGGAAACCGAGGCCCAGCGCGACTTCCTGGCGGCCCAGGGTTGCCACGCTTATCAGGGCCATTTGTACAGCCGCGCGCTGCCGATTGATGCGTTCGAGGCGTTCATGCGGCAGGTTTGAGGCCTCAAGCCAGCAAGGTGTCGGCGTTCACGTAGGTGTAGCCCAGCGCTTTGGCGACCGCTTCATAGGTGACATGGCCGTTGGCCACGTTCAGGCCGTTTTTCAAATGCGGGTCGTCTCTGAGCGCCTGTTTCCAGCCTTTGTCAGCCAAGGCCACGGCGTGTGCAATGGTGGCGTTGTTGAGGGCAAAGGTGGAGGTGCGGGCCACCGCGCCGGGCATGTTGGCCACGCAGTAATGCACCACGCCGTCCACCATGAACGTGGGCTCGGTGTGGGTGGTGGCGTGTGAGGTCTCGAAGCAGCCGCCCTGGTCAATCGCCACGTCCACCACCACGGCGCCTTTTTTCATGCGGGCAATCATGCTGCGCGTCACCAGCTTGGGTGCGGCAGCGCCCGGAATCAGCACCCCGCCGATCACCAGGTCGGCGTCGAGCACGGTCTCTTCGACACTGTGCGCGCTGGAGTACACGGTATTGATGCGGTTGCCAAACACCAGATCGAGCTGGCGCAGCCGGTCCACGCTCTTGTCGAGCACCGTCACCCGCGCGCCCATGCCCACCGCCATTTGCAGCGCGTGCGTGCCGACCACACCGGCGCCGATGATCACCACATGGGCCGCAGGCACACCGGGCACGCCGCCGAGCAGGATCCCCAGGCCACCCTTGGATTTTTCCAGATGCGCCGCACCGGCCTGCACCGCCATGCGTCCGGCCACCTCACTCATGGGCGCCAGCAGCGGCAGACCGCCACCGGGACCGGTAATGGTTTCGTAGGCAATACACACCGCGCCCGACTTGATCAGGGCAGCGGCCTGTTCCGGGTCGGGCGCCAGGTGCAGGTAGGTGTACAGAATCTGCCCGGGGCGCAACATGGCGCACTCCTGGGGCTGCGGTTCCTTGACCTTGACGATCATCTCAACCTGGGCAAACACCGTCGCCGCGTCAAGGGCCAGCGTGGCGCCCGCCGCCTCGTATTGCGCGTCGCTCAGACCGATGTCGGCGCCAGCGCCGCGTTGCACCAGCACCTGGTGGCCGTGCGTGCTGAGCTCACGCACGCTGGCCGGGGTCAGGCCGACGCGGTATTCATGGTTCTTGATTTCTTTGGGTAGTCCGACCAGCATGTTGTTCTCCAGAATAGTTGTAAAGGGCGACCGTGTGCAGGTTGACGGCCGTATTCATGGCGGACTTCATCCGTCGATGAACGCAAATATTTTCGGACTTCAATGGCCGGTTGGGGTGGTTTGGAGATGCTTTCATCAATCATTAGTTATGTGAATGAAAACTCGATTAGTCTTATTTTTGTAGAAATGAAATGCCTTTTGCCAGACACTGCAATTTTTCACCAACAAGCT
>Ga0156325_1214_pt3 | contig 11925 bp, 9 predicted proteins | sample RifCSPlowO2_12_FD_107973 | JGI IMG/M metagenome (GOLD analysis project Ga0156325, IMG submission 107973) | Rhodoferax sp. RIFCSPLOWO2_12_FULL_60_11 | reverse complement strand
GAACGCGGCGGTGGAGGCGGCGCGCGCGGGTGAGCAGGGCCGTGGCTTTGCCGTGGTGGCTTCTGAAGTGCGCAGCCTGGCCGGACGCTCGGCCGACGCCGCCAAGGAAATCAAGAGCCTGATCAACGACAGCGTGCAGCGTGTCGAGCAGGGCTCCACGCTGGTCGATCAGGCCGGTGTCACCATGACCGAAGTGGTGAGTTCGATCAGGCGTGTGACCGACATCATGGGTGAGATCAGCGCCGCCAGTACCGAGCAGAGTCAGGGCGTGGCGCAAGTGAGCGAGGCCGTGACGCAGATGGACCAGGTGACGCAGCAAAATGCCGCGCTGGTGGAAGAAATGGCGGCCGCCGCGAGCAGTTTGAAGAGCCAGGCACAAGAACTGGTCGGTACGGTGTCGGTATTCAAGCTGTCGCAGGGCCAGAGTGCCGGTCTGCCCGACAGCAGCGCCTCCCAGCGGACAAGGAGTGTCCGATCCGCACCCGCACCTGCGGCCAGGAAACTGGGCAACACGCCCGCAAAACCCGCGATCAGAGCCAAACCCGACTCCCTGGCTGCCCCCGCTGCTGCCACCCCCAAAGCGGGTGGTGATGACTGGGAAAGCTTTTGACCGAGCACGCGCAAATTTTTCTCAGCAGCGCCTGCCCCAAGCGCCCCATGGTGCTTGATGCGGCAGTGCGGCTATTCCACGAGGATTTAAGCCGAATCAGGCTGTAGCCCCCGTCGCATCTGCACACATTGCTATATAAACAATAGCGTAATTTGACGATGAGCGCGTTCAGCCCAGTCGTCACTACCGCCAGCACTTTAATCACGCAAAATCATTTGTCCCCGAATCTCGCCAGCGGGGTGGGCCGCAGTGTGAATATTCGCGTACCACTTGCCCGCCAGCAGGTCGGCAGCCTGCGCCGGGGTCAGCGTCGCGCGGCCCTCCAGGGGGCTACTGACCGGGGTGTTCAGGGGCAGGGCGACCTTGGCGTTGGCGCCAATAAGGGCCGGACCATGAAAGTGGCCGGCGGTGGCGGGGCCGCTCAAGCCGGCAAATGACATCTTCCAGCGAAACAGTCGAGTGTTCTTGTTCAACACGGCGTCCACCCGCCCCGTCGCCGCCGTAGCCACCGGGGGCACCACGTTCATACCCGTCATCTGGGTGCTGAAGGTCGCCAGATGCGCGTTGGGGTCAGGCGGCGCGACGCTGCAACCCGCCAAGGCCAAGGCCAGGCCGGTCAATGCGAACGTGTGGCGCAGGGCAAGATGAAAATACATGGTTGACTCCTTCTTTATTATTGAACAGTGTTTCGGCCGGAGTGTAGGTGGGCAGGCGCCTTGAGCGTGATTTTGTTGGCCGATAATTTGTAACACGCAGGTTCAAGTACGAAGTGCACCGTTTGAAAAACGGTTGGGCCAAGAGCAAATAGGATGAGCTCTTTGTGACCAGCCAGTCTCAACGAGCACCATGACCTACACACACTTGACCCAAGACGAACGATACCAAATCCACGCGCTCAGGCGGCAAAACATCTGTCTTGCCCGCATTGCCGCTGAGCTCCAGCGTGATCGCTCGACGATTGCCCGCGAACTCAAACGCAATGCCGGGCTCACCGGCTACAAACCCGCTCTCGCCCACAAGCGGGCCCGCGCACACCAGTGCGAGCGGCGCAATGCGCGGCACTTCAGCACCGACCAATGGTGTCATGTGGATGCCTACCTGCGTTTGCATCTCTCACCCCAGCAGTGCAGTGGGCGACTGATGGTGGAAAAGGCCATCTCCATCAGTGCCGAGAGTATTTACCAGCACGCCTACCGAGACAAGGCTCAAGGAGGTGATCTGGTGACTTACCTGCGTTGCCAGAAGGTGCGCCGTAAACGCTACGCCAGTGGCCAGGAACGCCGCGGCGTGTTGAAGAATCGCATCGGTATCGAGCAGCGCCCCGCTGTGGTGGACAAGCGCAGCCGCATTGGCGACTGGGAGGGCGACACCGTCATCGGAAAAGGGCACCAGGGCGTGCTGGTCACGCTGGTGGAGCGCAAGTCACGCTACACCTTGGCCTGCCAGTTGGACTCGCGCCACAGCACAAAGGTGACACCGGCCATCATCGCGCTGCTACGGCCCCACAAGGCCCAATGCAAAACGCTGACCTTTGACAATGGCAAAGAGTTCGCCGAGCATGAATTCATCGCCCAATGCCTGCAGGCCAAGGTGTACTTTGCGCATCCGTACTGGTCCTGGGAGCGCGGGCTCAATGAAAACCACAATGGATTGTTACGCCAGTTCTTTCCCAAGCAGACCAACTTGCTCAAGGTGAGCCAGGATGCGGGCAATGAGGCGGTCCATCGGCTCAACCATCGGCCTCGCAAGTGCTTGGGCTATCGCACACCGCATGAGGTCTTTTATCGCTTGAAAATGACTCCGCTTAAACTACCTACTGATGCACTTTGTAGTTGAATCTGCGACAAAATAGGCATCCAGCCCCCATATTCATTGGACTTATAGCTACCATTTTGGTAGCTATAGCAAGGCTGACCCGTGCTGCACAGAATGCAATGCCAAGGATAGAGGGGTCTCACTGATCTGACTCCAAATTGGAAATCAGACCCGAGCCACGCAAATTCTCGGCAACTTGCGCAGCCAGCACGCGTGCGCTGGCTCGCTGGGCGTTTTCGCCGCTGCCGTCGCCGAGCGCAACGGCGACGCGAGCGAGCGCGCTGTGGCACTCCCGCGCGAGCCGGACGCACCCGATCTGTTCGGCCAGCGTTACAGCCAACGTCAGCTCATCGCGCGCAGATCCGTATGCCTTGCCAGCGAGCCAAGCCAGGCCGCGCAAGCGATGGGCTTGCCCGATCAGTTCCCGCAAGTCGCCGCGAGCAGCCAGCGCCAGCAACTGGTCCGCCTGCGTGAAGCACCCGTCGGCGTCGCCACTGGCCAGCGCCAACTCGGCGAGCGCCTCCAGGCAGCGTAGCGTCAGCCAGGTTTCACTGTGATCCTGCGTGTACTGCTGAGCCGCCAGTAATGCTGCCCGATCAGTTGGCACACCAAGGCGTAGTTGTGCAATCGCCAGACCGGCTTGCAGCCTGGGCTGCCAAAACTTGATCCCGGCGTCGCGCGCGAGCGACAGACCCCGTTCAAAGTGCCGCAGCGCCTCCCCGGGCTGATTCAGGTCCAGAAACAGGCCGCCCAGCGCGTCATGCGCCATGATCTGGTACCGAGCCAACCCCAGTGTTTCAAGGCGGGGCAGGGCCTCGTTCAAATCATGCCAGGCCTGGTCAAATCGGCAGAGCGCCACCTGCACGTTGGCGCGTCCAATCAGGGTCGGGCCGATATGCCACTGCAGGTCGGCGGCGCGCGCGATGACGAGGGCGGCGTCGAAGTGTGACAAGGCGCGTGGGTAGTCGGCCAGCCCCATATGACCGCTGCAGGCCCAGCCGATCATCATCAGGTTTTCCGATTCATAGCTCTTGTCGCCGATGCCGCGTGCAAGGTCGAGAGAACGGGAGAAAGAAACGATGGCCGCGGCCGGTTCCGCGTTGGCGAAATAGGCTTCCCCTCGGCCGTGGAATGCCTGCACGGCGACCAGGTCAGTCAGGCACAGGCGCTCGCAGATCGCGACCGCCTGTTGGTGGTAGGTGATCGCCAGATCGTTGCGACCGTTGCTCCAGGCCACCGTTCCCAGGTGATACAAGGTATCGGCCGCATGGCGTTCATCACCCATGGCCAGCGACGCCGTGAGCGCCTCGTCCAGGCAGACAATGGCTTGCTGGTAGGCGTCGGCACGTCGATAAGCCATGCCGAGCTGAATCAATACATCACGCGCATGGCCGTGCTCACCCAACGCGCGCGCGGCATCGATCACCCGTTGAAAATCGGCCACCGCGCCCTCGATCTGGCCTGCCTGCGCCCGCGCCGCGCCACGCTGCTCGTACAACGCGAGTTGTTGGGCTTGCGTTGCCGCTTCGGGATGGGCTTGCAGTAACGCGACGGCGCGGTCAAACCATTTCAGTGCTTCGCGCATCGCAAATAATTTTTGCGACTGCTCGGCGGCCAGACCCAAATAAAGCAGCGCCTTGGGCCACATCTTGCCGCGCTCATAGTGCTCGGCAAGATGGGCATGGCGCTCATGCATCTCACTTTCAATGTGCTGCTCCAGCATCTCCGCCACCGCCCGGTGCAGCAGTACGCGCCCGGCCATGCCGATGTCCCGGTACACCACCTCTCGCACCTTGTCGTGACTGAAATCATAGAACTCGCCGTCCTGCTCCTCTCGCAGCAGCCGGCGCTTCACCAGCGCATCCAGGCTGTGCAAAAAGCGCTCTTCGGGCACCCGGGTGAGCGTGAGCAGGGTCTCGAAGTCAAAACGGCGCCCGAGCACGGCCGCCACGTCCAGCAGCAGCCGGTCTTCCTGCGGTACGCGGGCCAGACGCGCGCGCACCGAGTCACGCAGGACGTGCGGCAGCGGTAGACTGAGCGCGTCGCCGACAGTGCCTTCATCTTCACTCAGCGAGTGCATGATCGAGCAGAGGAAAAATGGATTGCCGTCCGTTTCACGGTGCAGCCGGGCGGCAAGATCAGGCGCGCTCAGTTTGGGATCGTCCATTGCGTTGAGCAACGCCTGCGTATCGCCGGGTCCGAACCGTGCCAGCGCCATGTGCCGCGCGTAGGGTTCACGGCGCAGGCTCTCAAGCAGGCCGGCGAGGTGTTCGTTGCTGCCCAGTTCCTCATCCCGATAGGCGCAGGCCAGGAGCACCGGCCGGCTCGCAATCTGGCGCGCGAAAAAATGCAGGAATCGCAGGCTGGCATCGTCCGCCCATTGGATGTCATCCATCATGACAATCAACTGCCGGTCCTGCGCCCGCGCGTCGAAGAGTTGTACCAGCGCATGAAACAGGCGCGCTTGGCGCGCCTCGGGAAAGTCCGCCGACAAGGGGGGCAGGTCAACCAGGCGGGCCGCCATGGCCGGCACCAGCGCGGCGATTTCGGCCAGCAGGATCGGTGCGATCAAACGCAGCCGGGCCTCGGGTGCTGCGTCGCACGCCTGGGTGGCGAGATCGATCACCGGCTGATACGCTATCGCGCGCTCGATCTCGTAGCAATTGGTGCTCAGCACCGGCAAGGCCCGCTGGCTCGCGTAACACGCCACCTCAGCCATGAGTCGGCTCTTGCCGATGCCGGCCTCACCTTCGATCAGTACCACCTGGCCGCTACCCGCGGTGAGTCTGGCGATCAGACCGATGAACTGCCCGTACTCCTTGTTGCGCCCGACGAAGGGGGATTTTTGTTCGCCGGCGTGGCCGAGCTGATCGCCGACAGTCCCGAGTCCGTCGCTCGCGGCAGCGGCGCGCGTTGCTTCGATGGGCAACTCATCAAGCGGCATGCGCTTGGGCGCTTGCAGGGTGCGGGAAGCTTGTAAAAACGCCGCCCGGTCCTGCGCGGGAATAGCGAGTTGCTCGGCCAGGCGTTGCGCCAGTGCCCGCGAAGGTCGACGCTCCTCGGCTTCGATCTTCTTGATGGCGGCCAGCGAACAACTGACTTTTTTTGCCAGCGCGTCCTGGGTCAGATCAAGCGCTTTGCGCCGTCGTCGCAGCCAGTATCCGAAAGAATTGCTCTGCTCAATCATGTTCGGTGCCTGTCCTTGATGCCCCTATCGGTACATCTTATCCCTGCGGTCTGCGCCTGTCCGCTCTTTTTTTGTCTCCCCGTTTGTCCACTTTTGGGTGACCCTGGGGCAATGTCGATGGTGTGCAATACCTCGGCGTGTTTCGCAATCGCGGATGCGCTTGATCACAGTGAGATCAACGACGTACCTCAATATCAAAAGGAGTTTCCTATGACTACGACACTCTACCAACGACTCGGCGGCGCAGACGGTATCGCGCGACTCGTGGACGACATCATTGCCACACACCTGGCCAATCCCCTCGTCAAAACGCGATTCGAGAAGATCACAGACATGGCACACATCAAAAAACTGTCGCGCGAGTTTTTAACGACGGGCTCAGGCGGACCGCAGACTTACACCGGGCAGGGCATGCTCGCCGCGCACAAGGGCATGAACATCAGCGAGCAGGAATTCCTGGTGGTGGTGGATGACATCTTTGTGGCGCTGAACAAGAATGGTATCGACGAGGACTCGAAGAAAGACGTTCTCGCCATTCTCTATTCACTCAAGGACCAGATCATCCGCGTATGAAGACGCGAGGAATATTGGTGAAATACAACCCGAATTCAGGAGCACGATGATGGACACTTTATCCCCTGCGCCTGCCATCGATCTGGTGGCGCTGAAGCAGAAGCAGCAAGCCACCTGGTCTGCAGGCGACTACGCTGTCATTGGAACAACCCTGCAGATCGTCGGTGAGACGCTGTGCGAAGCGCTTGATTTACGTGCCAAAGAGCGCGTGCTGGATGTCGCCGCCGGCAACGGCAACGCCACACTGGCCGCAGCGCGGCGCTGGTGCGATGTGGTCTCAACCGACTATGTGGGCGCGTTACTGGTGCGCGGCCAGGCGCGAGCCAGCGCCGAGGGCCTGGCCGTGCAGTTCAAAGAAGCCGATGCCGAGAACCTCCCCTACACGGATGGTTCGTTTGATGTGGTGCTGTCCACCTTCGGTGTCATGTTCACACCCAACCAGGAACGGGCGGCGAGTGAACTCGCCCGCGTGTGCAGGCCGGGCGGAAAGATAGGCCTTGCCAACTGGACACCGCCCGGCTTTATCGGCGAGTTGTTCAAGCTGATTGGTCGTTACGTCCCACCGCCCGCAGGTGTCAAGTCAGCGGCACTGTGGGGCACCGAAGATCGCCTGCGCGAGCTGTTCGGCGAGTCCATCGCCACGCTCGAAACCTCACACAGGAACTTCCTGTTCCGCTACCGCACGCCGCAGCACTGGCTCGACACGTTTCGCACTTACTACGGTCCGATGCAAAAAGCGTTCGGCGCCGTTGATGCTGCCCAACAGGAGGCCCTGACCGCCGATCTGCTGTATCTGGTGCGGCAGTTCAACCGCGCAGACGACGGCGCGATGGTGGTGCCGGGCGAGTACCTTGAAGCCGTTATAAAAGTACGTTGACTGCGAATGGCCGGCACGGACAGTCGCAGCTGGTGAATTGGACTCATATGAGAAAACTGGCAGATTGAGGCGCTAGCCCCCGTCAGTGTTTGGTACGCAGCTATCACATTGATAGTTCTCCATCCTGTTGTTGCATGACCAGAAAACTGGCAACGGGTCGACTGCAGCTCAAAGTGTCCATGACGTCAAAATGATTGCGCCGGCAGCATTCAACACGCGAAAGACGGTTTAAGAAATATTTAGCATTTTCTTAAGCACCCCGTAGCAAATCCTTAAGCAATATTTAAGAGCGCGCCGGTGCGCCGATTTTTAGACTTCTTCCCATGGTTGCTGGCACATGGTGTGCCTTGTGGCCATACCCACCAACGGCTCCGGGAGCCTCAACCAAGGAAGAAACATCATGAAGATCAACGAACAGGAAATTCAGGCCATCACCGCCGCCCAGCCAAGCCCGCGTCTGGACCTCTATGCCGGTATCCACAAAGCGCTGCGCGCACTGATGGCCGACACCCTGCTGGCCGTAGGCCGGATGGATCCAGACGACACAGCCGAACGCAGAGCCGTCAGCGCCCGCGTGCTGGAACTGCTGGACTTCTGCGCCTCGCATGTGGCGCATGAAAACGAATTTGTCCATGCCGCCATCGAGGCCCGGGCACCTGGTGCCAGCGACGCCATTGGCCACGAGCATGAGGTGCATCTGGCCCAAATTACCCGCCTCAGGACCGCTGTAGCGGCCTTGAGCGGGCCCGCCGGCAGCGACGCCGCGGCCGCGCTGGACCTTTATCGCAGCCTGGCCTTGTTCATCGCCGAGAATTTCCAGCACATGCACGTCGAGGAAACCGCGCACAACGCGGTGCTGTGGGCACGTTACACCGATGCCGAGCTGGTCGCCATCCACAACACCTTGTTGGCGTCGATCCCGCCGACCGAAATGATGTACACGCTGCGTTGGCTTGTGCCCGCCATGCACGCGGGTGAACGCACAGCGCTGCTGGCCGACATGCAGGCGCACGCACCGGCTCCGGCCTTTGCCGCCGCGCTGGACACGGTGCGGCCGCACCTGAGCGACGCCGAGTGGGCCAAGCTCACCCGCAGCCTGGGATTGCCCCCCGCGGCGGGGCTGGTGCAGGTCTGAGCCTCAATCCATTTGCGTCAACTCGACCGGGCGCTGCAGGGCCAGCTGAAAACGGCCGCGCCCGGTTTTTTCGATGCGGATGTGGGGGCCGTGTTCGGTCAGGCGGCGCTGCAGCAGCAGCAAGCGGGCCTCCAGGTTGTCCGCCACATCGGGCAAGCCGAGGTTGGGGTCCAGCCGCAACTCCCGGTTGGAAAAAACGGTGCGCCCCTGCTGCGTGAAATCAGTCACCAGCTTCCAGAAAATGGCCCCCGCCACACCCTTGATCAGGTAGTGGTTGTTGATGAAGATACTGTCATTGGCCCGGAAATGGCGCACTTGCAAGGGGCTGCCCACGGCCACCGTCAAGGGGGCGGCAGGCGGCACCACTTCGGCCGGCTCGGGTGACACTTGCAGCAGGTCAATGGCCGCGCCCAACTGGCCCGCCATGGCAACCAGCACGTCTTCGTCCTCAAAGTTGAACTGCAGGTCGTTGGGGCTCTCAATAAACAGCACACCCAACAAGCGCCCGACCGACACGATCGGCACGGCCAGTTGGCTGTGCGGCTCACGCAGGCCGGGGTAGGGAATGTCCTGATCCAGTGCCAAGCCGGGTGTATCGGCGCGCAGGCTGCTGCGCACGGCCTGGCTGTAAAGGTAGGCACTGGTCATGTGCATGATGCGCACCGGCGTGCGCTCGCGCGCCGCCACGCCAATGACACCGTCGCCCATTTCAATTTCCGAGCCCACGCCCGACGTGGCATAACCACAACTGGCCACGGTGTACAGGCGCTGGGTGAGCGGATCAAGCATCAAGACCATGGCGTGGCGCACTGCCAGGGAATCGGTCAGGACGGCCAGCGCGGCATTCAACAAGTCATCCAGGGTCGTGCAGCGCGACAACTGCTCGCTGCAGCGCCGCACCACCTGGAGCATGCCGCAGCGCGCGGGCGGCGCCGGCAGCGGTTCGCCTGCCACCGCTTCGATGGTCTGCACTTCATAGACGTCGGAGCCCAGCAAACGGAACACGTTCGCCATGCCGCTGTGCGACGCAATGCCGGCCAATTGCGCCTTCATGCCTTCAAACAGCGGGCCCTCGGTTTCAGTGCGCAGGTAGCGCAGGTGGAGCCGGAAAAACCCGGCAGTGACCGGATGCAGCACCAGGACGCTGGCATACGGGTTGGCCAGAATATTCTGGCGTGTCTTGTTGAAGAACTGGAACGACAGGGCCACGTGCTGCTCGTCCACGTAGTAGACCTGAGAAATATAGGCCACATTGGGGGTGCCGTCGGCAGCGCAGGTGGCCATCATCGCCGGAATGGCCCCCTCCAGGCACGGCCGGATGGCGCCCAGCACCAGATCACTCATGCCTCGCTCCCCGACGCGAGGCCGGGCAGGGCGGCACCCGCCTTGGGCCCGGGCGTCTGGTCAAACGCCTGCGTGGGCTCGAAACCGATGACCACCAGGTCATCGAGCTGGTAGGCCAGCATGGCCCGGGTGAAGGCGGGGTCAAAGCCGACCCGGGACACCTCCGCTTGCATGGCAAGCAAGTAGCGCTGCAGTACCGGCTGGTCCGCGGGCACCGCACTGCGGGTGCGCGCGCTGATCGCCTTGACCTGCAGCGTGCGGTGGCTGTTTGGCTGGCTGAAGACGACGGCAATGTGGCCGTTCGCAGCGACGTCCTGCAAGAGCTGGCGCGACTGCCGGCGCGACAGGTAGACCGAAATCGATTGGCCGTCGGGCGTAATAGCGCTGCCGACGGCGCGCATGATGCTGGGGCGTAGCGCGGCGTCGCATGAGCTGACAATCGCGGACACGCCCCCATCCACCATGGCAATCAGGTCCGGCTACAAAAGGGAAGACGGTTTAGTCATCGTGACAAATTATAAAAAAAGCCCACGCTTGGGGAATACATCGGCATGGCAGCTGAGGTGGCAGATGGTCACCGCACCAATTGGCCATCGACAGGTCGATAGGGTTTGACCGAAATTCCCCAACTACCCATGGTGGCAGGTCAGTTTGTCGCAACGAAGATGTTTGAAACTTCTGGTAAAGTGCCTCTAACAACCTGAAAGAACACTTTGGCAACACCGAATTACGGATACGAGAAGCGTCAGAAAGAACTGGCGAAAAAGAAGAAGAAGGAAGAGAAACTGAAGCACAAAGCCGACCGCAAGGTGGGAGAGGGTGCTGAAACCGAGCTGCCCGAAGACAACGATGCGGCTCAATCGACCGAGCCAGGTGCTGACGGCCCCGTGTCATCCTGAGTCTCACTGCGGGCATAGGTGGCGTGGGTAGCAGTTTCTGACTTGCTCAACAACGCCGTACGCGACCTGACAAACGCCATACGCACCTCGCCCAGCGCCACCCCCAACCCTGCCAGACAGATCAAGGCAATACCGATCGCTGTGATTGGGCTCGGCAGTTGGTCAAATACCAGCCAGCCCAGTAGGGTTGCGGCCACAATCTGCAGGTAGCTGAAGGGCGCCAGCAAGGTTGCCGGGCTTTTGCTGTAGGCGGCAATCTGGAGCCAGTGCCCGAGGAAGCCGGTGACGCCGGTGGAGATCAGTAGCAGCCACTGCCAAAGAGACAGATCGGGTGTTTCCCAAAACCAGGGCAGGGCAAGTGTCAGCGCAATGGTGCCAAACAAGCCGCCGTAGTAATTGGTCGTGAGCGGGTCGTCGTGGGCTACGTGTCGAGTGGCGATCTGGAACAAGGCAAAGGCCAGTGCCGTCAGCAGGCCCAGCCCCATGCCCACGGGGTCCAGCTGGGCGCCGGGCCGCACCACGATCAGCATGCCGACAAAGCCGGCCAGTACACCCAGCCAGCGGTGCAGGCGGTGCGCTTCATGGAGCAGCCACGGCGCCATCGCCATCAGGAACAGCGGCGCCAGGAAGTTCATGGCCGTGGCTTCTGCCAGCGGCAGGCGGCTCAGCACGGAAAAGAACAGCACGGTGGTGGCAATCATCAGCAAACCGCGGGTGAGCTGGCGCGCCAGGGACTGTGTTTTGAAAATGGCTTTGCCTCGCGATGGCAGCACGACAGCCGTCATCAGCGCGATGTGCACGGCATAGCGCACCCACGCCACCATGAGCACTGGCACGCCGGCCATAACCAGCCACTTGCCGGACGCGTCCAGCGTCGAGAGCAGCCACAGGCCCGCGATGTGAAGAAGAATTCCGCTTCCAGTCATACCGCCCGTTGTGCGTGCTGCACCGTAGACCGATGCCAATGTCAATTTTTTGGCGCCCACGACCACCCCATGGCAAGGAAATAACTCTGCTCAACGTTTCATCTGGTGAGGCAGCCAGGTAACCAATTCGGGCACGAAATAGATCAGCAAAATCGCCGCCACCATCAAGAGAAACATGGGCAAGGCCACGCGGGCAATGTAAGGAAGCTCTTTGCCGGTCATGCCCTGCAGCACAAACAGATTGAAACCCACAGGCGGTGTGATTTGCGCCATTTCAACCACCAGCACCACAAAAATGCCAAACCAGATCGGGTCGATGCCGGCGGCCAATACCGTAGGCATGAGCACCCCCATGGTCAACACCACCACGCTGATGCCGTCGAGAAAACAGCCCAGAATGATGAAGAACACCATCAGCGCCATGAGCAGGCCGAACTGGCTCAAACCCAAGCCACTGATCCACTCGGCCAGATGGCGCGGCAAACCGATATAACCCATGGCCAGCGTCAAAAAGGCTGCGCCCGCCAGGATCATGGCGATCATGCAGTAAAGGCGTGTG
>Ga0156325_1022_pt3 | contig 11931 bp, 6 predicted proteins | sample RifCSPlowO2_12_FD_107973 | JGI IMG/M metagenome (GOLD analysis project Ga0156325, IMG submission 107973) | Rhodoferax sp. RIFCSPLOWO2_12_FULL_60_11 | reverse complement strand
TATGAAGTACCTTGGCCACGGGATTGTGGCGCAGCCGGAAGGCGTCGGGCATGCCGGACCCCAGCAGCGGGCGCAGGTACATGCGAAACGCATCGGTCACATCGGTGCCGCTGGCGGCGATAAATTCGTCTTCCATCACCCGTGTCTTGCCAGCTACCGCGTCAAGGGGCAGCAGCTCATAGTCGACCGAGTAAAAACCGGTGCGCTTGATCGCCACCGAGCCGTCGTGCCCGCCCCACATCGCAAACTGCACGGCCTTCTCGCCGACCTCACGGGCTTCGCGTTGATCGACATCGGACACGCAGCCGATGAACGATCGCTGCAGGTAGCCAAAGGTGTCGCCACGCACGCGTTTGATCTTGAGTTTGGCCTTGATCTCATCACACAGCAAGTCGGCCAGCGCGCCGTTGCCCGAGAGCTGCACGTTGCCGTGCGCGTCGTGCTCCATTTCCTTGGCCAACAGCGCGGCAATCGGCGTGCCTTGGGCGTCATGAATGCCTTCGGACACGGCGATGACGCAGCGACCATAGCGCTCGTAGGTGGTTTTTACATCGAGCAAAAATTGTTCCAGCACAAAGGTGCGCTCGGGCAGGTAGATCAGGTGCGGCCCGTCATCCGGGAACTTCTTGCCCAAGGCGGACGCCGCCGTCAAAAAACCGGCATGGCGCCCCATCACCACCCCCACGTAGACGCCGGGCAGTGCCGCATTGTCCAGGTTGGCCCCGGCAAAAGCTTGCGCCACAAAGCGTGCCGCCGAGGGGAAGCCGGGCGTGTGGTCGTTGCCCACCAGGTCGTTGTCGATGGTCTTGGGGATGTGAATGCTGCGCAAGGGGTAACCGGCCTTTTGCGCCTCCTGGCTGACGATACGCACCGTGTCGCTGGAGTCGTTGCCGCCGATGTAGAAGAAGTGTTCGATCTGATGCGCCTGCAGCACCCTGAAAATCTCCTGGCAATAGGCGATATCAGGCTTGTCGCGGGTCGAACCCAGGGCGCTTGAGGGCGTGTTGGCGACCAGTTCCAGGTTGTGGCTGGTCTCCTGGGTGAGATCCACAAACTCTTCGTCAACGATGCCGCGCACACCATGGCGCGCGCCATAGATGTGCGCCACCTGGCTAAAGCGGCGCGCCTCCAGCGCCACGCCGACCAGCGACTGGTTGATCACTGCCGTGGGGCCGCCGCCTTGGGCGACAAGTATTTTTCCGGATGCCATGGGTGTCCTCAAAGTTTGGGTGAACGCTCGGATTCGATTGGGTGATTGTGCCTTTGAAACAGCAGCCAGCCGGTGACGGGCATTTGGCGCGGCGCCAATCCCGCAAGCGCTTGACTTGGCTCAAGCGTGCCAGTAAGGTGTTGTTGATAATAGGCGCCAGCCAAAAAATTTTGCAGACCAGCTTGCAGTTGTGCGGCCGCAAGCACTGCGCCCAACTGATTAAATAGGATGTCAACCATGAGCGCCTTCCCTGAACCCTTCAGCTTTGTTGCGCTGGATGCCTGCCACCAGCAAATGCAGATGCATTTGGCTGAGTTGGCAGCACTGGTGCGGCAGATGGAAACCTCTGGCGTGGATGCCAAAGCCCAGCGCCAGGCCGGGGCCATCGAAGCCTTTTTCTCCAGCACCGCGCGCCAGCACCATGCCGAGGAGGAGAAAAACGTGTTTCCAGCGCTGTTGACCAGCGGCAATGCTGAACTGGTGGCGGCTGTGCATGCCCTGCACCAGGACCATGGCTGGATCGAAGAAAACTGGATCGAGCTGGGGCCGCAGCTGCGCGCCATTGCCCTGGGCAACAACTGGTTTGACGCCGACGAGTTCAAGCACGGTGCCGAGGTGTTCCTGGCGCTGTGCCAGGACCATATCGCGCTGGAAGAATCCCTGGTCTACCCCGAAGCCAAGGCACGCCTGGCACAGGCCATGACCGGCCGAGCCAAGCGAGCCCCTTGATGGCCGACGGTGTTGGCCGTCAACGCGTCAACACTTGGCGAATGGTGGCGGCCAGCTCTTCGGCGACAAACTTGGCCACGTAAGCGTCGGCGCCCACGCTCTTGACGTGCCCTTCGTTGGCGCTGCCGGTCAGGGACGAGTGAATCACGACCGGGATTGACCTGAAGCGCACATCCTGCTTGATGTTGCGCGTGAGCGTAAAGCCGTCCATCTCGGGCATCTCCAGGTCGGTCAGGACCAGGGCCACTTTGTCCTGCGCGGTCTTGCCCTCGGTCGCGGCCTGCACCGACAGGGCCTGCAATTGGTCCCACGCTTCCTGGCCCGTTTTGGCCATGATGTAAGGGACCTCCATGGCTTTGAGGCCCTGCTCGATCATCATGCGGGCGACCGCTGAATCATCGGCGGCCAAAATCACCGTGCCGGGCGGCAACTGCAATTTTGGCAGCATGGCGGCGTCGTTCAGTGCCTGAGGCGGTGGCGGAAACACGTCGCGCAGAATCTGCTCCACATCGAGCACCTGCGCCAGCCGGGTGTTCTCGGCGTTGCCGTCGAGCCGGGCGATGCTGGTCACCAGGCCACCCCCGTTGCCTTCGGCCGACAGCACGTGTTTCCACTCCAGCCGCACGATCTCATTGACTTCTTCCACCGCAAACGCCTGGGTGGTGCGGGCAAATTCGGTGACCAGCAAAATGCCCAAACCCTGGGTCGGATTGCAGCCGGTCACGGCTGGCAGGTTGATGACCGGAATCATCTGACCCCGAATATTGGCCACCCCCATGACCGCAGGCGGCGCATTGACCATGACGGTGATCTCGGGCATCACCATGATCTCGCGCACCTTGAACACATTGATGCCAAACAACTCGCGCCGCTGCGAACCCGGGGCCTGACCCAAACGAAACAAAAGCAACTCAAACATGCTGTTGCCGGTCAGATTGGTTCGCTCGTCAATATCGCGCATGGGTTGGTTCATAAATTCACTCGTTTTGGGCAATGGGGCGAAAAAATCCGCGAACGTCGATGGTAACTTGCGGGGGACCTACTTGGGCCACAGCACCCACAGGCGCAAGGGCTGCTTGAGACGACCGGCCAGTTCGCCTGCATCAGGGCCCCAGCCGGCAAAGTAGTCAGCGCGCACGCCGCCCACGATGGCGCTGCCAGTGTCTTGTGCCAGCACCAGCTTTTGCAGGTTGAGGCCAGGGCCACGGGAGGCCAGCCACACGGGCGTGCCATAAGGAATGCTGCCCGGGTCCACCGCAATCGAGCGGCCGGGTGTCAGCGGCACGCCCTGAGCCCCTTTGGGGCCCCAGGCCGCATCGAGTTCCGACATGGCCTCTTCGCGGAAGAACACGGTGCGTGGATTGCTCCACAACAATTCATTCACGCGGCCCGGGTTTTGTGCCAGCCAGGCCTTGATGGCGGGCCACGAGGCGTCACGCACCGCCCCTTGATCGAGTAACCAGCGGCCCACGCTTTTATACGGTTGCCCATTGGAGCCGGCGTACGCCAGTCGCGCCAGGGTTTGACTGCCGTCGGCTTGGCGGATGCGCACCCGCCCGGAGCCCTGTATCTGCAACACCAGGGCATCAATGGGGTCGCTTAGAAACACAATTTCACGGCCCTTGAGCGCCGCCTGCACCCGCGCCGAGCTGTCAATCTGCTCGCGTGTGTACCAAGGCAGGTTTTGCGCCAGACCCGGCGGCGGCTGGTACAAAGGCACGCTGAAGTCAGCGCTGGCGCTGCGTGAGGCGTCCAGCACCGGTTCGAAATAAGCGGTCAGCATGCCCTCTGCGTCACCCGCCAACGTGTCGACCCGGTACGGCTGCAGCCGGGCCTGCAGCCAGGCCCGGCGCTGTGGCTCGTCGCCGATGCTCAAGCGCCGCACCTCGCTGCACAAGGGCGCAAACACCGGGCCCGGTCGCTCGCAGCTTTTGATCCAGGCGTTCCAGGCTTCAAACAAGGTGTCGTCCTCGAACCCGGGCAATTCCGCCCACCGCACCGCTGTCCAGCGGCTTTTGGCGCGCACGATGGGCTCGGGCAGAGGCCCGGCATCATCAGGGCGGGCGCTGACGGACGGCGCGGCCAATTCCGTGGGCGCAGCGGGTTGCTGAGGCGGTATCGGCACGATGCCGCACGCGACGAGCATCCCTACAATGCAGATATTTAAGACCGTACTTCGGAGTCGATTCATGAGTTTGCTCTTGCTGGAGGCGCTGGGAGCCTTGCTGCTGCTGCTGCTGATTGTCTGGTGGACCATGTTTTCCGGGCGCCGCCGGGGTGAATTGCCAGCGGCGCCGGCCGCCCCCGATGACGCCGCCGCACCAAAGTCAACAGCGCCGGTCGAAAAGACCTGACGCCGCCTGGACACAAAGGGCAGCATAAGCCCAGGATCGTCAGCGCGGCGCGGCATTCGCGCCCCCGGTCTTGCGCTGCACTCGGTTGATTTGGGGATCGGCCCAACTGCCGTCAATGTGAAACTCCTGGGTGGCGGCCTCGGTCAGCGGCTTGCGCAAGAACAGCTGGGCCAAAAAAGAGCCGATTCCGATTGCCGGGTTGATGACCGTGGCAATCAGCGATGCCGTGCCGGCATTGATCTCCGGCACCACGACCACTTTGAGATCCTGGGTTTCCTTTCCAATGTCGGCGCGTCCCTCCATCAGTACCGCCGCATTGACGCCCTTCATCTGCAAATTGTTGGTTTTGGCGATCCCCTGTTCGATGGTGACATCACCCCGCACAAAGTCAAAAGAAAAACCTTCACTGAAGACGTCCCTGAAATCAAGCGTCAGGCGGCGCGGCAAAGCCTGCAGACTCAAGACGCCCAGCAACTTGGCCATGCCCGGGTCGGCTTTCAAGAACTGACCCGACTCCATGTTGACGGTGAACGCACCCGTCATGGACGGGTAGTCAAGGCTGATCGGCGAGCCCATCCAGGCCACTTGCCCTTCCATCTGGCCGCGGCCTTTTCGGACCACGCCCGGCATGCCGAATCGCGTCAACAATTCACCACCGTCAGCAACGGCCAGCTTGAAATTCATGACCGTGCGCCGACGCGCGTTCGCCTTCGGCGGGGTCGGCGCGCCCACGGCGGCCCAGTTGCCGCTGGCTGTGAGCACCGCTTCTGGTGCAATGATGTTGAATTTGTTCAGCCGCCATTCGCGTGCCAGAGTGCCTGGCGCCACCGCGCTGCTGCCCCGGTTGATTGCCTCCACCTCGACGCGTCCGAGCCGTTTGCCGCGCAACTCAAAGTCCTCCACCACAATATCAAGCGCCGGAATGCCTGCTGGTTGCTCCTCGAGCAGCGCCTCCATGTCGCGGGCGGTACTGGGGGCAATGGTCAGCCGGGCGAGTCGGGCATACAAGCGACCTTCCCCGAGGTCCGAGGGTTGGCGATATTCCAGGTAGCCGTTGAGTTCGGTCGCAGCCAGATTGGCCCGCCACAGCAACCCCTCGCGCGAGCCGCCGACCACGACGTTGTGCAGCGTGCGCCCGCCAAAAGTCAAGGTCTGTGCCCGCACCGCCATGCTGGTGGGCAGATAGCTCAGGGCCGCGCTCGCGGCCCCGGCGGCGCCTGGCACTGTTGGCGGCGTTGCCGTGGCCAGCGCTGCGTCGGTCAGCGAGCTGCCCGCTGCACGTTCCAGCAGTGCGCCCCAGGCGTCCAGATCAACGGTGCTCAGGTTGATGTTGGCCACCACCCCTTCGTCGGGCAAGGTGGCTGACTCTTGCGGCGACAAGCCAACACCGATGCTGCCGCGCGTCACGCGTGGCTCTGGCCCGGAGAGATCGCGGATATAGCTGATGGAAGCGAGCGGCCCCAGATTCAGCGTCAGCTGGTCGCGCATGGGCGGTGCCGAGCCCCGCCCGGACGGCAAAGTCTGCGCCAGCAGGGCGGTTTCCAGCCGAAACGGCAGCAGCGCCTGTGCACTCTTGTTCAAGGGCGCCGGCAGGCTCAGGCTCAGCCCTTGCAAATTGCTGCTGACGGTGAGCTCAGGCGTGCCGCCGCGAAAACCCAGCGCGGCGGTGTAAGCCGTACTGCCACTGGCATGCTGTGCCATGCGTGCTCCAAAGCCGAGCTCTTGGGCCTGGCGCAAACCTTCAGCCGAGACCGTGCCGTTGGCGCGTATCAGCACGGAGGTCGCCGCGCGACTGGCTGTGGCGCCCGCCGGTGCCACCGAGCCCCCCTCCAGACGTGCCTCACCGCCCAGGAGACGCGCCTGGCCTCCCACAATCGAAAACCCACTGTCAGAGAAATTCACGACACCCCGGGCCCCGGTCAATTTAGGCGTCTCGGGCGTGATCTGAAAGTCGTTATTGCGCAGCGTGACGCTGCCCAGTACCGTTGATTTTTCCAGGGCCGCGATGGGCAGGCTCAGTTTCAACTTGTAATCAGCGCTGCCGCTCGCCACAGCCCCGTCCAGTGCGTTGCCGATCATGGCCCCTAACGGGGAGCCCTTGACGATACCCAGCGCCTCGGCCAATGCGCCTTGAACCTCGGCCGTCACCGTCACCGTGGCATCGCTCAACTCAGCGATCAAAGCGTCGACTTTGCTGATCTGCAAGTTGGACGCCGCCCCCATCCTGGCGCGCGCGCCTCTGACCTGCAACTGCGCCCGGTCAAACACCAGTTCGCCACTGAGCTGTGTCAAACCCGGCCAAGGCAGGGCCTGCGCAGCCTGGATACTGCGCGGCACGTAGACCAGGGTGGCGTTCTTCACATCGGCTGAAACCCGGAATTCCCCTTGTTTGGGGTCTCGAAAGGGCATGTCATTCAGATCACCTTTGACCCGGGCCTTGACGCCGCTGGCCGTCCCGGCCGTCACCGCATCACGCACATAGTCACGTACCGGCCGTCCAATCAGGCTTGGCAAATAGCGGTGCACGCGCGTTCCATCGGCACGACTCAGGGTAGCCTGCAGATCGAGTACGCCCGGAAACCGGGAGCGGCCGCTGGACTTGGCTGGGTCACTGGTCTCCCACTTGATTTGCGCCCCACCCTGGGCGTCGGCATTGCTGAACTTGAGGTCGGGCAGTTGCACGGCAATATGGTCACCCTTGACCTGCCACTTGGCCTCGGTGGACAACTGTGTGACGGGAATCACCGGTTCATCAAATATCCCGGGTAACACCAGGGCGCCGTTGCTCAGGTTGATGCTGGCTTTGCCAGAGGATTGATTGAAGTCAAAATCAATGCTGGCACCGCGAACGCCCGGTGCGTCCTGCGGGGGCGGTCCTTGGGCAGGTGCGATGTTGAGCGTGTTCGCGGCCAGCTCCAGCTGATTGACCAGGCCCTTGGCCGCATACTGGCTGAAGGCGCCCATCGGTCCCTGCCAACTGGCCTGGATTCGTTCCACCAGCCCCTTGGGGGCATACGCCAGCAGCGCCGCGCGGGTCACCGGGTCAATCGGCAAACGGTCGGCAATCTGCGACAGGGCTTGCAGGTCCAGCTTGTCGGCCTTGAGTTCGCCGCGTGCGGCAACCCGGCCCTCGGCAGCGGTGTAATCAACCGAGACATTACCACCTGGCCAGTGCAGGCCGTCACGGGTGTCAAATGCCAGCGCCTGGGTGGAAAGCTGAAAACCGTTGGCCGGCAAGCGCCCGCTCAGGCGCCCGCTGACCGACAGCAGTTCCAGCGCCTGCAATTGCGGGCCCAGGGTGACATTGACCTCCGACAAGGCCACGTCGGCCGTGCCGCCTGTCACCTGGCCACGGCTGACATCGACCCAGGCGCGCAGTGCGCCCTTGCCCTGGCGCAGATCGACGCCGACATCGGCGTAGCGCTGCAGCTCGGACAGGTCCACCCGCGCAAAGGCGGCGTAGAGCTGGCCTTGCCAGTCTCGCCAATGGCCGCTATGGCGTGACAACAAGGGCTGCGTCATCAGTCCCCGCACGCTGAAGCGCTCACCCCACAGCGCGGGCGGCGTGGCATCGAACCGAAGGTTGTGGTGGCGGCCGGCATTGCGCACCACCAGGTCGACCTGTTGCAGCGCCAGCGTCGGGGCGGCCCGCAATTCATCGGTCCACAAAATGCTGCCGTCGCGAATGACAAATTCGAGTTGCGAAAAAAACCAGTCGGCTGCGCTACTTCCGGTGTCACTGGTTTGGGAGAAATCGAGCCCCGCCACGCGAATTTTTCCGTCCAAGGCTCGCCGGATACTGAGCTGTGGCCGCTCCACATACAGTTGCTCAAAGCCCAGACGCCAGACCGAGCGGGGCGACAGCGCGGCCAGAACCCGCGGCAAGCGCAAGGCTTCCCGGCCCTGCTCGTCAAACAACTCGACATCGGTCAGTTCGAACGACGGAATCATGCCGCTCGATTGGGCTGTAATGGCGCCAATGCGCACCGGCACCCCCAGTGCCCGCGCGGCGTAGGCTTCCAGCTGCGGGCGAAATTCGCCGATTCGCGGCACAATCAGCCAATGCAACGCCCCCCAGGTCAGCCCAAAAACAAACCACGCAGCCAACACCAGTCCCAGCGACCAGCGGGCCACGATGGTCCAGGTTTTCAGCAGTGAGGATGGGACGGGTGTCAAGTCAATCATTGTGAGCTTGTAAATATGACAGGAATTATGACCGGCCCCGCTTTGTCAGCGCACTCGCGTTTTGGCCAGCGTATTCGTCGCCGATTTGAGAGCCAGTTGCATTTGTTACCCCCAGGTCTGCCAAGCCCGGCGTCGATGGCGCAGGCCTGTGACGCCTTGCGCGCGCTGGGCCTGGACAGCGCCAGCGCTTTGCGCACCACCCGCCAGCTGGTGCTGGAGCGCTTGCTGTGCCTGGACTGCGACCAGCAAGCGCCGTTGCAGCAGGTGACGCAGGCCATGACCGACCTGGCCGAGTTCGCGCTGAACACTGCCTGCGCCGAGGTGGAGCTGACACTGGACCAGACCCACGGCGCGCCCACGACCGCAACGGGTGCGCGCGCGCAACTCTGGATCGTCGGCATGGGCAAGCTCGGCGCGCGTGAGCTCAACGTGTCGAGCGACATCGACCTGATCTACGTTTACGACGAAGACGGCGACACCGCCGGCGATAGCCAGGGGCGTGGCCGCATTTCAAATCAGGAATATTTTGCCAAGGCGGTGCGGGCTATTTACGCGTTAGTGGGCGACACCACGGAGCACGGCTTTGTGTTTCGGGTTGATCTGGCGCTGCGACCCAACGGCAATTCAGGGCCACCTGCCGTGTCGCTGGACGCGCTGGAACAATACCTGCATGTGCAGGGCCGGGAGTGGGAGCGATTTGCCTGGCTCAAGAGCCGGGTCGTGGCCCCGCTGGGCTGTGTGGCGGACGGCTCGACCCTGGCCTTGCGTAACGTGGTGATGCCGTTTGTGTTCCGGCGTTATCTTGACTACAGCGTGTTTGATGCGTTGCGCGTGCTGCACCGGCAGATTCGCGAGCATGCCAGCAAACGCAGCGCCGGGCACCCGGAGCGGGCCAACGACGTCAAACTGTCGCGCGGCGGCATTCGTGAAATCGAGTTCATTGTTCAATTACTGCAGGTGGTGCGCGGTGGGCAATTTCCCGAGCTCAGAACGCGTGCCACGCTCAGAGCGCTGCCGCGGCTGGTCAAAGCGGGACTGATGCCGAAAAGCACGGCGCAGGCACTGGCCGATGCCTATGTCTTTTTGCGCCAGGTCGAGCACCGTATTCAGTACCTGGACGACCAGCAAACCCATGTGTTGCCCACGCAGGACCAGGACCTGACCTGGATCGCCAGCACCCTGGGTTTTGCCACCGCGTGCCAGCTCTTGCGCCAGCTCGACGCGCACCGCGAAGTGGTGGCAGAAGAATTTGACAAACTGCTCGGCGGCGGGGCGGATCAGAACTGCAAGGGCTGCAACGGGGGCAATGGCGCCAAGTCGGCCGCCGCGCCCGGCTTTGACGACGTGCTGGAACAACTGACGGATCAGTTCCGCCAGCGGGTGGCCAACTGGCGCGAGCACCCGCGGGTGCTGGCTTTGAAAGAAGAATCGCGCACCCGGCTGCTGCGTCTCATTGCGCGCACCGCCCAGTGGGTGCGCGAAGGCCGAGCCACGGAAGCCGCTGCCGTGCGCCTGGTGGACTGGATGGAGCCGCTCTTACGGCGTGAAAGCTACCTGGCCCTGTTGCTGGAGCGACCCAATGTGCACGAGCGCTTGCTGCGCCTGCTCGACGCGGCGCGCTGGCCGGCGCGCTATTTGCTGCTGCACCCGGGGGTGATCGATGAATTGGCCAGCGCCGACTTCCTGGACGAGCGCTTCTCTGCCAGCGACTTCGAGCATGAACTCGATCACCGACGTGCCGCGCTGGCGGGCACCGGCGAAGACGACGACGAAACCCTGCTCAATTTGCTGCGCCGCGCGCACCACGCCGAGGTGTTTCGTACCCTGGCGCGCGATGTGGAAGGCAAGTTAACGGTCGAGGCGGTCGCCGATGACTTGAGTTCACTCGCTGAGGCGGTACTGCGTGTGACTACCCGCTGGTGCTGGAGTCGCCTGAAAAACAGGCACCGGGAAACACCACAATTTGCCATCATCGCCTACGGCAAGCTCGGCGGCAAGGAACTTGGCTATGGCAGCGATCTTGACCTGGTGTTTGTCTTTGACGACGATGATGAGCGCGCTCCGGAAGTCTATGCCAGCCTGGTGCGCAAATTGATCAACTGGCTGACCGTTAAAACTGGCGAGGGTGACCTGTACGAGATAGACACCGCCTTGCGCCCCAATGGCAACGCCGGGCTCTTGATCACCAGCTTTGACGCCTACGCCAACTACCAGCAGCAGCGTGGCAGCAACACCGCCTGGACCTGGGAGCACCAGGCCATGACGCGGGCCCGGTTTGTGCTGGGCGACGACACGCTGCGCCAGCGTTTTGATGTCATCCGCAAATCGGTCATCTCCGCGCCGCGCCAGGCAGAGGGCCTGAAAACAGAAATCAAGGCGATGCGGGAGCGGCTGCGCGACGCCCATGCTGGCAAAGAGGGGTATTTTGACGTCAAGTACAGCCCCGGCGGCATGATTGATGCGGAATTCGTCATGCAGTATTTGGTGTTGTCGCAGTCGGCGCAGCTACCCGAGTTGCTTGACAACTTGGGTAACATTGCCCTGCTTGAGCGCGCGGAAGTGATGGGCCTGTTGCCCGTCGGTGTCGGCCATGCGGCGGCCAGCGCCTACCGTACCCTGCGCCAGGTGCAGCACCGCGCACGGTTGAATGATGAGCCCTACCAGGTTCGTCTGCCGCAACTGCAGGCCGAGCGCGATGCAGTGCTGGCGCTGTGGCACGCGGTGTTCGGCGCCACGCTCCCTTGAGTCCCGGCCTGGCTGGGTCCGGGTTTGCCCATTTGCTGATTTGGATCAACCGCAGACAGAAAGATTCTCTTGACAGGGTCAAATCTGCACAAACGCTACATTTAGTGGTTAATATCTTGTTCCGCACTACCTATAGTGTTCAAAGGGAACAAGATGAGCGCAACAAAGCCACCCGTTTTCAGCCACATTATCAAGCGCGACGGCGGTATCAAGCCGTTTGACGGCGCCAAAATAGCTCACGCCCTGGCACGCGCTGCCCAGGTCAGCGGCGAGTTTGACGACACCGAGGCGCAGCGACTGACCCACTACCTGGTGCTTCCCAAAATCAAGGTACACGGTCAAGTCACCCCGCACATTGAGCAGATTCAAGACGCGGTCGAATCCGCCCTGTTTGACGCCGGTTACCCCAAGACGCTGCGTGCCTACATCGTTTATCGTGAGCAGCATCACAAATTGCGCAGCGATCGCAAAACACTGGTCGACGTCGAGTCCAGCATGAACGAGTACCTGCAGCAGTTGGACTGGCGCGTCAACGCCAATGCCAACCAGGGCTACTCGCTCGGTGGACTGATCCTCAACGTCTCGGGCAAGGTGATCGCCAATTACTGGCTCAATCACGTCTACCCGCCCGAAGTCGGCGCCGCGCACCGCAGTGCGGCAGTCCACATTCACGACCTGGACATGCTGGCCGGTTATTGCGCCGGCTGG
>Ga0156325_1105_pt3 | contig 12111 bp, 11 predicted proteins | sample RifCSPlowO2_12_FD_107973 | JGI IMG/M metagenome (GOLD analysis project Ga0156325, IMG submission 107973) | Rhodoferax sp. RIFCSPLOWO2_12_FULL_60_11 | reverse complement strand
GCGTGAGTTTCTGTTGGCAGCCTGAGCCTGAGCCTGATTCTGAATGGGGTGCCCTATGACCGGCGTTTACCTGGTTGATGATCACCAGATCATGCGCGAAGGCTTGCGCGCCCTGCTGGAGGCCAAGGGTCACAAGGTGGTGGGTGAGTCAGCCGACCCGACCGAAGCCCTGGCAGATCTGCTGCGCATGCGCCCCGAGGTGCTGTTGCTCGACCTTAATCTGGGTGAGCGCTCGGGTTTCGAGTTGCTCGCTGAGCTGCAGCGGCGCCACCTGCCGACGCGCTGCGTGGTGTTGACCATGTCGGCGCAGCCGCGCCAGGTGGCCGAGGCCCTGCGCATGGGGGCCAGCGGCTATGTGCTCAAGGGCTCAGCGGTCAGCGATCTGCTGAGCGCGGTTGACGCGGCGGTGCGTGGCAAGAAACATCTGGGTGCCGAAGTGGCCGACCTCGCGCTGCAGGTGTTTACGCTCAAGGACGAAGATCCGTTAAGCACGCTGTCCCCGCGTGAGCAACAAATCATCATCATGGTGGTCAAGGGCGCTTCCAGCTCCCAAATTGGCACTCAACTGCATTTGTCCCCCAAAACGGTCGCCACCTACCGCAGTCGCCTGATGGCCAAGCTCGGTGTGCGCGACGTTCCGGGCCTGGTGCGACTGGCCGTGCGCCATAAGCTGATCGATGCCGACGAGTCAACCAACCGTAGCCGCCGCGCCACGGACGGGGCCATGGGAAAAGTGGAACAGCAGTGAATTTGGTGCTCGTGTTGCCTTAATTGTCCACGGCTGCCCGCGCAAGGCGTCTATATCTCCCTACAGACGAGACGCAAGGGGACCCTTACAGTTTGTTGCAGGGATTGGCTTAGGCGCCCACCGGGTGCGGCCTCCAGCAAGAGAGCAACAACATGATGAATGTTCAGACATTACCGAGCACAGCTCGCTGGGATAACTCTTTCCATCAACCTGCGCTCAAACTCGAAAGCGACGAGCGCTGGTCGGACTTCCCTGAGGTGTTGAGCCTGTTGCGCTTTGATGGTCATTTGCACGGGCTCAATGACACCAGCCTGTTCCGGCGGCGGCGCCTCAAGGCGGGCCAGACCGCCTTGAGCATGGGTCAGGTGTTTGACGGGCTTTATGTGGTTCGCCTGGGCGCGCTAAAAACAACGATGACCCATGTGGATGGCGCCGAGCATGTGCTGGCCTTCCCCATGAAGGGCGACCTGCTGGGTTTTGATGGTGTCTGCAAGAACAAGTACCTGAGCGAGGTGACGGCCTTGACCGACTGCGACCTGATCAAGATCCCCTCCAGTGAGCTGTTTTCACCCGGGCGCAGCTGCAACGACATTGAGCGCATGGCCTATTGGGCCATCAGCCGCGAGATTGTTCAGGAGCAGTCGGCCTATTCCTCCTACCATTCAACCAAGTCTGAAGCGCGCGTGGCGCGGTTTTTACGCATCCAGTCAGAACGCTTCAACACCATGGGCTACTCGCCCAATCGCTTCACTTTGCCCATGACGCGGCGCGACATCGGCAACCACCTCAATGTGACGCTGGAGACAGTGAGCCGGGCCTTTTCGGCACTGGATCATCTGGGCATCATTGCCGTGGAACGGCGTGAAATCAAAATCCTCTCGCTGGAAGCGCTGCGCAAATTTGAGCATTAGAGATCATGGCTGTCAGCAATGTGGTGACGCTGCCAAGGGACAGTCCCAAATTCGAATCCATTCTGGTTCCGACCGATGGCTCCGCCCTGTCGATGGCGGCGGCGCTCAAGGCGGTGGAGTTTGCACAGCGCCTGCAGGCGCGCATTGTTGCCTTCAATTCGATACCGGTTTACCAGTACCCGGTGTATGTCGGTGGCATTCCGTTTGAGTACCCTTCGGAGGCGGATTACGAGACGCAGTGCCGAGCCGTCGCAGAAAGGTATCTGGGCCTGGTGGTCGATGCGGCTGCCAAGCAGGGCGTGCCAGTGGAGACGCGAATTGAATTCAATGGCAATACGGCACAAGCCATTGTGGAGCTCGCCCAACGCGAGCACTGCGGCATGATCTTTATGGGTTCGCACGGGCGGGGCGGTTTGTCCCGCGCTTTCTTGGGCAGTGTCGCACTCAAGACTTTGACCCAGGCCCATGTGCCCGTCATGGTGGACCATCCGACGGACGAAGAAATAGCCCGCGCGGAAGAATTGATGCGTCAAAACGCCATCGAACCCTGATCTGTCGGCTGTCAAGATGTGGTGCCGGTTAGCATCGGTCCACCCGCCATCACCAGGAAAACATCTTGAGCAGAAGTGACAGAGAAGAAAACAAGTCAGTCGCGCTTTATTGGGACTTCGAGAACCTGCACGCCAGCCTGTGCGAGGCGCGCTTCGGTGAGGGGGCTTACAACAAGCCCGATGGGCGCTTCAAGGCGCAGGAGCCGCTGGTGGACGTGCAGGCGATTGTGGAGCTGGCGGCGTCTTTCGGCCCGATTGCCATCAACCGCGCCTACTGCAACTGGCAATATTTTGGTCGTTACCGCGATGCCCTGCTGCAGGGCGCGGTGGAACTGATTCAGTTGTTTTCACCCGGTGCGTCGGCCAAAAACGGCGCCGACATCAAGCTCTGCCTGGACGCGGTGGAGGACATCAGCCGCTTTGGCCATATCGGCACCATCGTGATCGTGGGCGGCGACAGCGACTTCATGCCGGTGTCGCAAAAGATCAAGGCGGCCGGGCGCACGCTGATTGGTGTGGGCGCGCGCAAATCGACCAACCGGCATTGGGCCAAGAGCTGCCATGAGTTCCGTTACTACGAAAACCTGGTGGAAACGCCAGCCGCCGCCATGGATGGCTTGCCCTCGGATGCTCTGGTGCCAGGTGGGCCGCCCGAGCCGGTGAACGCCGCCGCCGAGATCTTCAAGCGCGCCATTCGCCTGCTGGCCGAAACCCAGGGTGATGCCTGGGTCAACAAGGGGTCGATCTGGCCCATGATCAAACGGCTGGACCCCACTTTTGACACCAAAGACCATGGCTCCGCCAGCTTCTCCGCCATGGTGAAGGCGCTGGAGGCGCTGGTCGAGATTCGCAAAGGCGATTTTGACCAGGTGATCCGTCTGCGCTGAAGGCGCGTTCGCGCCGGTGTTGCGCTGCTCTGTCGATCAACCGAAAAAATAGCAGGAACTGAGTGAGAAACCCATGAAATTGAAGATGCCCGAAAACTCGCTGTTTGCGATCCTGCTGCGCGCGCCGTGGTGGGTCAGCCTGCTGGTGGTGGCCGTGATTGTGTTGGCGTCTGGCGCACTGTTGCCTGCCGCCTATGTGCCGTTTGGCGTGATGGGTGCGCTGCCGTTTTTGGGCATCGCACTGTTGGCGGCCTGGCGCCAGCGGCACGCGCCCAACCCGGCGCGCGTGGCCGAGCTGCTTGGGCAAGTTGCCGCGATGTCGTGGCGCGACTTCTCTGCGCTGATCGAGGCGGCTTTTCAGCGCCAGGGTTATGTCGTCACGCGGCTCAGCCACCCGGGGGCTGATCTTCAGTTGCTCAAGGACGCACGCATCACGCTGCTCAGCTGCAAGCGCTGGAAGGCGGCCAACACCGGCGTGCAGCCCTTGCAGGAGCTGGCGTCAGCCCAGGCGACGCTGGGCGCCAGCGCCAGCACCTTTATCAGTCTGGCACCCGTGAGCGACAGCGCGCAGCGCTTTGCCAAAGCGCAGGGCATCCATTTGATGACCCTCACTGAACTGGCGCAGTTGCTCATGCCATAGGGAGCAGCTTGATGTTTGAATCGGCAGAAATCGGGCACAAGATTGGCAAAGCCGCCTACCGCGAGGCGGTGCCGTTGTTGCGCGCGGCCTTGCTCGAAGCGCAGGTGGATTTGTACGCGGACAAAAAGATTCCGGTGCTGGTGCTGATCAGCGGCCAGGACGGCGCCGGCAAAGGCGAAACCATCAATGTGCTGTATGAGTGGATGGACCCACGCTTCATGGCCACGCTGGCGTTTTCCGAGCCCACGGATGAGGAGCGCGAACGCCCGCCGATGTGGCGCTACTGGCGCCAGCTGCCGCCCAAGGGCCGCATCGGCATCTTTGCCGGGTCCTGGTATTCGGACCCGATACGCGAACGCATTCAGGGTGACATCTCCCTCAAGGAACTCGATGCCCGGGCCGAACAGATCAACCGCTTTGAAGCCATGCTGGTCAATGAAGGCGCGCTGGTGCTCAAGTTCTGGTTTCACTTGACCAAGCAGGGGCAGAAAGACCGGCTCAAGGCGCTGGAGGCCGACCCCAAAACCGCCTGGCGCGTGACGCAATGGAACTGGGACCGTCTCAAAACCTACGACAAGTTGCAAGACGTGGCGGGCCATTTGCTGCGCATCACCAACACGCCGTGGGCGCCCTGTGTGGTGGTGGAGGGCGCTGATGATCGCTACCGCTCGCTCACCGTAGGCCAGGTCTTGTTGGCCGCGTTGAAAAGTCGCCTGGCTGACACTGAGCCTCAAGAGTCACCGGTGGCGCCGATGGTGCGGGTCGATACCGACGGCCGCAATGTGCTCTCGCAGCTTGATCTGGGCCTGCAGCTGGCCGACAAGCCTTATGAGCGCGAGCTGGCGCGCTGGCAGGGGCGCCTGGCCGAGCTGATGCGCGATGCGCGCTTCAAGGGCCGCTCGCTGGTCTGCGCGTTTGAGGGCGCGGACGCCGCTGGCAAAGGCGGTGCCATCCGGCGCATTGCAGGCGCCCTGGACGCGCGGCAATTCCAGGTGATTGCAGTGGCGGCGCCGACCGATGAAGAGCGGGCACAACCGCATCTGTGGCGCTTTTGGCGCCACCTGCCGCGCCACGGCCATGCGACTATTTTTGACCGCACCTGGTACGGCCGGGTGCTGGTGGAGCGGGTGGAGGGCCTTTGCGCGGAACACGACTGGCTGCGCGCTTACACCGAGATCAATGACTTTGAGCATGAGATGGCCGAGGCCGGGGTGGTGGTGGTCAAGTTCTGGCTGCAGATCAGTCAGGCGGAGCAACTTGAACGCTTCAAGGCGCGCGAGCAGGTTGAATTCAAGCGCTTCAAGATCACCGAGGAAGACTGGCGCAACCGCGACAAATGGGACGCCTACCAGCAGGCGATTTGCGACATGGTGGAGCGCACCAGCACCGGCAACGCGCCCTGGACCCTGGTGGAGGCGAATGACAAAAACTATGCGCGCATCAAAATCTTGCGCACGCTGTGTGAACGCCTGCAGGCCGAATTTGACAACACGCCGCAAGTGGACGCCGCAGCCGGTCGCCAGAAGGCGGACAAACCCGCCAAGCACAAGAACGCCGGCAAAAAGTCGGCCAAGTGAGTTTGATCAGGCTTCTGATTCACGGCCCGCATGACGTCTCTTGCGCTCGAATAATGTATATAAAACTGGCCTCTAGCCCCCGTTGAATAACGGTGAGTAGCTATCAAAATAATAGCTATCCGCCAGCGTGAGCGCACTGGTGGGCAGGACGCCGGCTTACTGCTTGGCGCCCAAGGCCAGCGCCGCCGCGCGTGACGCCGCCAGTTGGGGTGCATCCGGTGCGGCCTGCGTTGGCCAGCCCGCCAGGTGCTGCTGCGTGATCTCACACAGTGCGGTGATCCACTCGGGGTCGTCGTTCAGGCAGGGGATGAAATGGAACTCTTTGCCGCCGGCCTGCAGGAAGGCGGCGCGGCCTTCCATGTTGATTTCTTCCAGTGTTTCCAGGCAGTCGCTGGTAAAGGCCGGGCACACCACGTCGACACGTTTGACGCCCGCTTTGCCCATGGCGATCAGGCTCGGTTCGGTGTAGGGCTGCAACCACCTGGCGCGGCCCAGACGCGATTGATACGTGACCTTGAACTGCTCTTGGCTCAAGCCCAGTTGTTCGGCCAGCAGGCGCGCGGTCTTGCGGCACTCGCAGTGGTAGGTGTCGCCCAGTTGCAGGGTCCGTTCGGGCACGCCGTGAAAACTCATCACCAGTTGATCCGGGCGGCCATGGCTTTTCCAGTGACGCTGAATGCTCATGGCCAGCGCGGCAATGTAGCGGGCGTCGTCGTGGTAATGGTTGACAAAGCGCAGCTCGGGGATGGCGCGTACCTGGCCGGCCCAGGCATACACCGCGTCAAACAGGCTGGCCGTGGTGGTGGCGGAGTATTGCGGGTAGGCCGGCAGAATCAGCACGCGGGTGGTACCTGCGGCCTTGAGCGCATCGAGTTGTTCGGCGATCGACGTGCTGCCATAACGCATGGCGTAGCGCACCTGCACCTGGTGGCCGCGCTGGGCCAGCCAGCCTTGCAGCAGCTTGGCCTGCTTTTCGGTCCAGACCTTGAGTGGCGAGCCCTCGGGCAGCCAGACGCTGGCGTATTTGGCGGCAGACTTGGCCGGGCGCACACGCAGGATGATGGCGTGCAGGATCAGCAGCCAGATTAGGCGCGGTATCTCGACCACGCGTGGGTCGCTCAAAAACTCACTTAAAAAACGCCGTACATCGGGTGTGGTGGGGGTGTCGGGTGTGCCGAGGTTGCAGTACAGCACGGCGGTGCGTGGCGCCTGGCCGTGGCTGAACGGGGGCTCGGGGGCAAAGGGAGAGAGTTTGAGCAAGGACATGCCTGCATTTTCGCGCAGTTCTTCCCTCGCTCCGTGGTCCAAGCCCTTTATCAGGCGCCCAGTCGCTGGCGCAGCAGGCGCACCGCACTGGCGGGCGTCGTCAGAACGGGCAGGTCAAGCACTTGCTGCACGGCCGCTTGCGCGCGCGCCATGCTGAACTGGGTTAGTGCAATCACGTCGCAGCCCTGCTGCTGCAGCCACAGCGCGGCCGCCACTACGCGGGCATCATGGCCCGCCACATCGCCCTGGTTGAGCGCCTCCAGCGCGCCCTCGGCCAAGCAGGTCACCACTTCGACGCCGGGGGGGAACTCAGGCGGCATGGACGCCAATGTGGGTGCAAATGAGGCGATCAAACCCACGCGCCGACCCAGCGCAGCGGCCTCGGCCACCATCGCCTCGTTGGGCTTGAGTACCGGCATGCCCGGGCGCCGCGCCGCCACCGCGTCGATGCACGGTCCAAAGGCTGAACAGGTGAACAATATCGCCTGGGCTCCCGTGCTCTGGGCATAAGCAGCCAGCGCCTCAAAGCGCTGGTGCATGGCCGCGTCAAGTCCGCGGCCGCTGCGCGCCAGGTCGGCTGACAGACTGTCGTCCAGCAGATTCATGCGCTCACACCCGGGCCAGGACCGCGCCATCTCCTCATTGATTGGCGCCATCGAGTGCGCCAGCGCATGAATCAGGGCGACGCGGGCCGTCATCATCATCAGCCGATCGAAGCAGGTTTCGCCGCAGGCTCAAGCCGCTGGCGCCGGCGCTGCAAAGCGATCACGCCCAACAGCAAGACTGTGGCGGGCAGGAGCATCCACTCCTTGTCGGGGCGATCCGTGGGTAATTCCACGCTGGTGATCTTCTGCCCCGCGACCAGGCCGATTTTGCCCGCCTTGGAGCCGAAATCGACCGTCATGACCTGGATCTCGCCAGCGAACTCGGTGACGCGCAGACCGATGCGTTTGAGTCGCTCAGTGGTCGTGCCCGGCTGACCCAGGGGAATGAGCACGCCTTTCTTGACTTCGGTGCCATCGAGTTTCTCGCCTATGATCCAAACACGCTGACTTGCATTGGGCGGCGCATCCTGCACGATCTTCATGAACTGGGCGGCCGGCGCCTCCATATGCTCCGGGTAGACCATGTCCCACCAGTAACCGGGCCGGAACAGGGTGAAGGTCACCAGCAGCAGCGCGATGGTTTCATACCAGCGCGAACGAACCAGGAAGTAACCCTGGGTGCCGGCGGCGAACACCAGCATGGCCACCGTGGCGCTCACCACGGTGAGGACCAGGTGCCAGGTCGAGTCGATGCCGATCAACAGCAACTGGGTGTTGAAGATGAACAGGAAGGGCAGGATGGCGGTGCGCATGCTGTAGAAGAACGCCGTCACGCCGGTCTTGATCGGATCGGAACGCGCAATTGCCGCTGCCGCAAACGAGGCCAGGCCCACGGGCGGGGTCACGTCGGCCATGAGCCCGAAGTAGAAGACGAACAGGTGCACGGCAATCAGCGGCACGATCAGGCCGTTTTGCGCGCCCAGCTCCACCACCACCGGTGCCATCAGTGTCGACACCACGATGTAGTTGGCGGTGGTCGGCAAGCCCATGCCCAGTATCAGGCTGATCACGGCGACCATGAACAGCATCAGCATCAGGTTGCCGCCAGAGACGAGCTCCACGACTTCCGTCATCACCAGACCGATGCCGGTGAGTGACACGGTGCCCACGATGATGCCGGCGACCGCTGTGGCCACGCCGATGCCGATCATGTTGCGCGCACCGATGGCCAGGCCGTCGATCAGGTCGGTAATGCCCTGGCGCACGCCCGCAACCGGATCGCCTTCGCCGCGCAATACCGCAATGATGGGACGCTGCGTCAGCATGATGAAGACCATGAACATGGTCGCCCAGAAGGCTGACAGTCCCGGTGACATTTGCTCCACCATCAGGCACCAGATCAACACCACCACCGCCAGCAGGTAATGCAGGCCCGACTTGAGCGTGGGCGCTGTCTCGGGCAGCTCGAACACGGGCGAGTTCGGGTCATCGAGTTCCAGCACCGGCTGGCGCGATCCGACCCACAGCAGGCCGATATAGGCGGCCAGCACGCCGACGCCGACGGCCCAGATGGCACCAGCGCCCAGCGCTGTCTTGAGCCAGCCGATGCCCCAATAAACCGCACCCGAGAGCACGACAAAGCCCGCTATCGTCATGGCGAAGGACCGTATCCGCTCCAGTGGCGTGGCCTTGCCGCGCCGGGGCAGTCCCTGCAAGTTGGCCTTGAGCGCTTCCAGGTGGACGATATAGAAGAGCGCAATATATGAAATGATCGCCGGCAAGAAAGCGTGTTTGATGACCTCGGTGTAGGGAATGCCGACATACTCCACCATCAGGAACGCGGCTGCGCCCATCACCGGTGGCATCAGTTGCCCGTTGACCGAACTGGACACTTCGACCGCACCGGCCTGGTCGGGCCGGTAGCCCACACGTTTCATCAGCGGGATGGTGAAGGTGCCGGTGGTCACCACATTGGCAATCGACGAGCCCGAAATAATGCCGGTAGCCGCTGAGGACACCACAGCGGCCTTGGCTGGACCGCCGCGCATGTGACCCAGCAGGGCAAAGGCCGACTTGATGAAATAGTTGCCCGCCCCGGCTTTGTCCAGCAGCGAGCCAAACAGTACAAACAGGAAAATGAAGCCGCTGGAGACACCCAGCGCGACGCCGAAGACGCCTTCGGTCGTGAGCCACTGGTGATCCGCGACGCGCGTCAGCGAGGCCCCCTTATGGGCAATCAGGTCGGGCATGTGCCGCCCGCCAAAGGTGTAGATGAGAAATACGACGGCCACCACCACCATCGGTAGACCCAGCACGCGGCGTGTGGCTTCCAGCAGCAGCAGCACACCCACAACAGCGACAGCGATGTCCATCGTGGTGGGCTGGCCCGGGCGCATGGCGAGATCGCGGTAAAACAAAAAGAGGTAAGCCGCGCAAAAGGCACCAACCAGGGCCAGCACCCAGTCCATCAGGGGAATATGGTCCCGTGCTGAACGCTTGGAAGCCGGGTAGGCCATGTAGGCCAGGAACACGGCAAAGGCCAGGTGAATCGAGCGTGATTCGGTGTCGTTGAGGACGAAGATACCGAGTGAGAACGGCAGCGGCGAAGCGATCCACAGCTGGAACAGCGACCAGATGACGGCCACCACCAGCAAAAAACGCGACATGGCGGGGCCCGGATTGCGACCGCCGGTATCGTTGTCCTCAACCAGCTGGTTGACGTCGACGATCGGGGGCTCCTGAGTCTTGCGCTTGAACATGGTACGAAATCTCCACAGAAAAAAAGCCCCGGCGAGCGGGGCTTCGGCTAAACGGATGTCTGATTATGCTCAGTGGCAGGCTTACATCCAGCCTTTTTCTTTGTAAAACTTGATAGCACCGGGATGCAGCGGAGCCGACAGGCCATTCTTGATCATTTCCTTGGGATCAAGATGGGCGAACGCCGGGTGCAGCTTCTTGAAATCGTCGAAGTTGTCGAACACCGCCTTGACCAATGCATACACGGTGGCATCGGAGACCTTGGCCGAGGTGACCAGGGTCGCCATGACACCATAGGTCGGTGTCGGGTTCGGGTTACCGGTGTACAGACCGCCAGGAATTGCAACTTTGGCGTAGTAAGGCGCGCCGGCAACCACTTTGTCAATGGCCGGTCCGGTCAGGGCGACCAGTTTGGCGCCGCAGGTGACGATCGGGTCCTGGATGTTGGCACTGGGGTGGCCCACACCATAGAAGAAGGCGTCGATCTTGTTGTCGCACAGTGCGGCGCCGTGCTCGTCGGCCTTGAGCTCTGCAGCCAGCGAGAAATCGCTGAGCTTCCAGCCCATGCTCGTCAGCAGTTGGTCCATGGCGGCACGTGTGCCCGAGCCGGGGTTGCCAACGTTGACGCGCTTGCCCTTGAGGTCTTCAAATTTGGTGGCGTTGATCTCTTTGCGTGCCAGCACGGTGAAGGGCTCGGGGTGGACAGAGAAGACCGAGCGCAATTCGGCAAAAGCCCCATCTTTCTGGAATTGCTGCAGACCCTTGTATGAGTTGTATTGCACGTCAGACTGGGCCACACCGAAGTCCAGATCGCCACCGCGGATGGTGTTGATATTGGCAACCGATCCACCGGTGGACTCGACCGAGCAACGGATGCCGGTGGTGGCACGCTCTTTGTTCATCAGGCGGCAAATGGCGCCGCCAGCGGCGTAGTACACGCCGGTCACGCCGCCTGTGCCGATGGTGACGAACTTGGCTTGCGCCTGCGCCATGCTCAGCGGGGCAGACAACGCGAAGGCGGCAGCCAACAGCGTCAAGCCGGAAGCAGAAGATTTCAAGAAAGTTTTCATGTTGACTCCTTTGGGATCGAATTAAAAAGGCTCGTGCCTTTGGGACTTGCCTGGAATCTGTCCTTGTTTGGAGGACAAATCGAGGAGCAGGGTGCACTGGTGGAGGATAACCCGGTCACCAATGCGGGAATGGCGAAATCTACCATGAGTCGCAAAACAGTTATGCATCATAAGAGAGGCTTATGTTGCCAAGTTGCCGTTCAGCGTTGGCACGAAGCAATCGCCTGATCCAGCGCGCTGCCGAGTAAGGAGACGATCTGCGCCAACTCGGCTTCGCTGGTAATAAACGCAGGCGCCAGCAGAATGTGGTCGCCGCAACGACCATCGACCGTGCCACCCATCGGGTACACCATCAGGCCCAGCGCCATCGCCTCACGCTTGATGCGGGCGTGCAGCTTGAGCTTTGGTTCGAACCACTGTTTGCTGGACCGATCCGCCACCAGCTCCAGCCCCCAGAACAAGCCCCGGCCCCGAATATCGCCCACATGGGGGTGCGCGGCAAACGCCTGTTGCAGCAGGCCCTGCAGCGTCTGACCGCGCGCCTGGACCTGCGCGACCAGGCCGTCGCGCTGAATCACCCGCTGCACTGCCAGCGCGGCAGCGCAGGCGACGGCGTGACCCAGGTAGGTGTGGCCGTGCTGGAACAGGCCGCTGCCTTTTTTGAAAACATCCACCAGCTTCTTCTGGGCCAGTACCGCGCCAATCGGCTGGTAGCCGCCACCCAGGCCCTTGGCAATCGCCAGCAAATCCGGCACCACGCCTTCCTGCTCGCAGGCGTGCAGGGTGCCGGTGCGGCCCATGCCACACATGACTTCATCCAGGATGAGCAAAATGCCGTGGCGATCACACAGTTCACGAATCGCCTTGAAATAGCCCGGCACCGATGTGAGCACACCCGCGGTGGCGCCGCCTACCGTTTCGGCCACAAAGGCCATGACGTTTTCCGGTCCGAGCCGCTCGAAGGTCTGCGCCAGCTCAGCCACCAGCCGCTGGCCGTAGGCTTCGGGCGTCTCGTTGGGCGCCCGGTCGCGGTACTCGTAACAGGGGGCGACGTGGGCGACATCCATCAACAAGGGCTGAAACTGGGTCCGGCGCCATTCGTTGCCGCCCACGGCCAGCGCACCCAGGGTGTTGCCGTGGTAACTCTGACGGCGGGCCA
>Ga0156325_1245_pt1 | contig 12228 bp, 9 predicted proteins | sample RifCSPlowO2_12_FD_107973 | JGI IMG/M metagenome (GOLD analysis project Ga0156325, IMG submission 107973) | Rhodoferax sp. RIFCSPLOWO2_12_FULL_60_11 | reverse complement strand
CCTTGTGCACCGGCGACATGGGCTTTGGTGCCAGCAAGACCTACGATCTGGAAGTCTGGTTGCCGGCGCAAAACACCTACCGTGAAATCAGCTCGGTATCGAACTGCGAGGCCTTCCAGGCGCGCCGCCTGCAGGCGCGCTTCAAGAACGCACAGGGCAAGAACGAGCTGGTGCACACGCTCAACGGCTCGGGACTGGCGGTCGGGCGCGCGCTGGTGGCGGTGTTGGAAAATTACCAGAATGCCGATGGCTCGGTCACCGTGCCGCAGGCCTTGCGTCCTTATGTGGGTGGTCAAAAAGTTCTGGGCGCCACCACCATGAATGACATGGATATGTAGCTTGCCATGAACCTGCGCCTACTGCTGCTCATCGTCCTATTGACATTGAGTTTGCCAGGCCAGGCAGTGGAAACCTTGCGCGTACTGACGTGGCCTGGCTACGCCGACAGTGATCTGGTCAAGTTGTTTGAGAAACAGCACGGCGTGCGGGTTGAGGTGAGCTTCGTCAGTTCCGATGAGGTGCTGCGGCAAAAGATCAGCGCGAACCAGGGCGGCAACTTCGATGTGTTTGCGGCCAACACGGCTGAAATGCAGCACTACATCAACGAGCGACTGGTGGTGCCCTTGCGGCTCGCCAATATTCCCAACACGGCACACCAGTTGCCCCGTTTTCGCAAGCTGCAGAGCATTCCGGGAATCACCCGTCTGGGTGAGGCCTATGCGGTACCGTACACCTACTCGGAAATGGGGCTGATCTATGACCGCAAGCAGTTTGTGCAAGCGCCCACCTCGCTGGCTGCGATGTGGGACCCAAAATACCAGGGGCGGGTGCTCGCCTTCGATACCAGTAGCCACAATTTTTCGATCGCCTCATTGGTGCTGGGGGGAAAACCTTTCCGGATTGAAGATAAAGATTTCAAAGGCGTAGTCAACCACCTCATCGCCTTGCGCCGCAATGTGTTGACCTTCTACACCTTGCCGGAAGAATCAGTCGAGCTGTTTCGTCATCATTCGGCGGCACTTCTGTTTGCCAATTACGGCCGCCAACAGCTCAAACTGTTGCGCGATGCGGGCGCCGATGTCGGTTATGTCATTCCCGTTGAGGGCGCACTGGCCTGGCTGGACTGCTGGGCGCTGACGCGCGGGGTCAAGAACAAGGAACTGGCAGAGAGCTGGATCAACTTCATGCTGGAGAAAAAAGTGAGCAGCGAATTGACCCGACGCCAGGGGCTGTCCAATACGATTGAAGTCGACACTGAAGCGGCCGATGCGGACAAGATCATCTGGCTCGAACCGGTCGAAGATGACAAACGCCGGGCAGCCCTGTGGGGGCGCATTATTTCTGGCGATTTGCCAGGGCGGTTCTAGCTCATGCGTTATGGCATCGGTTTCAAGCTGGGGCTTTTGCTGGCCAGTTTCAGTCTGGTGGCGATGGGAATCGTGGGTTACTACTCATATGCCAGTGGCCGTGCTACCTTGCTGGCGGCCGCGCAACGTGATTTGCTGACGGCGACCCACGTGCTGGGGCGCAACTTTCAGGCCAACATCGACGCAGTTGCCAGGGACACCTTGCTGCTGGCAAGCCTCCCGGCCAGCTCGGCCATGGTCAGTAGCCCCGAGAGCATGCCAGCGGGCCGTGACCCAAAGGGGCTGAGCGATACCTTCGCGGCGATGATGGCGGCGCATCCTGAATATTTCCAGATTCGACTGATTGGTGCCGACCAACACGGCCTGGAACTGGTTCGCTTGGACCGTGACGACGGCAAACTGGTGCCGGTACAAGCAGACAATCTGCAGGAAAAAGCCCATTACCCCTATGTTTTCAACACCTTGCAACTGGGCCGGGGGCAAGTCTATTTGTCGGACATCACGATCAACCACGAAGAAGGGGCGCATTCCGGATTGCACAAGCCCACCGTTCGGGTCGCCTCACCCGTGCTGGACGACAGCGGGAAAGTGCTGGGACTGATCGTGATCAACGTGGATCTGAACGGCCTGTTTGACCGCCTGAAGTCCGATCTGCCAAGCGCCTACCAGTTGTATCTGAGCAACCATTGGGGCGACTTTCTGATTCACCCCAACCCGGCCGAAGCCTTTGGCTTTGACCAGGGACGCAGAATCTTTATTCAAGAGTCTTTCGAGCCGGTTGCGGCCTTGATCAACGGCAAGAGCGCCAGTGTGGTGACCAATATTGACGCTATTCAGCAAGCTGGCAACGGGCTGGTGGCCGCTTTTATCCGCATGCCTTTTGGTGGCTCGGTCCAGAAGGATTTTGTGATTCTGGGACTGTCGCAGCCGCTGGAGAACGTCGTGCGGGAAACGTCGAAGCTGGGTTGGAACACCGTTCAAATCATTCTTGTGCTGGGGGTTCTTGCCATACTTCTGGCGGCGCTGGTTTCGCGCGCCGTGATCGGCCCCCTGCGGAAAATGGTTGATGCGATGAGTGTCTTTTCAAAAGAGCATGTGGTCAACGAATTGTCGGCGGCCCGCAAGGATGAAATCGGGCTGCTCGCCAGCAGCCTCAACGACATGCAGAACATCATTGTGGCGAACATGCGCGATTTGAACGAGAGCCGGCAAGCGCTTGAGCATCTGGCCCAACATGATCCCCTGACCGGTTTGCCCAACCGCGCACTGTTTGACGACCGGCTGCGTCAAGCGGTCTCACAAGCGCGACGCGACAAGACGCACATGGCCCTGCTGTTTGTTGATCTGGACGCGTTCAAGGACGTCAACGACACTTGCGGCCATCATGTTGGGGACTTGTTGCTGAACGCCGCTGCGAAACGGATGCAGGCCTGTGTGCGCCATGCCGATACGGTGGGGCGCATGGGGGGTGACGAGTTTGTCGTGCTGCTGACCCATGTCGAGGAGGACCAGGATGCCGTGCTGGTCGCCGAAAAAATATGCAAGGCCCTCAGTCAGCCTTTTGATCTTGACGGTCGCAGTTTGTTTATTGGGTCCAGCATCGGTGTGGCCCTCTACCCAGAACATGGTAGTGACGAGCTGACGCTATCGCGCAGTGCCGATGCCGCCATGTACCGTGCCAAGGAGAGCGGCGGCAACCGCGTCAGTCTTTTCGGGTCTTGACCCGGCATTCAATCTCAAGGTAGGAGCTCGCCATGCGGCTTGGTGCCGGGAAGCCAAGCATGAAAAAAGCTCTTTCACCATTTTTTCATTTGGTGAAAGAGCTTTGTTTTTGGCGGAGAGGGTGGGATTCGAACCCACGGTACCTTGCGGTACGCCTGATTTCGAGTCAGGTACATTCGGCCACTCTGCCACCTCTCCTAGAACTCAAGCGTTGGATTGTAGCAGTGGCCCCGCCTGCCACTCACTTGGTTTTGGCATCCAGCAAGGCTTGCAGGGCAGTATCAATGTCCTGGGTTTGCACGTCCAGACCCCATTGCAACTGGTCTTTTATTTCATTCAAGGCGCTCGCACCTTGGGTCTGCAGCGTGGCAATGGTTTGGCCTGCCACTTTGGGTGAAGCAAAGCCCGTACTTTGCAGCAGCAAACGGCCGTCCGTATCCAGCAGTTTGAAGTAAAACTGACCGTCGTTTTCGCGGTATTGTTTGAAGACCGGCAAGGCGGATTTGACGGACTTGGCGGCCTTGCTGCTTTGCGTGCGCAGGTCACGCAAGCCCACGGCCTGGCGCAAACGACCCATAAAGGGTGTGGCAATGTGACGGGCCTTGGCAGCGCCCGCGCGCAGGATGGACTCGATTCGGGCCGGGTCGTCCAGCAGCGCCTGATAGACCTCGCGCAGCGGCGCAATTTCGTCGTCGATGCGCTCAAAAACAATTTGTTTGGCGTCGCTCCACGCGATGCCATCGGCATAAGCCTGGCGTAGCGTGCTGCTTTCCTCTGGCGTGGCAAAGGCCTGGTAAATCTGGAACAGGGCAGAGCCTTCAGTGTCTTTGGGCTCACCTGGTGCGCGTGAATCGGTGACGATGCTCGCAATGAGCTTCTTGAGTTGTGCGCGCGGCGCAAACAGGGGGATGGTGTTGTCGTAGCTCTTGCTCATCTTGCGCCCGTCCAGACCGGGCAGGGTGGCGACGTTGTCTTCAATTTCGGCCTCGGGCGGCACAAAGTGATCGCCATAGCGGTGGTTGAAGCTGTGCGCCATGTCGCGCGCCATCTCGATGTGCTGCACCTGGTCGCGCCCGACCGGTACCTTGTGCGCGTTGAACATCAAAATGTCGGCACCCATCAGCACCGGGTACATGAACAGCCCGGCGCTGACATCGGACTCGGGGTCAATACCCGCGGCGGTGTTTTTGTCGACCGCCGCCTTGTAGGCGTGCGCCCGGTTCAACACGCCCTTGCCAATGACACAGGTCAGCAGCCAAGTGAGCTCCGGAATTTCCGGGACATCGGACTGGCGATAGAAGACGACGCGCTCGGGGTCCAGCCCGGCGGCCAGCCAACTGGCGGCTATCTCCAGCGTGGAACGCTGGATGCGCGCCGGTTCATCAATCTTGATCAGGGCGTGGTAGTCGGCCAGAAAATAAAAACTCTCGACATCGGCCCTCAGGCTGGCCCGCACCGAAGGCCGGATGGAGCCGACATAGTTGCCGAGGTGGGGGGTGCCGGAGGTGGTGATACCGGTCAGAAAACGCGTGGAACTCATAGAGAAGGGAGACTTTAATGGGCCAAAGAAAGAGGCTGCAGGCTAACCAAAAATCATGGCAAGAGGGCTGAGCAAGATGTCGAGTACGAAGTAGCTCAGCGTCATCAAGGGTTGCAGCCACAACGTGCTGACAATGCCTGAAATCACCAGCGCCATCACGATGAAAAAGCCCCAGGGCTCTACCCGCGAGACCAGTTCGGCCTGGCGGTAGGGCAGCAAGCCGACCAGAATACGGCCGCCGTCCAGCGGCGGCAGCGGGAACAGGTTGAAGGCAAACATCACCAGATTGACCAGAATGCCGCCTTGTGCCATCTTGATAAAAAAGGGCTCGGTCACACCCGTGCCTTTGAGCACATAGAACAGCGCGCCCCACAGAAAGGCCTGAATGAAATTGACGCCCGGCCCGGCCAGCGCGACCCAGATCATGTGGCGTTTAGGGTCGCGCAGCTTGTCAAAGCGCACCGGCACCGGTTTGGCATAGCCAAACAGGAAGGCACCCGAGGTGGCAAAGTACAGCAGCAGCGGCATCAAAATAGTGCCCACGGGGTCGATGTGCTTGAGCGGGTTGAGCGTGACGCGCCCCAGCATGTAGGCCGTGTTGTCGCCAAAATGGCGGGCCACGTAGCCGTGCGCAGCCTCGTGCACCGTAATGGCGAAAAGCACCGGCAGCGCGTACAGGGCAACGGTCTGAATCAGGTTGGCAATATCCATGGGTTCAAGGCCTTAGTGGGGCAATAATTCTTTACAGGCCGAGGGCGGCCAGCGAGCCTCTGCCCTGGCGAATAACGACGGGCTCGGACTCGGTGAGATCGACGACCGTGGTCGGTTCCCGAGGACAGGCACCAGCGTCAATCACGGCCGCAATCTGTTTTTTGTAGCGCTCACGAATCTCCAGCGCGTCATTGATGGGTTCGACCTCACCCGGCGGGATCAAGGTCGTCGCCAGCAAAGGACCGTTGTGCAGCTCCAGCAGCGCCTGCAAGACCTTGTGCTCGGGCACGCGCAGGCCAATGGTCTTGCGTGACGGGTGGCTCAGGCGACGCGGAACTTCCTTGCTGGCTTGCAGAATGAAGGTGTAAGGCCCGGGTGTGGCTGATTTGATGCGCCGAAACTGCTGGTTATCCACTTGCGCGTAGTTGGCCAGTTCCGAGAGGTCGCGGCACAGCAGCGTGAGGTGGTGTTTATCGTCCACGCCACGGATACGGCGCAGCTTGTCGGCCGCCGCCTTGTCGTCCAGATGGCAAACCAGGGCGTAGCTGGAGTCGGTGGGTACCGCCAGGATGTCGCCTTGGTCGAGCAGGGTGATGGCCTGCTTGAGCAAGCGGGGCTGCGGGTTATCGGGGTGAACTTCGAACAGTTGAGGCATGGGCGTATTGTCGGCGAAGTTGGGTCGGTCAGCGCCGCATGGCCGGGGTAAACGCTGCTTAGGCCGCAGGGGCAACGGCCCTGCGCAGCTTGGTCACCTCGTGCGCTGACAACAACGCATTACCCACGCCGCTGGCTGCAATCACGGCAATGCCAAGCCAGGCCAGCGCGTCAGGCACATGCTTGAACGCCAGCCAGCCCGCTACCGTGGCGAAAGCAATTTGTGCGTACAGATAAGGCGTAAGCACAGGCGCCGAAGCGCGGGCGTAGGCCCGAATCAACATCAAGTGGCCAAAAGTGCCCAAAAATCCAACCAGCAAAAACCACGGCCAATAGGTCAGCAGGGCCGTTGTGCTCCAATTAAAAATCACAACCGGGCTCATCACCAGCGCACCCACCAGACCGGTGTAAAAGTGCGTGGTGTAGGGGTTTTCCTCGCCGCTCAGTCGGCTGGTGAGCACCTGAAACCAACCGTAGGTGGTCACCAGCAGCACCGGAAACAGCAAAGCCCAGCTGAAAACCTGGCCACCCGGTCGCACCACCAGCAGCACCCCGACCAGACCGGCCGCCATCAGCAACCAGCGCTGGTGCGAGACGTGCTCTTTCAGCACCCAGGCGGCCATGGCCGTGGCGACCAGCGGCGACAGCATCACCATGGCGGTGAATTCGCCCACTGGCAAGTAGCGCAGACCAAAAAAAGAGCAGGCACTGGTGATCAGCAACAACACCCCGCGCAGCGTTTGAAAGCGCGGATTCGGGGTCCTGAACAAGCGGCGCTTTTGCACCGGAAAGCGCAGTGCAAAAGTCAGCAGCGCCTGAAACGCATAGCGAAACCAGAGCAGCATCAACACCGGCACCAGCGTGACGGCGTACTTGGTGACGGTGTCCAGGATGGCGAAGGCCAGGGTCGCCAGCACAATCAAAGCAATGCCAGCGCCTTGCTGGGTGCGCCAGAATGCCATCGGCGAGCTAATGAGTTGCGGGGGCCGCGGCGGCCCCCAGGCTCGACGGAGCAGCGACCTGAATCCGGTCGACCAGCAATTCCCACACCGGTGTCAGTCCAGCCGGTAAGGGCGGCAGCGTGCCGATCTCGGTGTGGCTCTCGTCGGGGCTGTGAAAGTCGCTGCCGCGCGAGGCTGCCAGGCCAAACTCGCGCGCGGTGTCAGCGTAGCTGATGTATTCGGCCGGCGTGTGGCTGCCGGTGACCACTTCGACAGCACGTCCGCCGTGACCCTTGAATTCGGTAAACAGGGCAAATTCCTCATTGGCAGAAAACTTGTAGCGCGCCGGGTGCGCAATCACCGCCAGGCCACCCGCCTGCGTGATCCAGGCCACGGCGTCTTTCAGCTTGGCCCAGCGGTGTTCGACAAAGCCGGGCTTGCCTTCGGTCAGGTATTTGCGAAACACTTCGTGCATGTCGCGGCAGACGCCGGCTTCCACCAGAAAACGGGCAAAGTGCGTGCGTGAGATCAGGTCATGGTTGCCCGCGTACTTGAGCGCACCCTCAAAAGCGCCTTGAATGCCGACTTTGGCCAGGCTATCCGCCATTTCCCGGGCGCGCTGTTCACGTCCGCCCCGGGTTTGCCGCAGGCCGCTGACAAGGGCCGCGTTGTCGGCGTCAAAACCCAAGCCCACGATGTGGACGGTCTGGTGCAGAAAACTCACTGAAATCTCAACCCCGGTGAGGTAGTCCATGCCCAGTGCACTGGCCGCGGCGGCGGCGCGCGCCTGACCGCCAATTTCATCGTGGTCCGTGAGCGCCCACAACGCAACCCCGTTGGTTTTGGCGCGTGCGGCCAGTTCTTCAGGCGTTAGTGTGCCGTCGGAGACGGTGGAGTGGGAATGGAGGTCGGCGTTGAAAGGAGATGTCACAAGGACCATTTTCGCATAGGTAGGCATTTACAGCTCTGCGGCCTCCAGGAAAAACCGCACGCGGGCAGCGGCTCGGTGGGGCCAAGCCCGATGGAACTGGTCAACCAATGGGTGCGGCGGCGGTTACCATGCGACACATGGAAACTATGGGGCCGCGTGGCTTATCTCGAATTCAGGAAATACGGGGCCAGCTTTCGCGAGACTTGGAACACAAGCTCGATTAGACCGCTTTAAGCGTAAATATTCATGCCATCCAAGCGATACGAGGCCCTCACCGTTCAGGAACTACGCAAGTTCGCGCAAGGCGACATTTTTCGCCCGGCTGATATCGTTGCACAGCTCTACCTCGGACGGCGCTATGCCAAGGGGACGGGCGTTGACAAGGACGAGAAAGAAGCTGCCCATTGGTTCCGCCTGGCGGCTGACCAAGGCAACGCAGAGGCTCAGCGCAATCTTGCGTTTGCCATTTTTCACGGCAGAGGGGTTCCCAGGGACGACGCCGAAGGCATCCGCAGATTGCGTCTTGCCGCCGACGGGGCGGACGCGCCCGCGCAGCGCCAGTTGGGTTACCACTTTGCGATCGGTCATGGTGTCCCTGCGGACGAGAAGGAGGCGGTGCGCTGGTTCCGCTTGGCCGCCGATCAAAACGACGTCTTCGCGCAGTACAACCTGGCCTTTGCGCTGGCCAGCGGCCGAGGCGTGCCCACAGACCAGTCGCAGGCCGTCCACTGGTACCAATTGGCCGCAGAGCAGGGCATGCCCGAAGCCCAGTGTGCATTGGGACTGGCCTATGAGCACGGGCTCGGCGTTCCGGTGGACTATGAAAAAAGTGTCCACTGGAACCGGCTTGCGGCAGAACAAGCGCATGCCGAATCCTGCAGCAACCTGGGCTGGCTCTACGAGAACGGCCTGGGCGTGGCCCAGGATCTGGAGCAGGCGCGGCACTGGTACGAAGTCGCCGCGCGGCAGGAATTTGAAACGGCGAAACAGCGTTTGTTGAAACTGCGGGAACGAAGCGCGAACCTGCACACCGTCTTCAAACACTCCCTGCGCAACGATCAGTCCATCACCGAGTACCTCGAAACGGCATTCGCCGGCTTCGTCGGGCTTGACGTGGTCCGGGAGGAGGTCTTTCGTCAAGCCAGCTACATCCAGGTACAAAAGCTGCGCGCACAGCAGGGCCTGCGCGTGCCAACCGCGCCTTCGCGACATCTGGTATTTATTGGCAATCCGGGCACCGGCAAGACAACCATTGCCAGGATCATCGCCGGCCTCTACCAGCGGCTGGGCATCCTGAAAACTGACAAGGTCGTCGAGACTGACCGTGCCGGACTGGTGGCCCCCTATATTGGCCAGACGGCGCTCAAGACGCGGGCCATCGTGGAGTCCGCGCTGGGCGGCGTTTTGTTTATTGACGAGGCCTACGCCCTGGCCAGATCCGGCACACAGGACTTCGGCAGGGAAGCCATCGAAACCCTGCTCAAGATGATGGAGGACCATCGCGATGAACTGGTGGTGATCGTTGCCGGCTATGTTGCCGACATGGACGACTTCATCAATTCCAATCCCGGACTGGCCTCGCGCTTCAACCGCTACATCCGGTTTCCAGACTACACCCCGGCCGAGTTGCTGGAGATCTTCCTGAAGTTTTGCGGTTCGCACTCCTATGAGCTGAGCGATTCGATTCATGCAGGTCTGCAGACGATTTTCAGCCGTGAAATTCACGTGCAGCGACAGCGCTTCAGCAATGCACGCTATGTGCGCAACCTGTTCGAGAGGGTGATCGAAGCGCAGGCGCAGCGTGTATTTGCGCTGGAAAACGCATCGAAGTCCGACTTGCAGAAGATCCTGCCCGCCGACGTGGAAAAGGGGCTGGGGGAAGCTCTCCCGGCGGACCAGGGGCAGGGGCTGTCGGCCAATTACGAGGCTGCCCTGAAACGGCTGAACGACCTGGCCGGGCTGGGCCGGGTCAAAAAGCAGGTGCAGCGTTTGTCCGACTTTGTGCGCATACAACACGCGCGCGCCGAAGCGGGCAGCAAGGTGGCCGCCGGGTTTTCACAGCATCTGGTGTTTACCGGTAATCCGGGAACGGGCAAAACGGTGGTCTCGCGCATCATTGCGGATATTTACTTCAGCCTCGGCATCACCTTGTCCAACCGCATTGTCGAAGTGGATCGCGCCGGGCTGGTTGCGGGGTATGTCGGCCAGTCAGCGATCAAAACCCGGGAGGTGCTGGAGTCTGCCCTGGGTGGCATCCTGTTCATCGACGAAGCCTATGCGCTGGCGCAAGGCGACAACAACAACGATTTCGGCCGGGAAGTCATCGACACCCTGCTCAAAACCATGGAGGACTACCGGGATCAACTGGTGGTCATTGTGGCCGGTTACCCGGAGCCCATGCGCAACTTCATCAACAGCAACCCGGGCCTGCGTTCGCGTTTTAACCATTACATTGAGTTTGACGACTACGGGCCTGACGATCTTCTGGCCATATTCGAGTCCTTCTGCCGCGAATCGGAATACGTGCTGGACGCTGGCGCCCGCGCTTTTCTGCAAGAGAACCTGACGACACTGTTCAATGGCGGCCAGACGAGCGACAACGGCCGCTTTGCGCGCAACGTCTTTCAGCGCTGCGTGGAGGTGCAGGCCAACCGGATTTTGCACACCGGGGAACATGCGAGCAAGGACCTGAACACGCTGACAACATCCGATGTATCGGAAGCACTCAAAGAAGTCCTGACGGATATCCCTCAAAGTTCCGCCTGAGCCGCCTCCACCAAAAACCGCACCCGGCGAACGCCGTTCCAGGCATCGGCATCCAGCCGGAACGCGAGTTTGACGCGCGCGGGCAGCTGCTCGGTGTGGCCAAACCAGATGCCGTCCACCGGCTGGCCCTGGTGCCTGAGCTTGAGTGCCAGGTGTTTTTCACCCACCAGACGCTGCGACAGCACTTCGACTTCTTCGCTGAAGGTGGGCGGCGCAAAACCCTGGCCCCAGACTTCCTTGTGCAGCGCGTCCACCAGCTCGACCCGGCGGTACTCGGGTTTCAGGGGGCCGTCGGTATCGAGGCGGCGCATCAAAGTGGCGGCATCGAGCCATTCCCGCGCGACCTGGCTCAGGCCCTGCTCGAAGGCATCGAAGTTCTCCGCGGCAATGGTGCAACCGGCCGCCATGGCGTGGCCGCCAAAACGCAGCAGCACGCCGGGGTGGCGTTTGGCCACCAGGTCGAGTGCGTCACGAAGGTGAAAGCCGGGGATGGACCGGCCCGAGCCCTTGAGCTCATGCTCGCGCCCCGGCGCTCTGCTTTGCGCAAAGACGAAGGTCGGCCGGTGCAGTTTGTCCTTGATACGCGAGGCCACGATGCCGACCACACCCTCGTGGAAGTCGGGGTCGAACACGCAGATGGCCGGCGGCGCCTCCTCGTTGTCGTCAAACAAGGATTCGGCCACGGCCAAAGCCTGCTCGCGCATGCTGCCTTCAATCTCGCGCCGCTCGCGGTTGATGCCGTCGAGTGTCTTTGCCAGCTCCAGGCCACGCGCTGCATCGTCAGTCAACAGGCATTCAATGCCCAGGGTCATGTCGGACAAGCGCCCGGCGGCGTTGATGCGCGGCCCTAAGGCAAAGCCAAAGTCAAACGTGGTGGCGACCTGGGCGTCGCGCCCGGCTGCTACAAAAAGACTAGCAAGACCGGTAGGCAGCATCAGGGCGCGCACCCGTTTTAAGCCTTGGGCCACGAGGCGGCGGTTGTTCGCGTCGAGCTTGACCACGTCGGCCACCGTGCCCAGCGCCACCAGCGGCAGCAAGGCATCGAGCTTCCATGGCGTGGCCGCCAAAACGCAGCAGCACGCCGGGGTGGCGTTTGGCCACCAGGTCGAGTGCGTCACGCAGGTGAAAGCCGGGGATGGACCGGCCCGAGCCCTTGAGCTCATGCTCGCGCCCCGGCGCTCCGCTTTGCGCAAAGACGAAGGTCGGCCGGTGCAGTTTGTCCTTGATACGCGAGGCCACGATGCCGACCACACCCTCGTGGAAGTCGGGGTCGAACACGCAGATGGCCGGCGGCGCCTCCTCGTTGTCGTCAAACAAGGATTCGGCCACGGCCAAAGCCTGCTCGCGCATGCTGCCTTCAATCTCGCGCCGCTCGCGGTTGATGCCGTCGAGTGTCTTTGCCAGCTCCAGGCCACGCGCTGCATCGTCAGTCAACAGGCATTCAATGCCCAGGGTCATGTCGGACAAGCGCCCGGCGGCGTTGATGCGCGGCCCTAAGGCAAAGCCAAAGTCAAACGTGGTGGCGACCTGGGTGTCGCGCCCGGCTGCTACAAAAAGACTAGCAAGACCGGTAGGCAGCATCAGGGCGCTCACCCG
>Ga0156325_1017_pt2 | contig 12413 bp, 13 predicted proteins | sample RifCSPlowO2_12_FD_107973 | JGI IMG/M metagenome (GOLD analysis project Ga0156325, IMG submission 107973) | Rhodoferax sp. RIFCSPLOWO2_12_FULL_60_11 | reverse complement strand
CTTGGTCTGAGTGCCTGGCGGGCCCAAATCAACCGCTTGCCGACCGACAGCTTGTGGCAGACCCAAGCCAGGGGCAGTGCGCGTGACGACGTCTACTCGATTGCCAGCCAGGTCACACGCAGCTTGCTGTCAGGCACGCAAAGCCTGTCGGATTGGGAGGCGCAGCATCAAATCGCCATTGATCGTTTGTGCAAACTGTTGCAGAACATCGGCACCCAGAGTCCAGACCTGGCGCCGATCTCGGTGGCCCTGCGTGAACTGCGGCATCTGGCGTAGTTGAGAACGGGCCAGGATCAGACGCTCAGGTTGAGAATTCGGCCGGTGTTCTGGCCTTGCTGGCGTGGCAGGTAAGTGGGATCAACTTGTTGGTTGCGCTGGCTCAAGTCGCGCCACCGGCCCTGGCTTTGCTGGGCATCACTTTCCGCCTGATCCGCCTGCTGCCGCAGGGTTTGCGCCTTGGCCTCAGCCTGATCCGCTTCGCGCCGGGCTTGTTCTACGCGGGCTTTTCCCAGCACCGACTGCAGCGACGGTGTGGCACTGTTGGTGGCGCTGATGGCAGCCATGGCTCGGGGTTTGGAAGGTCGCCAGCGCTCAAGCGGTGGTGTTGAGGATGCGGCCCGTGGTTTGTCCCTGTGTGTTCACCACCGGCTTGGCTTGTGTCTGTTGCGCAATTTTGGCATTGTTGTCTTTTTCCTGCGCCTCGCGCTTTTGCACCTGATGCACCTCGTCGGCACGCTTGGCCTGCTGGCTTGGCTGCGCGGGTTGGGTTCTAACAGTTGAGACGTCCATCAAAGGCTCCAAACGGTAAAGAATTGCAGTTTACTAGCGAAGTCGACCCCGCTCAAGCGTTGAATTGCAGGGCCGCCAGGCCCGCGTACACGCCACCGTACGCCACCAGTTCGGCGTGCGTACCTTGCTCGACCAACCGGCCGTGGTCGAGCACCACAATGTGGTCAGCCTTGATGACCGTGGCCAGGCGGTGCGCAATGACCAGGGTGGTGCGGCCCCGCATGGCGCTCTCCAGGGCTGCTTGCACCATGCGCTCGCTCTCGGCGTCGAGCGCGCTGGTGGCTTCGTCCAGCAGCAGCAGCGGTGGGTTCTTCAGCATGGCGCGGGCAATGGCAATGCGCTGGCGCTGGCCACCCGAAATGCGCACACCGCGCTCGCCCAGAAACGTGTCATAACCTTGTGGCAGGGCGCTGATGAATTCGTCGGCAAAAGCCGCTTGCGCCGCCGCTTTGACCTCGGCGTCGCTGGCTTCAGGCTTGCCATAGCGAATGTTCTCCAGTGCACTGCTGGAAAAAATCACCGCGTCCTGCGGCACGATGCCGATGCGCTGGCGAAGGTCGTGCAAAGACAGGTCGCGTGTTGCCACGCCGTCCAACACGATCTGTCCTGCGCCCGGGTCGTAAAAGCGCAGCAGCAATTGAAACACGGTGCTCTTGCCCGCGCCACTGGGTCCGACCAGGGCCACCGTCTGGCCCGGTTTCACCTCCAGTGAGAAATCTGTCAGCGCAGCCTGCGTCGGGCGGGATGGATAGTTGAACCGGATTTCTTCAAATTTAATAGCGCTTCCATCAAGCTGCACGGGGTCTAGAGCCGGATTTGATGGTGAAGTGATGGGCGACTGGCTTTTCAGCAATTCCATCAGCCGTTCGGTCGCGCCGGCGGCGCGCAGCAAGTCGCCATAAACCTCGCCCAGAATCGCAAACGCACTGGCCAAAATGATGACGTACAGCACGGTCTGGCCCAAATCGCCGGCGCTGATGCGTCCGGCTATCACCGCTTGCGTGCCCTGGTACAAGCCCCACAGCAGGGCCGCCGAAGTGGCAATGATGATGAACGCCACCAGTACCGAGCGCGCTCGGGTGCGTTTGACCGCCGTTTCAAAGGCGCTGTCGGTCGAGGCGTTGAAGCGCGCCGATTCGCGCTCCTCGGCGGTGTAGCTTTGCACCACGGGAATGGCGTTCAGCACCTCAGCGGCAATGGCGCTGGAATCCGCCACCCGGTCCTGGCTGGCGCGCGAGAGCTTGCGCACGCGCCGGCCAAACCACAGCGACGGCACAATCACCAGCACCAGCAAGGTCAGCACCTGCAGCATGACATACGGATTGGTCCAGATCAGCATGCCCAGGGCACCGATGCCCATTACCGTGTTGCGCAAGCCCATGCTCAGCGACGAGCCCACCACCGTCTGCACCAGCGTGGTGTCGGCCGACAGGCGCGACAAGACCTCGCCGGTTTGCGTGGTCTCAAAGAATTCGGGGCTTTGCTGCAGCACGTGGGTGTAGACCGCATTGCGCAGATCGGCCGTGACACGCTCCCCGAGCCAGCTCACCATGTAAAAGCGCGCCGCCGAAAAAAGGCCCAGCGCCACCGCTACCGCAAACAGGGCGACAAAGTGCTGGCGCAGGGCCATCATCTGCGCGCCTTTGTCCGATTGCACCAGGCCCGCGTCGATCAGGCTGCGCAAAGCCACCGGAAAAGCCAGCGTGGCCGTCGCTGCCAGCACCAAAAATGCCAGTGCCAGCCCAATGCGGCCACGGTAGGGCACCAGAAAAGGCAACAGACCGGACAACGAACGCGGCGAGGCTTTGGCGGTGGGAGGGGGAGGGGGTGGTGTCAAGGTGCTCATGGTTCAAAGTGTAGCCAAGAAGCGCCGAAAATATTTGCCGCACCAAACATAGCCTTGACAATAATTGCCTAAGCAAATAATATCGACGCCCTTATGAAGGCCTCAAAAAAATCCACCCGTTCCAGCCCCAAGCCCGCAAAAGCGGCCGGCGCAGCCAACGAGTTTTATTGCGCCGGGGACTACGTGCTGGAGGACAGCATGGGCTATCTGATGCGGCGCGTGCTGGGCCTGGTGGCGCACGAAGTCGAGAGCCGGCTCGAAGCCAGCGACCTGACCAATGCGCAATGGGTTCCCTTGCTCAAACTGTTCATGGGCCTGGCGTCCACCGGTGCCGAGCTGGCGCGCGAATGCCAGCTCGATTGCGGCGCCATGACCCGCCTGCTGGACCGGCTGGAAGCCAAGGGCTTGTGTCGCCGGGTCCGCTCCGTCGAAGACCGGCGTGTCGTCAACATCGAGTTGACCGAAGCCGGCAGGGAGGCCGCTAGAGGCATCCCGGCGGTGCTGTGCCAGATTCAAAACGCGCACCTCGCCGGTTTCTCAGTCGAAGAATTTGAAACCTTGAAGGGCTTTTTGCGGCGCATCCTGGACAACGCGCAGATTCAAACACAGACCTTAGCCCCGACCCAGACCATCTCAGGAGGCCCGGATGCACCGTGATTTTGAAATCGCGCGCAGACGCTTCAGCCGATCCGCATTGGCGGCCTTCGTGGTTCTGGGCCTGTCGGCTTGTGCCAGTATGCAAGAGATCGGGCCGCAAGCTGCGCTGCGCGATGCCGCGTCGCTGGGTTTGCCCGTTCAATCCAGCGCCGGTGTCACGCCCAACGCGCAATGGTGGCGTGAGTTGGGTGACGAACAACTGAACGGCTTGATTGATCAGGCACTGGCAGCCAACCCCAGCCTCAAAATTGCGCAGGCCCGGTTCGCCCGCGCTCAAGCCGGTGCCGCTGCAACAGAGGCAGCTGGTGGGCCGCAGCTCAGCGCAGGCGTTGACGCCATGCGTCAAAAATTCACCGCCAACGGCATGATTCCGCCGCCTCTGGCCGGTTCAATAGCTGAATCCGGCACGGCGCAACTCAGTGGCAACTGGGAGCTCGATTTTTTTGGCAAGAACCGCGCTGCACTCGCAGCTGCCCTGGGCAGCGCGCGCGCCGCGCAGGCGGATGCCGATGCGGCCCGCACACTGCTGGCCAGCACGGTGGCGCGCAACTACTTTCAATTGACACGGCTGCACGCTCAACTGGCGCTGGCGCAGCGCCTGCTGGCGCAACGCACGCAGGTGCTTAAACTGGTGCAGCAGCGTCTGGACGCCGGCCTCGATACGCAGCTTGAATTGCGCCTGAGCGAGGGCAATTTGCCCGATGCCCGACTGCAGATCGAGGGCCTGCATGAGCAGATCACGTTGACCACGCATGCCCTGGCCGCGTTGATTGGACAGCCAAATAGGGCTCTAGCCCTTGCTCTGCCTTCGCACGATGCTATAAAAAAAGTAGTTCCTACTACCGTGTCCGCCGACCTGTTGGGTCGCCGCGCTGACATTGCTGCAGCCCGCTGGCGCGTCGAGGCCGCCAGTCAGGACGTCGCCGGTGCCAAGAGCCAGTTTTATCCCAACGTCAATCTGGTCGCTTTTGCCGGTTTCTCCAGCATTGGGCTGGATCGCTTGCTCGGCGCGGGCAGCGAGCAATGGGGCGTGGGCCCGGCACTGCGTTTGCCGCTCTTTGACGGGGGTCGCTTGCGTGCCAATTTGCGTGGCAAAACGGCTGATCTGGACGCTGCCATCGAGAGCTACAACGCCGCCGTGATTGATGCCGTGCGTGATGTGGCCGATCAACTCGCCTCCACGCAAGCCATCACGCGTCAGCAGGCCGAGCAGCGCGCGGCGCAAGACTCGGCAGAACACGCTTATGCCATCGCCACGCGGCGCTATGAGGCCGGACTGGGTAACTTGCTCAGTGTGCTGGCCGCCGAAACTGCCGTGTTGAATCAAAGCCGCCAAGGTATTGACTTGAGCGCTCGCGCACGTGATACCCAGGTTTCGCTGATGCGTGCGTTGGGCGGCGGTTATCGCGCCGAGTTGCCTGCCGCTACCGCGCAGAAATAAATCACACCCATTTTTGACTTTTTCACACCATGACCGAACCTCAACATCTCGCCCCGCCCCGGCATGCTGCGGGCAACCCAGCGCGTAAAAAGGCCTTGAGCGCCATTGCGGGCGTCGTTGTCATCGCGGGACTGGGCTGGGCCGCTTTTGAGTGGTTGGTGGCCAGCCATTTTGAATCCACCGACAACGCTTATGTCCAGGGCAACGTGGTCCAGATCACGCCGCAAATTGGCGGTACGGTGGTCGCCATCCTGGCCGATGACACGGACTGGGTCAAAGCCGGACAACCCCTGGTCAAACTTGACCCGGCGGATGCCACACTGGCGCTCGATCAAGCCAAAGCCAGTCTGGCGCAGACCGTGCGGCAAGTGCGCACGCTGTATGCCAACAACGCAAGCCTGCAGGCCCAAATCAGTCTGCGCGAGTCTGACGTGGTCAAGGCCCAAACCGAAATTTCGCGTGCCACCGATGACCTGAACCGCCGCCAATCCCTGGCGGGTGAGGGGGCCGTCTCGCGTGAAGAACTCAACCACAGCCAGACTCAACTGGCCAACGCCAAGAGTGCGATGGCATCGGCTCTGGCGGGGGTCGCCACCGCCCGCCAACAACTGGCCAGTAACCAGGTCATGACCGAAGGCGTGAGTGTCGAACAACACCCGAGCGTGCAAGTGGCTGCTGCCAAAGTGCGTGAGGCCTGGCTGACCAAAGAGCGGGCCGTTTTGCCCTCGCCAGTGGACGGTTTCGTGGCTCGGCGCAGTGTGCAGTTGGGCCAGCGTGTGGCGGCGGGTACACCCTTGATGTCCGTGATTGCTCCCCAGCAGTTGTGGGTTGATGCCAATTTCAAGGAGGTCCAGCTGCGCCATATCCGCATTGGTCAGAGCGTCGAATTGACGGCCGATTTGTACGGCAAAAAAGTGGCCTACAAGGGCGTGGTTAGCGGTCTGGGCATGGGTACCGGCGCCGCCTTCGCCCTGTTGCCGGCGCAGAACGCGACCGGGAACTGGATCAAGGTGGTGCAGCGCGTACCGGTGCGGGTGGCGCTGGACGCGGGCGAGCTGGCAAAAAACCCCTTGCGAGTCGGTCTGTCGATGATCGCCACGGTTGATGTAACCCGACAGGACGGCAAGATGCTGGCCGATGCGCCGCGTGATGCCGCGCTGGTGCAAACCGCTGTTTATGAAGCCCTTGAGCGTGGCGCAACGCAAGAGGTGCAAAAAATTGTCGCCGCCAATCTGGGGCACAGTTGACATGACGCGCAACTAAGCCCAGGCGCGCATGAGCACTGCCACGCCTTTCAACCCGCCGCCGCTGCAGGGCTCGGCCCGCCTGTGGGGCACCATCGCCGTCTCTTTGGCGACCTTCATGAACGTGCTCGACTCGTCGATTGCCAACGTGTCGCTGCCCGCCATTGCCGGCGATCTGGGGGTGAGCGCTAACCAGGGCACCTGGGTCATCACCAGCTTTGGCGTCGCCAACGCCATTGCCCTGCCGCTCACCGGCTGGTTGTCGCAGCGTTTTGGCCAGGTGCGCCTGTTCATCACCAGCGTCTTGCTGTTTGTGCTGAGCTCCTGGCTGTGTGGGCTGGCACCGAACATGACCATGCTGATCATCTTCCGGGTCATGCAGGGTTTCGTGGCGGGGCCGATGATCCCGCTCTCGCAGGGCTTGCTGCTGTCGAGCTACCCGCCCGCGCTGGCGGGCCTGGCGATGGGCCTGTGGGCCATTACCACGCTGGTGGCACCGGTAGTGGGTCCGCTGCTGGGCGGCTGGATCACCGACAACATCAACTGGTCCTGGATTTTCTATATCAACATCCCGTTCGGTCTGCTGTCAGCCTTCATGGTCTGGTCGATCTACCGCAAGCGTGAGAGTGTCACGCGCAAATTGCCGATTGACTCAGTCGGTTTGGGTCTGCTGGTGATCTGGGTCGGCGCCTTGCAAATCATGCTCGACAAAGGCAAGGAGCTCGACTGGTTTCATTCGCCGGAAGTGGTCGGCTTGGGGTTGGTGGCGCTGGTGGGGTGCGCCATTTTTCTGGCCTGGGAACTCACGGCCGAACACCCGGTGGTTGATTTGCACTTGTTCAAGCGGCGCAATTTCTGGTCTGGCACCCTGGCGATTGCGGTCGGCTATGGTTTGTTTTTTGGCAATGTCGTCTTGCTGCCCCTGTGGCTGCAGCAGTTCATGGGCTACCCGTCGATTGACGCGGGCATGCTGTTGGCACCGGTGGGCCTGCTTGCCATTATCCTGTCGCCGATCGTGGGCAAGATCGTGAACCGGGTCGATCCGCGCTGGCTGGCCAGCTTTGCGTTTGTGGTGTTTGCAGTGGTGCTGCTGATGCGCTCGCAGTTCAACACCCAGGCCGACTTTGGCACCATGATGCTGCCGACGATTATTCAAGGCATTGCGATGGCGTTCTTTTTCATCCCTTTGTCGGTCATCTTGCTGTCAGGCATTGCGCCCGACAAGATCCCCGCTGCCTCCGGTCTGTCGAGTTTTGTGCGGATTGTGGCGGGGTCGTTTGGCACTTCGATTGCGACCACCGTCTGGCAAGACCGTGCCGCCATGCACCACGCGCAGTTGGCTGAATCCATCCACCAAGGCAGCGCCACGGCCACGCAGGTGCTGGCCGGCATGCGCAACGCGGGGCTGACGCCTGAGCAGGCGCTGGCGCAGGTCAACCGGCTGATCGATCAGCAGGCCTATATGTTGGCCATTGATGACGTATTTTTTGCATCGGCGATGATTTTTCTGCTGCTGATACCGGTGGTGTGGTTTGCCAGGCCCAAACTCGCTGGCAGTGCAGGCAGCGCCGGCGGTTCAGGCAGCAATGTCGATGCCGCCGTTGGGGCGCATTGATGTTGTGCTGCCTGGTCTAGAGCCCTAGAGCCGCAACGCACCGGCATAGCCGGTCATCTCCAGGTAGCCGCGCCCGACTCGCTGGCCCTGGCTGTCCAGCAACTCGCTCAAGCCTTCCCAGTAAACCGCGCCGGTGGAGTTTCGGCTGTCGAGTTCCTGATCGTCGATGAGGGCTTGGACGCGGTATACCGCAACCGGCGTGTGCACCCGCCCCGCCACCGGGTAGCGCGCCTGCGTCAGCGGGCTGCGCCAATAGTGCAGCGGCTCAAACACCACCTCATCCGGCGCAAAATCTCGGGCGGGCGCACCAGCTACGGCCGGGCGAAACGAGCCGCCAGCCCAGACGGCGTTACCCGCCGCGTCGCGCAAGCGAAAAGCAGTCAACGCACTGCCGTCCATCAGGTTCATGCCGATCCAGTCCCAACCCACCGCCTGCGGCGGCAGCAGCGACTGACTCCACTCGTGGTCGAGCCAGGCCGCATGGGGCGCGGCGGTGTCCAGTTGAAACTGCTGGCCCTGCAGCGTGATCTGGCCGCTCACCGCCAGCTGCGGCAGGCTGTAGTAGTAGCTCGCCTGCGCGGCCTGGGGACCTTTGCGCGACAGGCCGCTGTCGCCCTGCAGCAGCCAGCCTTGCGTTTCGGTGCACTGCAAGTCCAATTGGAAGTCATTGCCCGCGACCTGCGCGCGGTAGCGTGAGCGCAGCCCGTCGTCAACGTTGACGACGGGCTTGGCCAGCGGCGCAGCAAGGATTGCCTCGCGCCTGAGCGACCAGTCGCGCAAACGCAGGTCAGTGTCAGTGTCGCTGGCGGCTGCAAGATCGATGTCGGTAGCGCCTGACGCGCGGGCAATGCGCTGGTCGTGCCAGAGCTTTTTGCCCTGCACATCGGTCACCGCCGCATGGGCAAAGATGAGTTGCCTGGCCGCAAAGCGCGAACGCATCGCCTGCGTAGCGGGCACACGCGAGCGAAAGAAGGTGACTTGAAAGCCAAATTCCCGCGTGCCCGAACTGGCGTAGCCGGTTAGGTACCACCACTCAATCGCGTAGTCGGGGTGGCTGCCCAGATCGCGTGGCGCTTGCAGCACGCGCCGCTGCAGCACGGGTGTTGCGTTTGTTTGCGCCAGGCTTGGCCAGGGCCACAGCGCGGCCCCCAGGCCGGTGGCCAGCAGGTGTCGTCGCAGCAGGCCAGGTGGTTCAGGCCGCATGGCAGCGTCAGGCCAATTGGGACTGGATGTGCGTCGCCGCCGCCGTGCAGTCACCCAGATGCTGGCGCACCCAGTCGGGATCAAAGTAGCTGGCCAGGTAGCGCTCGCCGGCGTCACACAGCAGCGACAGAATGGCGCCTTGCTGGCCTTGCGAGCGCATCTCGTTGGCCAGGACCAACATGCCGACAAAATTGGTGCCCGTTGAGGGCCCTACCTTGCGGCCGAGCAAGTGGGACAACACGCGCATGGCGGCCACCGAATCGACGTCACTGACCTCCAGCATGCGGTCCACCAGCGTGCGGATAAAGCTGGCCTCCACCCGGGGGCGCCCAATGCCTTCGATGCGCGAACCCGGTCCCGTCAGGCTGGCGTCGCCCGTGCGGTGAAACTCGCCAAATACCGATCCTTGCGGGTCGGGCACGCACACCTGGGTCGCATGGCGCTGGTGGCGCACATAACGGCCAATCGTGGCGCTGGTGCCGCCGGTGCCCGCACCGACCACAATCCAGCGCGGCACCGGGTGGCGCTCCCGTGCCATCTGCGTGAACATGCTTTGCGCGATGTTGTTGTTGCCGCGCCAGTCGGTGGCGCGCTCGGCATAGGTGAACTGGTCCATGTAATGGCCACCGGTCTGCGCGGCCAGCGTGCGAGCTTCGTCGTAGACCGCACTGGCGCTGTCCACCAGATGGCAGCGCCCGCCATAAAACGTGATTTGGGCGATTTTCTCGGGCGACGTGCTCTGCGGCATGACGGCAATGAACGGCAGGCCCAGCAGCCGCGCAAAGTAGGCTTCGCTCACCGCCGTGGAGCCGCTGCTTGATTCCACCACGGTTGAACCCGCGTGCAGCCAGCCATTGCACAGTGCATACAAGAACAGCGAACGCGCCAATCGGTGCTTGAGGCTGCCGGTCGGGTGCGTGGACTCGTCCTTCAAATACAGGTCAATGCCGCAGCGGGCAAAGCCCGGCAGGGGCAGGGCGATCAGATGCGTGTCAGCGCTGCGCTGGTAGTCGGCTTCAATCAGCGCGATGGCGGTGTGCAACCAATTCATTGTTCGCCTACTTCAGGCTGCCGGACAAAAACTGCGCCAGTCGCTCACTTTTTGGGTTGGCCAGCACCTGCGCCGGCTTGCCTTCTTCCTCGATCAGCCCCTTGTGCAAAAAAATGAGATGGTTGGACACGTCGCGTGCAAAACCCATTTCATGCGTCACCACCACCATGGTGCGGCCCTCCAGCGCCAGGTTCTTCATGACCTTGAGCACCTCGGACACCAGCTCGGGGTCAAGCGCACTGGTGGGTTCGTCAAACAACATCACTTCGGGCTCCATCGCCAACGCGCGGGCTATTGCCACGCGCTGCTGCTGGCCGCCGCTCATGTGCGCCGGGTAGCGGTCTTCCATGCCGCCCAGATCGACCCGCTTGAGGTATTTGCGCGCAATCTCCACCGCCTGATCGCGCGGAACCCCCATCACATGCACCGGCGCCTCGATGATGTTTTGCAACACCGTCATGTGCGCCCACAGGTTGAAATGCTGGAACACCATGGCCAGCTTGGTGCGCATGCGCTGCAGCTGTTTGGGGTCGGAGGCACTGAGCTCGCCATTGGCGCCCGGCACCAGCTTGAGCTCTTCACCGGCCACCACAATGCGGCCCTGGTGCGGCTTTTCCAGCAGGTTGATGCAGCGTAAAAACGTGCTTTTGCCCGAACCTGAACTGCCGATGATGCTGATCACGTCACCGGCATGGGCGGTCAGCGAGACACCTTTGAGTACTTCGACACTGCCGAAACGTTTGTGAATGTTTTCTGCCTGGAGTTTGAGGGTGGAAGTGGTCATGGAAAAAAAGTTTGGGTAGGCAGGGAACAAAAAAGGCTCAGGCCCCCAGCAACTCGCCGGTTCTGAACGGCGTAGCGCCAGCAATCTTGCCAAGTTCGCCGCCGGTCATGATGTAGCGATCACGGATGCGGGCATAAAAAACACCGTCCACCCCGGCAAGCACGCGATGTGTCTGGTTGGCAATCGGGTCAATCACCTGCGCCACCAGATCACCAACACGCAGGGTTTGGCCCACTTCGGCTGCAAACACCACCAGGCCCGGGGCCGGTGCCTTCAGGGTTTCGGAGCCGGCCAGTGGCGTGGGTTGGCACTTGAAGGCGGGCACATCAGGGGCTTCATGACAAGCCAATAGCCGGATGTGTTTGAGCCAGTCAACAATGGCTCGCGCATCCTGTTGTGCCAAGGCATGGCTGACGTCGAGTTCACCGCGCAACTCGATGGTGGTGCTGCAGCAGCCTTGCGGCAGCGGCAGGTTGCGGCCCAGGCCGGCAAAAATATCAGCCAGCCGCCACCACGCGCCCGAGAGGCATTCGTCAAACGGCCCGCTGCCTGAATTCTTGGCCAGCAATATGGCCTCGCTGCCCAGAAAGCGCGCCAGCGGCTCCAACTGCGGCCAGCAGGCTTCTTCGGTGTAGAAATGCAGCACGCCTTCACAGTCGCAGTGCAGGTCCAGCACAAAGTCGGCGTCATGCGCCAGCGTCAGCAAGCGGTGGCGCAGGCTCTGCAGCTCGGTGTCGGGCAGCCAGTTGTCCAGGTACCTGCCCAAGGCCTGGCGTACCAAGCTAACGTTTGCTTGCGGGTCGTCGCCCAGCGCATCGCGTACCAGTGGCCCGACGGCGCTGGCCAGGTCCGGGTAATGGCGGTTGAAGTTTTCCGAGGTAGCGAGATCAAAGCGGCCCATCGGCTTGTGATCCACCCGCTGCGCCAGCCCCAACGGATTGGCCACTGGCACCAAAATGATTTCGCCTTGAATCTGGCCCGCGGTTTCAGCCGTTTCCAGCAAGGCGCGCAAGTGGTGCGCCACCAGCATGCCCGGCAATTCTTCGGCGTGCAGGCTGGCCTGGATGTAGACCTTGAGGCCGCTGCCGGGTTGGCCAAAATGAAAGCTGGTCAAGGTCTTCTGGCTGCCCAGGCTGTTGGACAGCAGGGGATGATCGATGCGAAGCATACGGTGTGACCTGTCCTTGAACTACAGTTTGCGCGGGGCCAGATAAGCCAGCAGGCGCCCTTCGCTGAACCTGAAGAAACCTATCAGGCAAAAAGAGGCGACGAGGTAGATCGCCGCGGCAGCCAGATAGGCCTCAAACGGCAGGTAATAGTCCGAGTAGATGCGACTCGCCGCCGCTGTCACGTCCAGCATGGCGGGCACGGCGCTGGCCAGGCTGGTGGCTTGCAGCATCATCACCACCTCGTTGCTGTAAGCCGGCAGCGTGCGCCGCATGGCGCTGGGCAGCACAATGTGCAGCATCACCTTGAAACGGCTCATGCCATAAGCCTGCGCGGCTTCAATTTCACCCGCGCTGGTTTCCCGAATGGCACCGGCCAGCATCTCGGCGGTGTAGCCCGCGGTGTTCAGGCTGAAGGCCAGCAAGGCGCAAAAAAAAGGTTCCTTGAAATGCGTCCACGGCCACACCGTGTCCCAGCGCGCCTGAATCCATTCCAGTTGACCCAGGCCGTAGTAGATCAGGTAGACCTGAATCAAGAGCGGCGTGCCCCGCATCACATAGGTGTAGGCGCCCACCACCCAGCGCAGCGGCGCCCACGGGCCGGTCAGGGCCAGTGC
>Ga0156325_1043_pt1 | contig 12533 bp, 9 predicted proteins | sample RifCSPlowO2_12_FD_107973 | JGI IMG/M metagenome (GOLD analysis project Ga0156325, IMG submission 107973) | Rhodoferax sp. RIFCSPLOWO2_12_FULL_60_11 | reverse complement strand
TTCTCCTCAGCGCCTTCAAAAACGGGCGGTGCCAGCCAGCGCTTGATCGAAGTCACCAACATTTGGAGTCCCCTCATTTTTTATCGTTGTCTCTTTGGGAACAGTACAAAACCTAAAGGGGTCAATGCTAGCCCAAGTGGGCGGTATGCGTAAGCTGACTCGGTCTTGTTTGATGTGGCGCAACTCCAACAAAAAGTGAGAGGCGACTGCCGAGGGGTCATATCGACTACTTCACTGCAATGACGGCGGCGCTGAGGTAGATGAAGCTGTTGATCAGCCAGGCGGGCGCGTGTTCCATGGTGGGAAATGGTAGTCGCAAATCCTGATGGGTGTGCTTGGGTTTTTGCGAAAGACGGACGCAGCAGCTTGCCTTCTCCGGCCCACCTCGCGGGTAGCTGCTTCGGTTGGATCGTATGGTTGCGTTAGCGCCGTGACTTGATGGGCGAAACGGCGTGAGACCTGGATTCGATGGCCAGGCACTTTCCTAATGCGATCCTGACACGGCAGGTGGTACGCTGATTCCATTATGAATTCTCCAGCGTTATCTGCATCCAAGCGCCAGCCAGCCCGAGGTTGGGTCATCGTCGCGCTTTTGCTGACGGCCGCCACCGCTTGCAGCTTCTTGCTCGATCGCTATGTATCGCTGACCAGCCAGGCCATGATTTATGTGCTGGCGGTGGTGATTGCCTCCTACAAACTGGACTGGATTGAGTCGGCCGTCTGCGCCGTGGCGGCGGTCACCGCATTGAACTTCTTTTTTGTGCCGCCGCGCTGGACCTTTGAGGTCGAAAACCAGGAACACTTTATTGCGCTGGGCACGATGCTGGTGCTGGCCCTGGTGATCAGCCACCTGGCGAAGGGGGTGCGGCGCGAGACCGAGCTGGCGCATCTGAACGAGCGGCGCGCCCGGCAATTGCAGGCACTGGCCACCGACCTGTCCAACGTCAATTCGCCGGCTGATATTGAGGCCCTCGGTCACAAGGCGCTGGACGCCGCCTTTGCCGGACCTTGTTCGCTGGCCCTGACCCAGGACGGGCGTGAACTCGATTTCGCCGCGGACCTGGACGCCGCGGTGCGCGACGGCATGCGCTGCTGCATGCGGGAGGCGGCAGTGCTGGGGCCGGGCACCGGGCGCTGGCCCGGGCTGCTGGCCTGGTACCTGCCCCTGGGCGAGCGCGGTCATGTGACCGGCGCGGCCTGCGTCCGCCCGGCTTTGGCAGCGGATGAGGCTGGCCGCGAGCACGCCCAGGCGCTGTGTGCGCTGCTGGCGCAGGCGCTGTGGCGTCTGCGTGTGACCGCGTCGATGCTCGCGGCGCAAAGCGAAGCGCAACGCCAGCAGTTGCAAAGCACTTTTCTGGCCGCGATCTCGCATGATCTGCGCACACCACTGGCGGCCATCGTGGGTGCCGCGTCCTCTCTGCAAACCCAACGCGACAAACGGGGCGAGCCGGAGCAGGACCGCCTGCTCGGCAGCATTGTCAGCGAGGCGTCCTACCTGTCCACCGTGACCGAGAACACCTTGCAGCTGGTGCAGCTCACAGGCGCGGCGCAGGCGCTCAAACGGGATTGGGAATCGATGGAAGAAATCGTGGGCGCCGTGCTGGCGCGCGTGCGCCAGCGCGACGCCCAGCGCCGCATCAAGTCCAATGTGCCCGAACACTTGCCGCTGGTGAAGGCAGACCCGGTATTGCTGGCCCAGTTGATCAGCAATTTGCTGGACAACGCGCTGCAATACAGCGACGGCGCGATTGACCTGAGCGTCAGCGTCGAGGCCCAGGAACTGCTCGTTTCCGTCAAGGATCGGGGTCCCGGCATTCCTGAAGCCGAGCAAAAAGTCATCTTCGAGGCCTATACCCGCGGCGATCAGTCGGGCCAGCGTGGTGCCGGTCTGGGCCTGGCCCTGTGCCGGGCCATCGCGCTCGCGCATGGCGGGCGTCTGACGCTGCGCCCGCGCCGGGGCGGCGGCAGCAATTTTGTGCTCGCCTTGCCGCTCGATGCCCAGCAACCTGGCCAAGAGCTGAACCAGGAGCTGCCATGACACTTCGGGTGCTGGTGGTCGAGGACGACCGCGAGATACGGGCGCTGATGCAGTCCTCTTTGTCGGTGGAGGGCTTCGAGGTGCAGACCGCCGTGTCGCTGAGCGAGGCCAGCGCGCTCTTACGCCACAGCCCGCCCGATGTCATCGTGCTGGATCTGGGACTGCCCGACGGCGACGGCGTGCAACTGGTGCGCGAGGTGCGCTCGCGCCATTCGCTGCCCATCATCGTGGTGTCCGCCCGCCACCAGGAGGCGCAAAAAATCCAGCTGCTTGACGCCGGTGCCGACGATTACCTGACCAAACCGTTCAGCGTGGGCGAACTGCTGGCCCGCATTCGGGTGGCGCTACGCCATCGCGGCACCGCGCTGGCCGCGGCGGTCACGGTGCATGAGCTCGACGATCTGCGCATTGATCTGGCGGCCCACAGCGTCCTGCGCAGCGGTGAGGTGCTGCATCTCACGCCGACCGAGTTCAAGCTGCTCGCGCGCTTGGTGCGCAGTGCGGGCCGCGTGGTGACGCACCGGCAGTTGCTGCTCGATGTCTGGGGCCCCGAGTTCACGGAGCACACGCACTATTTGCGGCTCTACATGGCCCAGTTGCGGGCCAAGATCGAGCGCGACCCGGCCGAGCCGCGCCATCTGCTGACCGAGACCGGTGTCGGTTATCGCCTGGCAGCCGTTTGAGCGCGCCCTTCCTTATGCGTTCCTGATGCGCCAGAGGCGACAGTGGCGCCCTGTTTACAGCCAATGGATTGCAATGAGTAGAACTTCGAATCGGGAAAGCCTGGCCGCGCTCACGCTCGGTGCCATGGGGGTGGTGTACGGGGATATCGGTACCAGCCCCCTGTACACCATGAAGGAAGTCTTTAGCCCTGCCACCGGCGTGCCGCTGGACGGCGTCCACCTCATTGGCGCTGTGTCTGTCATTTTTTGGGGCCTGATGATGGTCGTGACGCTGAAATATGTGTTGCTGATCCTGCGTGCCGACAACCGCGGCGAAGGCGGCATCATGGCGCTGACGGCGCTTGCCGCCAACGCGGCCGGCAAAACGGCGCGGCGGCGCACGGTATTGCTGCTGATGGGCGTGTTTGGCGCCGCCCTGTTTTATGGCGACAGCGTGATTACCCCGGCCATCTCCGTGCTCAGCGCGGTCGAAGGGCTGGAGGTGGTGACGCCGGCCTTCAAATCCTATGTGCTCCCGATTTCAGTGGCGGTTCTCATTGGCCTGTTTGCGGTCCAGCGTTTTGGCACCAGCCTCGTCGGCAAGCTGTTCGGGCCGGTCATCCTGTTGTGGTTTGCCGTGCTGACCATCACCGGTGTGACAGAGATCATTCAGCAACCGGCCATTCTGGCGGCGCTCAACCCCTTGAACGCCTTTGAATTTCTGCGCTCGCAGGGCTGGCACATGTTTGTGGCGGTGGGCGCCATCGTGCTGGCGTTCACGGGTGTCGAGGCGCTCTACGCCGACATGGGGCACTTTGGCAAACGACCGATCCAGCTGGCCTGGCTGGGACTGGTGTTGCCGGCCCTGGCCATCAATTACATGGGGCAAGGCGCGCTGCTGATGCGCGACCCCTCCGCGCTGGAGAATCCGTTTTATCGCCTGTTCCCCCAAGCCTGGCTCATACCGGCAGTCGTTTTGGCCACACTGGCCACCGTCATCGCGTCCCAGGCGGTGATTTCAGGGGCCTACTCCATGACCAAACAAGCGGTCCTGCTGGGGCTGCTGCCGCGCATGCAGGTGCAATACACCTCGGCCAAGGAAATCGGGCAGATTTACATGCCGGAAGTGAACTGGCTGCTGCTGATCTCGGTTTTGCTGGCCGTCGTTGGCTTCGGCAGTTCTTCCGCGCTGGCGTCAGCCTATGGCATCGCGGTGACCATGACGATGTTGATCACCACCGCGTTGACTTTTTTTGTCGTGCGCGATGGCTGGGGCTACCCGTTGCCGGTGGCGCTGGCGGCCACCGCTGTGTTTTTGGCCCTCGACACGCTGTTGGTCGTGTCCTGTTCGCTCAAGTTCTTTCAGGGTGGCTGGTTCCCGCTTGTGCTGGGCGTGGTCATCTTCACGGTCATGGCGACCTGGCGGCGCGGTCGCGAACTGTTGATCGACAACATCCGCCACGATGACCCCGAACTGCTGCCCTTCATCACGGCCTTGTCCGCCGATGTCGCGCATCGGGTCCCGCGGACCGCCGTCTACACGGTTGCCAACCCGGACACGGTGCCGCAGGCACTCATGCACAACCTGAAACACAACCAGGTGCTGCACGAGCGTAATGTGATCCTCACCGTCGTGTTTCATGATGTGCCATGGATTGCGTTCGACGAGCGCGTTCAGGTCAAGCCTTTGGTGCCCGGTTTCTGGAAGGTACAGGTGAACTACGGCTTCAAGAACGCCCCGGATATTCCGAAGGCGCTGGAGCTCTGCCAATCCCAGGGCTTGTCCATCAACCTGTTTGAGACTTCATATTTCCTCAGTCGGGAAATTGTGGTGCCGACCAAAGGCGCCGGCATGGCCCACTGGCGTGAAGCGCTTTTTGCCATCATGTCCCGCAACGCGGGCAGTGTGGCGGAATTCTTTCGTCTGCCGAACAATTGCGTGATCGAATTGGGGACCCGGGTGCAAATTTGACCTTGCGTGATAGTTGTAGCCGTCGTCTTGCTCCTGTGTCCAACGGGCCTCAGGTGCGGTCATTCGCCAATGGCCGCAAACCCTGATCAACATTGATGTACCGAACACGGTATTTCGGTGACTTCATTGGGCCAGTTCTCAAGCCCTGCGTTGTGTTGATCCGCGCACCAGCAGCTCACCGCGCAGCACCACGCGGCGCACGGCCCGCTCAGGCAAAGCCACCCGTTCGAGCAGGAGCCTGAGCGCGGTTTGGCCTATTTCATTGGTGGGTTGGCGAATCACGGTGATGTCTGGCGTCACCAGACTGGTCCATGGCAGGTCGTCAAAACCGGCCACTGCGGTATCGGATGGCACCTTCACACCTGCTGCCTTGATCGCCTCGGCAATGCCCTGCAGCACCAGGCCGCTGCTGGCCACCAGCGCGTCCGGCAGGGGGTTGCGACGCAGCAAGCGCTCGGCCACTTCGCGGGCGCGCTCGCTGCGGGGGGCAAGCGGCTCGGCTTCGGGCGCCAGGCCGGCAACAGACATGGCAGCCAGGTAACCCTGGTGCCGCTGTGGCCCGGTCGAGCCCACGGATCCATACAGGAAAACGATGCGCCGATAACCTTGCATGATCAGATGTTCGGTCAAGCGGTAAGCCGCGTCAAAATTGTCCAGCACCACCGCATCTGCATCCACATCACGTTGGTAGCGATCCACCAGTACTATTGGAAACGGATAGTCCTGCGGGCGCAGTTTCTCCAGCAGGGATAGGGTGGGCGAGAGGATCACACCGCTGACGTTTTCGTCGCGCATCATCTCCAGGTAGAACGCCTCCTTTTCAGGGTTTTCGTCGGCGTTGCACAGCAGCACCCGCATGCGGTTCTGGTAAGCCACATCTTCCACCGCGCGGCTGATCTCGGTAAAGAAGGGGTTGCGGATATCGGACACGATCAGGCCCAGCGTGTCAGTCCGGCCTGAACGCAAGCGCCGTGCAGCCAGATCCGGTCTGTAGCCCAGTGACTTGACTGCCGCATTGACGCGTGTGCGCGTCTCTTCGCTGACACCGGGCAACCCCGAAATTACCCGTGAGACCGAGGCTGTCGACACCCCGGCCTGCTTTGCCACATCCATGATTTTGACCATCACGCCCCCAAACTTACGATGTAATCGATTTCATTCATTGTGCATCAAATCCCGTGAATACGGTAAAAGTAACTCTTTGAGACCGGTTGACATAGGGTAAACCCTTGGTGTTTTTGCTTCAAAATAGTCGCAAACTGGCAGAATTTGGTTGACCATCAAAATGTAAACGATTACATTCCAATTATGAAAAACCGTTAAGTACAACATTTACCAGCAAGGAGACACGGATGGAAACAATGACAACCGCCTGCGTGAAACTGAATGCCCGGGCCGGCAATAAGACCGAAGCGGTGCGCCTTGCGGGGCAACTGCTGGTGGATGCGGGCTATATCGCCCCCGCTTATGTGGACAGCATGCTCAGGCGCGAAGAAGCGGCCAACACCTTTTTGGGATCTGGCGTGGCGATCCCACACGGCATGGTTGAAGACCGTCACCACATCTACCATACTGGTGTCGCCGTGGTGCAATTTCGTGACGGGGTGGCGTGGAAGGACGGTGATCAGGCGCACTTGGTCGTGGCGATTGCCGCCAAGTCAGAGGAGCACATCGTTTTGTTGCGCCGGCTGACCCGCCTGATGCAACGGCCCCAAAGCATCGACAGTCTGGTGCATTCAGATGACCCGCAACTGATCGTCAGCACCCTCGCCGACGAACCGGTTCAGGTCAGCGCCCCTGCTCCCGAAGGGCTTGAATGGCCGAGCGATGCCCAATCCGACTGGACGCTTGACTATCCCAATGGTCTGCACGCCCGCCCGGCCACACGCTGGGTTGACACTGCCAAACGTTTTGCCTGTGACGTCCGCGTTTACAAAGCACACGAATTTGCGGACGCCAAGGCGTTGACCGGTTTGCTGGCGCTGGGTGTGACGCGCGGTGACAGCCTGCGCCTGGCCGCGCGTGGCCCCGATGCACGGCGGGCGGTCGATGCGCTGCTGGATGTGGTGCGCGCCTTGTCAGCCGAAGAAAGGGCCGATGCTGAACGCGCACGCCGCAATGCACTTGCCGCACGCCGCGATGCCCCCGATTGGCTGCCGGCCGGTAGCCCGCAAGCCATTTACGGCATTGGCGCCAGCCCAGGTCTGGCCATCGGGACGCTGGTCAGGCATGTCAGTCACCAGTTCGAGGTGCAAGACAGCCCCGGCGATGTTGTTGCCGATGGCGAAGCCCTGGAGTCCGCCGTGCTGGCCATCAGCCAGGAGCTGCAAACCCTGGAGGCACAGACCCGCGCCCGTCTCGGTGCCTCCGAGGCCGCGATTTTTGCATCGCAACGTGAACTTATCGCCGACGCAGATCTGCTGCGCGAGGCCTTGGCAAGCATACTGCGCGGTCATGGTCCGGCATGGGCCTGGCAACACGCCTTGCAAACACGTGTTGAAAAGCTCCAGGCGGTGGCTGACCCGCTGCTCGCGGCCCGCGCACTTGACCTGCGCGATGTTGGCGAGCGTGTGCTGGCTCGTATGCTGGGCATCGAACGTCAGAGCCTGGTGCTCAAGCAACCCAGCATCCTGGTCGCTGAAGACCTGACTCCATCCGACACGCTACAGCTCGACATGGATTTTGTTGTGGGTTTGGCCATCAGCAGCGGCGGGCCGACATCGCACACGGCGATCTTGGCACGCACCCTCGGGCTGCCCGCCGTGGTGGCCGCTGGCAGCGCATTGCTGGCAGCGCCCGAAGGCCAACGCGCGGTGATCGACGGCGGCGTGGGTGCCATCTATCTGGAGGTCTCGCAGGCCGACCAGGAAACCGCAGCCAACGTCATCACCCGCCAATTGGCTGCACGCAGCGCCTTGCGCGAAAACCGTTACCTGCCAGCCACCACCACGGACGGCCACTTGATCGAAGTCGCCGCCAATGTCGCCAATGCGAAGCAGGCAACCGTGGCCATCGAAGCCGGTGCCGAAGGCGTGGGCCTGATGCGCACGGAATTCCTGTTTCTCGAACGAAACAGCGCACCGGACGAGGAAGAGCAGTACCGCGTCTACCGTGACATGACCGAGGCCCTGGGTGGGCGCACCCTGATCATCCGGGCGCTGGACATCGGGGGTGACAAAAAAGTGCCCTACCTGAACCTGCCCAAGGAAGAAAATCCGTTCCTGGGCGTGCGCGGTGCCCGCCTGCTGCTGATCCGTCAAGACCTGCTCTACACCCAACTGCGTGCGCTCTACCGTGCCGCCGCGCACGGCCCGATCCGAATCATGTTCCCGATGGTCACCCACACCAGCGAAATCGAAGCGCTGCGCACCCATTGCGAACGCGCCCGCGCCCAGGTCAACGGGCCGCAGCTCAAGATCGGCATCATGGTCGAAGTGCCGGCCGTGGCAGTCATGGCCGAAAAATTTGCGCCGCTGGTCGACTTTTTCTCTATTGGCACCAACGACCTGACCCAATACACCCTGGCCATTGATCGCCAGCATCCCGAGCTCGCAGCGCAGGCTGACAGCCTGCACCCCGCTGTGCTGGACTTGATCGCCCGCACGGTGGCCGCCGCAAAAAAACACGGCACTTGGGTGGGTGTATGTGGTGGCTTGGCGGGTGACCCGCTGGGCGCGCGCATCCTCACCGGGCTCGGTGTCGATGAACTCTCGATGAGCGCGCAGGACGTTGCCGCCGTCAAAGCCACCCTGCGCGGTGACTCTTTCAGCGCCATGCAGTTGCTGGCACAACGCGCGCTGGCCGCAGGCAGCGCCGATGAGGTGCGCTCACTGTGAACCCCAACCTTCTCGACCAGCAGCCACGCGTCATTGCCGTGGCGCTCAACCCGGCGCTGGACCAGACCATTGAGGTCGATCACTTGCGTTTGGGCGAAGTCAATCGCGCCCTGCGCATGCAGGTCGATGTCGGCGGCAAGGGCATCAATGTCGCCTCCTGTCTGGCTGACTTCGGTGTCGCCAGTGTTGTCACCGGCCAGATTGGCAGCGACAACGCCGCCCAGTTCGAGAAGCTCTTCCGCGCCAAAGGCATCGACAACCAGTGCTTTTATCTGGACGGCCTCACCCGCATCAACACCAAGCTGGTGGATATGGCCAGCGGCGAGACCACTGACCTCAACATGCCTGGCCCGGCACTTGCACCCGAGGCCATTCAAGCCCTGTTCGAACGACTGCTGACGCGCATCGAAGGTCTGGTCAGTAGCAGCAGTTGGGTGGTTGTGTCGGGCAGTCTGCCGCCGCTGTGGCCCGCCAACACCTACCAAGGCCTGATTGAACATGTGCATCGGCTGGGCGCCCATGTGCTGCTGGACGCCAGTGGCAGCGCCCTTGCCTCGGGCGTTGGCGCAGCGCCCGACATCATCAAGCCCAACCGCGCCGAACTCTCCGAGCTGATCGGGCGCACGCTTGGCGACACCGCTGCGGTGATTGCTGCCGCCCGCGAACTGCTGGCACGACCCAACGCACCAAAGACCGTGATTGTGTCGATGGGTGGTGATGGTGCGCTGTTCGTGAACCACCAGGAAGCCCTGCTGGCGCACCCCATACCGACCGAGTTGATCAGCACGGTGGGGGCGGGCGATGCCATGGTGGCCGGCATCGTCGCGGCGCAGATCGCCGGGCTGACGCTGACCGAGTGCGCTCGCCTGGCTACCGCGTTTTCTGCTGGCAAACTGGCGCGGCTTGGCCCCCATTTACCGTCCCCTGACACCGTGCGGGCCTTGGCCCAAATGGTCGAGATCAGTTCATTGAGCTAACCGCGTAGTCCACTTGTCACACCTAGCGAAAGGAATACCATCATGTCAAAAATAGTTGCCGTGACCGCTTGCCCGACCGGCATCGCTCACACCATCATGGCCGCCGAGGCCTTGCAGCAGGCCGCCAGCCGCACCGGTCACAGCATGCAGGTGGAAACCCAAGGCTCGGCGGGCTCCCGCAACACACTCAGCGCCGCCGACATCGCTGCCGCCGATGCGGTGATCATTGCCGCAGACATTCACGTCAACACCGAGCGCTTTGCTGGCAAGAACTTGCTTGAAGTCGGCACCGTACCCGCCATTCGCGATGCCGAAGCCGTGATCCGTCAGGCGCTGGGACAGGCCATCCAAAGCGCACAGCCTGCTGCCGCCACCGCCGCGGCTCCGGCACGTGATCCAGCCATGCCACAAATTGTCGCCATCACCTCCTGCCCGACCGGCATCGCCCACACCTTCATGGCGGCCGAAGGCCTTGAGACCGGTGCCAAGGCCAACCAATACACCATCAAGGTCGAAACCCAGGGCTCGGTCGGCGCCCAGAACACACTCACGGCCGCTGAAATTGCAGCTGCCGAGATTGTTCTGATCGCCGCCGACACCAAGGTCGACATGAGCCGCTTTGCCGGTAAACGCATTTATGAGACCAGCACCAAGGCGGCCATCAAGGACGGCTCCCAAGTGGTGCGCACCGCTTGGGAGCAGGCCAAACAGGCCGGCGCAGGCACAGGCGTGGCCTACGCCGACCAGGTCAAGGCGCTCAAAGCGCAGCAGAGTGCCGCCCGCAGCGGTGCCTACAAGCACCTGATGACCGGTGTGTCCTACATGATCCCCTTCGTCGTGGCCGGTGGTTTGCTGATTGCCATGGGTTTCGCGCTGGGTGGCATCTATGTGTATGACGATGCCCACAAAGGTACTCTGGCGTGGACCCTGTTCACAATTGGCGCCAAAAGCGGCTTTGCACTGATGGTGCCCATCCTGGCAGGCTTCATTGCGCACTCGATAGCTGACCGTCCCGGTCTGGCGCCCGGCATGATCGGCGGCATGATCGCAGCCTCCATCGGTGCGGGCTTCATCGGCGGTATCGCCGCTGGTTTCCTGGCCGGTTACACGGTCAAGTACCTCAACGACAAGATCCAGCTGGGGCGCAATCTCGATGGTCTCAAGCCGGTGCTGATCCTGCCCCTGCTGGGCACCGCCATCGTCGGCCTGCTCATGTACTACGTGGTGGGTGGACCGGTTGCCGTCGCGCTGGCCGCCATTACCGCCTGGCTCAAGGGCCTGCAAGGCTCCAACGCCATCTTTTTGGGCTTGCTGCTGGGTTCCATGATGGCCTTCGATATGGGTGGGCCGGTCAACAAGGCCGCCTATGCGTTTGCCACCGGCCTGATCGCCAGCGAGGTCTACGCGCCCATGGCCGCCGTCATGGCGGCCGGCATGACGCCACCCCTGGCCTTGGCGCTGGCCACCGTGCTGTTCAAGAATCGATTCTCTGACGATGAACGCGAGGCCGGCAAAGCCACGGCCTTGCTGGGCATTTCCTTCATCACCGAAGGTGCGATTCCCTTCGCCGCCAAAGATCCCCTGCGGGTGATTCCGGCGCTGATGCTGGGTTCCGCCGTGGCTGGTGCGCTGTCGATGGTGTTGGGGTGTGAACTGCGTGTGCCCCACGGCGGTGTGTTTGTGCTGCCCATCCCCAATGCCGTGACCAACCTGGGTGCCTACCTGATGGCCATCGTGGCAGGCACCTTGGTCAGTGCACTCGCCTTGGCTGGTCTGAAGCGTCCACTGATCGCAGCGGCCGTCAACTGATGCCATTGACGTTTCAGGCCTGATTTCCGTCGCGCATCATTCAGGGCTCTAGCCCCCGTGAACCGGGCGCAAGCAGCTATCAAAAATGGAGTAATAACTTTGGAGTTGCGCGGGCCACTGCAGTAGTTTGAATTGACTTTGCAGTGTTGTGAGGCGGCGCTGCCGGGGTGCGACTGTTCACGAGCTTTTCTGAAAGATTGGCAACGGTTGTCGCGCTCTGGGCGCCATGGCATGGTGCGACTCAAGGAGGCGATGATGTTGTTGATCGCAAATATTCTTACGGATTACCCTCATTGTTCAGGGCCATGCCCGAGAGCACATTCTGCAAAAACACCTTGCCATTGCCCGGCTTGATAAAGTGCCGGTAAACCTCGGCACTGAACCGGGCCGGGTCGATCTGATAGTAAGTCGTGCTCATCTGATCAGCCGAGTCGAACCCCCGCCCGGGGAGTTGCTCCAGTAAGCGCTCCTGCTGCCTCGGCGACATCGTCGAAACCATGGTGACGTTGGCAACATATTCCTGCGCCAGCGTGCTCGGCTTCGGAGCAGTGAAATTTCCAGCCGCCACAACGTGGGCGACTTCGTGTGTGAGAAAGCTCTCGCAGAGATCAGGGTTGAGCGGCAGTTCTACCCATGTCCTCATCTTCAAGCATTCTGAAAGAAGGAGCATATGGACGCGGCGATTGGGCTGATCGAAGCAGCCAAAACTCGACTGCAAGCAGGGCATGGGGAGCGCCGTCACCAGACGCACCTCGATCGATCCCGTCGTATCAAGCCCTTGTGTTGCGAGAAATTCGAGAGCCTTGCGCGCCGCTTCGCACGCTGCATCGGCATCATCGCTGTCGGTCGAATGGACCACCACACTGGCATGAGGACATTTCCATTCATCGCCATGCACCGAGTCCGAAGCGATGAGCGCATAAATGAAAATGGCCGGCCAGTGTTTCATGTCGTTGTTTTGGCTCAAGTTAATGCAAGAAAGCCATTTGCAATTCGCTCAGCAGCCGCATCTCGTTGGCGGCTGATGCGGCGTGAAAGAGGATGAAAGGCTCAGCTTGTTTTCAGCTTAGTCGTCTGTCCCTTCGGTGAATTGCGTTTGGTCAATAGAACATCGCACCAGAATTCATACCCTGATCCGACTTCCTCACTTCTACCGACGCAGGTTTTGCGACCAGACAACTACCGAAACCAAACGCGAAGTCCAGACAAACTCTGAACTCACGCGGGCCAGTGCAGTCG
>Ga0156325_1234_pt1 | contig 12637 bp, 8 predicted proteins | sample RifCSPlowO2_12_FD_107973 | JGI IMG/M metagenome (GOLD analysis project Ga0156325, IMG submission 107973) | Rhodoferax sp. RIFCSPLOWO2_12_FULL_60_11 | reverse complement strand
TGCGCCACCGGCTCCATATCGGCCCACTTGTAGCGGCGCTCTTGCTGCAGCAGGCTGCGGGTGGCCTCCAGAATTTGCCGCTCACTCTTCGCGCCAAAACCATGGACCAACTGGACGCGCCCTTGCTCGGCCGCCTGGCGTAACTGTGCCAGTGTCTCAATACCGAGCTCCCGGTGCAGCGTGCGCACACGCTTCGGGCCCAGCCCCGGAATCTTCAGCAACTCGGCAATGACCGGGGGCAGTTCCTTGCGCAGTCGCTCCAGCAGCGCGCAGCTACCGGTGGCGACAACCTCGACAATCTTGCCAGCAAGGTCAGGCCCAATGCCGGGCAGCGCGTCGAGTTCCGCGGGGCGGTCGACCATGGTTCTGACACTGCGGCCCAACTCGCCCAGCATGCGCGCGGCATTGCGGTAAGCGCGCACGCGAAAGGGATTGGCGCCTTCGATTTCCAGCAGATCGGCGATCTCCGAGAAAACAGCAACCACGTCGGCATTGGTAATGGGCATGACGCTCACCGATCAAGGTTTTGAGCCGGTCGCAAGCGCACGCAATTCTTCATACAAGTCGCGCTCCGGGGTGCTCAGCTGCTGCGGCACTTGCACCTTGATGCGTAAGAACATGTTGCCTCGCGGGCCCTCGCCGAAGGCGGGCAGGCCTTGTTGTTTCAGGCGCAGCACCGCATCGGGCTGGGTGCCGGGCGGCACCACCACGCTGACAGAGCCCGTCAGCGTTGGCACCGTCAGGTTCGTACCCAGAACGGCGTCTGTCACGGAGATGGTTGTCTGGCGCAGCAGGTCGGTGCCCACGCGCTCGAAACGCGGATCGGGTTGAGTCCGCACGACTGCGAACAGATCACCGGCGACACCACCGGTATCGGGACTTGGCATGCCTTTGCCGGGAATGCGCAGGCCCAAGCCTTCCTCGGCACCGATGGGAATCTTCACCGTCAACGACTCTTCCTGCTCTACTTCGCCCCGCCCGTCGCATTGGGGGCAGGGATGCACATGGGTGAAGCCCTGGCCCGCGCAGGCGTTGCAAGTTGTGATTTGCTGGATGAGAACATGCTCCTTGTCGTCGCGCCGGCTATGGGTGATGCGCCCGCTGCCGTGGCAAGCCTCGCATTTGGGCGGCGTGGCCCCGCCTGCCTCGCCCGTGCCATGGCAGGCCGGGCAAGTGACCGGGCGTTTGAGACGCACTTGCGCCTCGCCCCCGCTCACAATCCGCTCCAGCGGTACAGTGACTTCTACTTCGATGTCGGCACCGCGCGCCGGCCCGGAAGGGCGGCGACGAAAGAAGCTCTCAAACGGGCTGCCCCCGCCGAAACCAAAATTCAAGCCGCCAAAAATATCTTCAAAATCAATACCGCCAAACAAGTCCTCCCGGCTGAAGCCGGCCACGCCGGCAAAGCCGCGGGCATCGTAGTCGGCGCGCTTCTTCGGGTCCGACAAAATGGCATAGGCCTCGGCAATTTCCTTGAACCGTTCCTCGGCACCGGCTTCCTTGTTTCGGTCCGGATGGTATTTCAAGGCGAGGTCGCGAAAAGCATCCTTGATTGCCTTCGCGTCTGCGTCCCGGGCAACACCCAGCACCTCGTAATAGTCACGTTGCGCAGCCACGGCAGTTCAATGGCTCCGGTCCATTTTCTTCTCTTCCGACGGGTGGGCAAACGCTTTGCGCAGGGCGCTGAGCCCAGCCCCCCGCGCCGCGCCCCGGCGATTGATGCTCTCCATCGGGTATTGGCCGTCTGCCCCCGCCTCTCCCGCCGGCACGCCGGTGAGAATCGCCATCGCCTGATCCACATGGTCAACGGCGTAGATGTGGAACTGCCCATTCTCTGCTGCCGCGACCACATCGCGGCGCAGCATCAAGTGCTTGACGTTGGCAGCGGGTATCAACACCCCTTGCTCACCGGTCAATCCGCGCGCCGCGCAAATGTCAAAAAAACCCTCGACTTTTTCGTTAACGGCCCCAATCGCCTGCACCTGGCCCAACTGATTGACCGAACCCGTCACCGCCAGCGACTGCAGCACCGCCGCATTGGCCAGGTTGGACAGCAGCACACACAGTTCGGCCAAAGATGCGCTGTCGCCCTCGACCTGGCCATAGGACTGCTCAAACACCAGGCTGGCAGTCAAAGACAGAGGCTGGTTGCGTGCGTAGCGGGCGGCCAGAAATGAGGAAAGAATCAGCACCCCCTTGGAGTGGATGGCGCCGGAGAGCTTGACTTCGCGCTCGATGTTGATCATTTCCCCCTGACCCAGGCGAGTCGTGGCGGTAATACGGGTCGGCTGGGCAAAGGCAAAATCCCCCAGTTCGAGCACCGAGAGTCCGTTGATCTGGCTGACCACCGCGCCTTGCGTGTCGATCAACAAGGTGTCGCGCAGAATCGCGTCCTGCAACTGGGTGCGCAGCCGGTCCTGCCGACGAATTTGAGCGTCAATGGCTTGTTGAACGTTGTTTGCCGTTGTCACCGCCAGACCCGCCTCGCGCGCCCAGAAGTCGGCCTCCTGCAGCAAATCCGCAATGCTTCGCATATGGGTGGACAGGCGCTGCGCATCGCCGACCAGCCGCGCGCTGTGCTCAATCACCCGGGCGACGGCGTTGCAATCAAGCGGCAATAACTTTTCCTTGATGCAGAGCGTGGCGATCAAACGGGCATAAAGCAGATGGGTCTCGGCACTGCGCTCAATGCGGTCCTCGAAGTCGGCCGCCACCTTGAACAGTTCAGAAAAATCCGGGTCGTATTGCTGCAGCAGGTAATAAAACAGGCGATCGCCAAACAGCACAATCTTGACGTCCAGCGGCATCGGCTCCGGCTCCAGCGAGACGGTGCTCACCAGGCTGTACATCTGTCCCAGCGATTCGATGCGGATCTCGCGCGCCTGCAAGGCGCGCTTCAGGGCGTCCCAGGCAAACGGTTGCAGCAGTACTTTGCGCACGTCGAGCAACAAGTAGCCGCCATTGGCGCGGTGCAGCGCACCCGGTTTGATCAGGGTGAAGTCGGTCACCAGCGCGCCCAGTTGGGCAATGTGCTCGACCCGTCCGATCAGGTTGCTGTAGGTCGGGTTGTCCTCGCTCACGATCGGGGCGCCGGCCTGCTTGCCGTTACCGACCAGAACGTTCACCTGGTAGCGATGAAAGCTCTTGCGGGTCACGATCGTCAAGCCGGAGAGATTGGCCGATTCCTCCTCATTGCGAAAGTCGTCGGCGTTCTCAATCATGTCTTGCTGCACCCGGTCGAGGTAGGTCCGGATCTCGGGCAGATCGGAGAATCGGGTGCGCAGCTCGTCCATCACATGCGTGACGACCGCGCGCGTGGTTTCGCGGTTGAGTTGCTTGACCTGTTCACCGCGTTCTTTCATCCACTGGGGAATGTGGCTGAGGATTTTCTCCAGTCTTTCCTGCAGTTCAGCAATGACGCGCCTTATTCTGTCTTTCTCCTCTTGGGGCAGCTTTTCGTATTCATCCGGCGCGATCACTTCCTGATTGCGGGTGGGTGCAAACGCAAACCCGCCCGGTGTGCGCAGCAGGACGATTTGCTGCGTGACAGCGTCGTCGCCCAGTTCCTTGAGTGCGCTCTCTTGCCGCTTGGTGAATTCATCCTGGATCGCCTCGGCCTTCGCCCGGTATTCCTCACTCTCAAATAATGCCGGAATGGCGGCGCGCAAATAGTCAACCAATTGCGCCATGTGGTGCTGCAGCTCCGCGCCCTTACCTGATGGCAAGCGGATGGCCTGGGGCTTATGGGGCTGCGAGAAGTTGTTGATGTAGCACCAGTCGGACGACTTGGGCTCGGCCTCTGCCTTCTTGGCCAGAAACTGGCCCACCATGCTGCGTTTGCCCACGCCAGCGGGCCCCAAGACAAAGATGTTGTAGCCCTCATGCCGGATGCCCGCGCCAAAGCGCACAGCCTCTGTGGCGCGGGTCTGGCCAATCAACTCGTTTAAGGCTTCCAGTTCAGCCGTGGTCTGGAACCCAAATTGCGCCGGGTCACACGATTGATGCAACTGCCGGGATTCAAGCGCAAGTGGGGGCAAAAGTCCTGGGGGGTTTGTCATTTTTGTTTGTTTTCCCGGTACTCGGCATCCATGACCTTACCCCGGGGCCCGTCGCCGCTGGGGTTGGCCTGCGCGCCTGCGGCCCCGACATGGGGTTGTGGCGTGGGGCCCTGCCAGCGGGTCTCCGCATAAGGCCCCCCTTTTTCGGCCTGCCCCGATTGGGTGTAGAGCGTGGCGCCGGCTTCTTTCAGCACCTTTTTCAGGGCTTCGGCACGGTCCGTGGCCTGTGCAACATCCTTCTTGAGCAGCGCATCTTTGGTCTCTCGCAAGGAGGCTTCGAGTCGCTTCTTCAACTCGTCGGTGAGTTTGTCGGCGAAGTTGGCCAGCAGTTTCTCGGCTTCGTAGCAGGTGCCATCCGCGGCATTGAGCTTTTCCGCATCGTCGCGGCGTTTTTTGTCAGCGTCGGCATAACGTTCAGCATCTTCCACCATGCGCTTCTTCTCACTCTCCGGCAGGCGGGTGGAAGACGTGATGCTGATGGACTGGGACTTGCCGCTGGCCGTATCGCGCGCTGCAACACTGAGGATGCCGTTGGAGTCGATGTCGAAGGTCACCTCGATCTTGGGCACGCCGCGCGGCGCGGGCGGCAATCCATCCAGTGTGAACTCACCCAGGCTGGTGTTGTCAGAAGCCATGGGCCGCTCGCCCTGGAAGACATGAACCGTCACGTTGGTCTGCATGTCGGCCGCCGTGGTGAACAGCTCGGTGCGCTTGACCGGGATGGGCGTGTTGCGCGCAATCAGCGAGGTGGCGATGCCGCCCAGTGTTTCCACGCCCAGCGTCAGCGGCGTCACGTCCACCAGCACAATGCCGCCGACCTCTCCGGCCAGCACGCCGGCCTGAATGGCGGCACCTGCGGCCACGCATTCCATCGGGTCAACGCCCATCTCGGCCTTGTGGCCAAACATCTCCTCGAAAAAAGCGCGTACCGCGGGCATCCGGGTGGGGCCGCCGACAAACACCACGCGGTCCACCTGCTTGGGGGTAATGCCCGCGTCATGCAGGGCCTGCTCCACCGGAGCGCGGCAGCGATCAATGACCGGACGCACCAGGCGTTCAAGTTCGGTGCGGTTGAGATCGAGCTCCAGGTGACGCGGCTCACCCTGCACTGCGGCCAGATAGGGCAGGCTGACATGGGTGCTGACGCTGGCGGTCAGGTCGATTTTTGCCGCTTCGGCTGCCTCCATCAGGCGCGCGGCGGCCTTGGGGTCAGTGCGCACGTCCACACCGGTTGCCATCTGGAAGCGCTCGGCCAGATGCTCGTAAATGCACTGATTCATGTCGGTGCCGCCGAGCTGGGTGTCACCGCTGGTCGCCTTGACCTCGAACACCCCTTTGCCAAACTCCATGATGGTGACATCGAGCGTGCCGCCACCCAGGTCAATCACCGCAATGCGCAACTCTTCGCTCAGGCGGTCCAGGCCATAGGCCAGTGATGCCGCCGTGGGTTCGTTCACCAGACGAATCACTTCCAGGCCGGCAATGCGGCAGGCGTCCTTAGTGGCTGAACGCTGGTTGTCATCAAAGTAGGCGGGCACGGTGACCACGGCTTTCTGAACTGGCTCGCCCAGAAAGGCCTCGGCATCACGCTTGATTTTCTGCAGCAAGAAGGCGGAGAGCTGTTCGGGGGAGTAGTCGCGCCCCCGCAGCACAATGGTTTCGCGCCTGCCCATCTTGCGCTTAAAGGCCGTGACTGTGCCTTCCGGATTGGCCGTCGCCTGGCGACGGGCCGGCTCGCCGACCAACATCTGGCCATCCGCCGTCAGGGCCACATAGCTGGGAAACGCCTTGCCGCCGATGCTCATGCCCTCGGCGCTGGGGATGATGACCGGTCGACCGCCGCGCAGCACGGCAGCGGCCGAATTGGAAGTCCCGAGGTCAATACCAATGATTGTCATGCCTGCTCCTTGCCCATCTATCTCAACTCATCACGCTGGGTATGCCGCGCTAAAGACTTGTGCCAACGCCATAAAGCCGCAGGCCTCACGACACCGACAGTGACCTGGCCTGGTCTTTGCCTTCTTTGGGCAAGCGAACCGTCAGCACGCCATTCTTGAAGCTGGCCTGGGCCTTGTCGATGTTCACGTTGCGCGGTAGAGGTATGGCGCGCTGGAATGAACCGTAGGCGCGCTCCATGACGTGGTAAGTGCTGTCACTGGTCTCGCGTTCAAAGCGTTTCTCGCCGCTCAGATAAAGCGTGTTGCCGTCAATGGTGATCTGACAATCGTCCTTGTCCATGCCGGGCAACTCGATCCGCACCAGCACATCCTTCGCCGTTTCTTCCAGTTCACCGGCCAGCAGACTCCAGCTTGGAAACACCGCAAGCGCGCTGCCCTGGGTTGGAGCCTCTTCTTTGTGGCGGGTGAATTTGGTGAGAGAGTCGCTGCCGCGGCTGAGCAATTCGCGCCATCCGTCGGACAGGCTATCCCAAGCGTGACCGATCTCGTGCCCAATTTTTTCACCGGTTTTTTTAAGGGAGTTCAGCATGGTCATCGTTTCAATAGGTTGGATTGATCCGGTCCGCTGCCGCGATGGGTCGACGCAATCGAGCGTGATTGATCCAAAAAAAGATCGCTGAAACGGAACGGCTTGACTCTATGACGCTGCATCACGGGCGGCTTGATATTTCACAACGACCGGGGTCATCCTGAGACCATTCAGCGCCGCGTCCGGTCGCAATCAACCGATCCGCGCAGAGGTCGCCAAGGACTGCAGAACCACCACGCCTGTTCAAGACTTAGTGCCTGGGACCAATTCCCTGCAAAAAATGATTGTTTGTGTCGGTTTTTTTTACAGTTCAAATATCCGCAACAGCTGTTTTTAGCTAACTCGTTGATTTGTAAGCATTTGTTTTATCGGTATGTTTTTTGCTTATGTTCTCTGCAGAGATTTTTCCAAACGATCGGGGAATCTCGCAACACAATTCAACGTGGAGAATTCAAATGAAAAATAAGTGGATCAGCAAGGTCTTGTCACCGGTCGTCGGGGCCGCTCTCTTGATTGCAAGTGCCGGTGCTGGCGCTGCGCAGATCTACTGGACCGATTGGACCGGTCAGAACACTGTGGCGCAGGGCTTCCAAGGTGTTGGAACGATCACAACAGGCACATCGACGATTCAGGTGACGTACACGAATACGAACGGAATCGGTTTTTTTAACACGGGCGGTGGCACCGATTATTGGACCGGCGGGTCTGGCGCAACCTCGCCCTATACAAGCACGGCCGTGGACAACCGCCCCACAGGATCGGACATCATCGCGCTGAGCAAGGCCGGGACTCAAACCCTGCAGTTCTCACAAACGGTGGCCAATCCTGTCTTTGCGTTTGTCAGTCTCAATGGCAACGGTTATGCCTTCAATCAGGATTTCCAGCTTCTCAGCCTGGGTGGCGTTGATGGCAACGCCTGCGGCTACTGGGGTTGCGGCGGTGCAAGCAAGGTGGTCGTCGATCTTGGCGGTGGAAATTTCGAGTACCAATTGAACAGCAATGGCGTCGGCGGGTCGGAGCCGCATGGCGCACTTCAGTTCACCGGCGCATTCGACACCGTCACCTGGAGAAGCGCCACAAACGAATTCTGGAACGGTTTCACCGTGGGCGTGCAAGGGACGGCCGCTGAGGTTTTCCCCGGGACGAGCGTTCCAGAGCCAGGTTCACTTGCGCTTCTGGGGCTGGGTCTGTTGGGTCTGGCCGCAACACGCAAACGCAGGCAAAGGTAGCTTGCGAGCCAACACGCATGACACATGACCTCGCTTCGGCGAGGTTTTTTATTTCTGCGCTACCCGTGACCGCCCGCTCATGGGCGGCGCCGCTTTGGCGTCAACGCAAATTGCCTGGCATCTTCGATCGCTACTGCCGTTGCACCGCGTCGATGCCAAGCACACAACAGTCGTCAGCGCCGTGTCCGGCCGCAATCAGCTGATCCATACGGGTCGCCACCGACGGCAGCACCGCCATGGGTCGATCGCCCGCAGTCTCCAACATGAGCCTCACATCTTTGCGCGCCATCGTCAGCTCAAAACTCGGGTTGTAGTTTCCTTTTGCCATGTTCACGCCACGCCCGGCCACGATGGCATTCAAATCGATAAAACCCAACAGCTTGATGGCGTCTTCGGCGCTGACATCGCTCGCCTGTGCCATCGTCAGTATGTCCGCCATCACCGCCGTCACGCCGATGATCATGGCATTGCCGAACAGTTTGTTCACGGCGGCCACATCCGTGCGCTCACCCATGTACGCCAGCCGACCCGTCATTTTGGCCAGATCAGCTTTGACGCTTTCGAACAGCGCCTTGGGCCCGGCGACCATCATCGTGCCCTGCGCATTGCGCGCCGCGGGCGGGCCCATGAAGACGGGGCAGTGCAGATACTTCACTCCTTCGGCATGGAGCCGTTCGGCACGCGCCGCAGTGAGTGTCGGCAATGTGGTGGTGTGGTCAATGATGATCGCATCGGGTGAAAGCCCGGCGCGCGCGGCCGCCAGCACCTCTTCAACCACGGCGTCGTCCTTGAGCACGATGTGAACGCGCGCCGCATTGCGCACCGCCTCGGCCGGGCTGGCTGCGGCAATCACGCCAAACTGCGCCAGCGCATGAACTTTGTCGGGTGAACGGTTCCACGCGGTGACCGTGTCGCCGCGCTTGGCGGCAGCTTCGGCGAAGGCGCCGCCGAGCAGGCCGGTGCCGAGAAAAGCAATGGTTGACATAAGTGTGATCCTCGAAAAAATGTTTGGAATGTCATCGGGCGCTGACTCAGCCAAACTCAGAGTCGGCGCCACCAGTTGGTTTTAAATAAAGTCCTTGGCCAGTTGCTGTACATCGACCCGTGCTTTGAGCCGGGCTGCCAGCAAATACATGCCACCGAGCTTGCGATGCAAAAACAAAGTGTCCACCGGTGGTATGTGCCAAAAATCCCGGCCCAACGCCAAGTCCATGCCGGCAGCATGCAGGCGCTGCGCTATATCGGAGCGCCCAAAATCATAAACTCCCGCGAGACGAAACGGCTCCAGCGCGGTGTCAACCATGCCGAGCACCGCCAACTGATGCTTTTCCTGTGTGCCGGCATCAAAGTAGCCCAGTGACAGAGCGGCTTTTTGCATGGCCTGCTGATCGCCCGCCGCGGCGGCCATCAGCAGTCGACGGTAGGCCCTGGCCATGGTGTCCTTGTAGGGCCGGGTGGCGCCAAAATCAAGCAAAATCAAGCGCTTGGACTTGGTGTCATAGCGGTAATTGGCAAAATTGGGGTCGGTCTGAACCAGCCGAAACTCAAAAATCTCGCGAAACAAAAGACGAACCAACAGCGCGACGATTCTGTCGCGTTCTTCCTGGGGCGCATCGACCATCGATTCAACGGGAACACCGCCAACGAAGGACATAGCTAAAACACTTGGGGTCGTCAATTCGGAACACAGTTCGGGCACTAAAAACTCTGGCGCGTCAGCCAGCAAACTGGCGTAACGCTGCAAATAACCACCCTCGCGCAGGTAATCGGCTTCCTCGCGCAGTTGGCGCTTGGCCTGGGTGAGCAGCGGTTTGATGTTCAGCGTTTTAGGCAGCAAACCTGACATGCGCAGCAAAGAGGCCACATTGTTCACGTCGCTGTCGATACTCTCCCTGACCCCCGGGTATTGGATTTTGATGGCCAAGTCCTGACCGCTTTTGGTTTTGGCCCGGTGGACCTGGCCGATGGATGCCGCGGCGATGGGGGTGAAAGAGAATTGGTCAAATTGCCGCTGCCAGTGCACGCCCCAGTTGGCATCCAGCACGCCCTGCACCTGCTTTTTGGGCATGGCCTGCGCGTCCGAGCGCAAGCGCGCCAGAATGGCGGCCAGCTCCGGTGGCAACATGTCACCGGCGTCCATGGAGATCATTTGCCCCACCTTCATGGCGGCACCCCGCAGCTGGGCAAGTTGCTGTGTCACCCGGCGGGCATTGGCGGGCGTGAGCAGCAGGTCGCTGATGCGCGGACGTTTGCCCTGAGCCAACTGGCGCGCACCTTCCATCAACATGCCGCCTGCGACCCCTGTGGCCATGCTCCCCAGACGTGCCAGCCGGGACAAGCGTCCACGGGGGACTGGTGCGCTCAATGATTTATTTGAATTGGGCAAAACTCTTGGTACCAGGTTGAAGTTCAGCAATCATTTTGTCACCCCGGCGGCAAGGTCTTCGCTGAGTCGCCACAATCTCCACACTCCTTGAAAGCAAGCACGCCGCTTGATGCCCATGACCAACAACCACCGCTTTGTGAAATCGACCCAATGGATGCGCCCTGTCATCCGATGGTCTACCCGCTTTTCTTTGAACTCTCCGCGCTGGTTGCCCGCCTTTGTGCGTCACGCGCCGTTGCGCTTGTCGTCTTTTATCCTGCGCTGCTATCACCTGGCATTGCGTTAACCAAGGGGATGCCCGCGTTGGCCGCTCTTGGGGTATTGGGCTTCCATGACCTCCATCAGCCGGGCCATGGCACCACCTGTTCCAACTTCTCCAATAGCAAGAGTAGTTGTCATCGGTGGCAATAGCCACGCACCAAATACAAGCAGCTGCGCACCAATTCAACCAATAGTGACTACTAACTGGCGCGGGTTGAATCCCTTACCAATGCATTTTCAAACTTCCAATCAAAAAAACGATGGCATGTGTTTTGCTTATTCATAATTGCAAGAAAAGCGATTTGTGCAACGGTGCACAAATGCTCTAGCGTAGGAGCACTAGGGTTCCGGTTGCCGAATGTTGAATTCGCGCGATGTCTGGTCCGAGAGTGCTCCGGCCTCGCAAGAGGCTCCACGGAGGGATAAAAGCCCGGGAGAACGATGTACAGATCGTCTCTTCCTGCGCCCTTTATTTACTTCAGGAGCTTCGTCATGCGTTCGTCAAGTTTTTCTCCCACCACCGCCACCTCGTCCCTGCTGAACCGCTTGTTCAAGCCCGCCTTGGTGTTGGCCGTGTCCCTGGCTGCTGCCTCAAGTTTTGCAGCCGGCCCCACCACCATGAAGATTGGTACGGTGGTCTGGATCGGTTACGGTCCCTTCTATGTGGCCGAAGCGCTGGACTTGTACAAAAAATACAATCTCAAAGTGTCCTTGCAGGTCTTTAACGACCCGGCCTTGATCCCCTCCGCCATCGCTTCAGGTGCCATTGATGGTGGTCATTTGACCTATGACCAGGTGGTGGGCCAGGTGGCCGGTGGCAACGCGCAAAAAGTGGTCATGCCCATCGACTACTCCAACGGCGGTGATGCCATCGTGGCCGACAGCAGCATCAAGACCGTGAAAGATTTCAAGGGCAAGAAGATTGGCTTCAACCCCTTGTCTCCTTCGGACTTTTTGTTGTCTTATGCGCTCAAAACCAATGGCATGACCGACAAAGACATTGTTCCCGTCAGCATGACCCCTGAAGCAGTGCCTGCCGCCATGGCCTCTGGCCAGATGCCCATAGGTGTGACTTACGAACCTAGCCTGTCGCAAATTTTGGGGCAGGGCGGCGGCAAAAAATTCAAAGTGGTGTTTTCGTCCAAGAACGCGCCTGGTCTGATTGCCGACGTGATGGTGTTCGACGACAAGGTCATCAAGGCCAAGCCGACCGAGATCAGCGGCATCATCAAAGCCTACCTGGATGGACTGGCCTATATGAAAGCCAAACCCGATGAGTCCGCCAAGATCATTGGCAAGTTCATGGGCGTGAGCGCCAAAGAGGTGAAGGAACAGCTCTCCGGCGTGCACAACATCCCGCTGGCCGAGATGCCCAAAGCCTTTGTGAAAGCCAAGGAAACCACCTCCTACTATGCCAGCGGCGAGATCATTGGCGAACTGCTCAAAGCCAAGGGCCAGATTAAAACCATCCCGGCGGCAGAGGCCACGTTTGACGCGCAATTCGTCACAGCGCTGGCCAAGAAGTAGTGTTTGTTTGACTCGTTGCAGAAGTGGCGGGCTGGTTCCGTCGCGTTCTGCAAGCCCTGTCTCTTGACTTAAGAGGTGTTTGATGGCGCAGATTTTTCACTACCCTGATGGCCTTTGGCCTAACGTGTTCGCGCTCGGCTTTACCTTGTTTGGCTTCGGCACCGGCGTGGCCCTGCTGGGTTCACCGTCTTGGACGCTCAACGCATTGGGCTTCTTTCTGGTAGCCCAAACCCTGGTTTGGTCGGCCTATTTCATTCATGAGTTTGCCCACAAAGCCATCTTCATGACCGCCAACGCCAACGAGCGTTGGGGCACGCTGATGAGCTGGATCAACGGCAGTTGCTACGCCAGTTTTGCCGACATGCGGCGCAAGCACATGCGCCACCATGTGGAGCGGGCCGATGTGATCACGTTTGATGTGCGCGGCTTTTTGCTGCGCGCGCCGGCCTGGTTTCGCAACGCCGTGCTGGCGCTGGAGTGGGCGTACTTTCCGGCGGTGGAGTTCTTGATGCGGGTCTTTGTGCTGGCACTGCCGTTTCAGGACGCGCGCAAGCGGTCGGCCAGAGGCCGCATTCTGGGCATTGCTGCCATCCGCCTGAGCGCCTTTGCCCTGCTGGGCTGGTGGTCGCTCAAGGCCTTGCTGCTGTACTTTCTGGCCTACCTGGTGTTTGTCACGGTGCTGCGTTTTG
>Ga0156325_1223_pt1 | contig 12702 bp, 17 predicted proteins | sample RifCSPlowO2_12_FD_107973 | JGI IMG/M metagenome (GOLD analysis project Ga0156325, IMG submission 107973) | Rhodoferax sp. RIFCSPLOWO2_12_FULL_60_11 | reverse complement strand
AGGCTGGGCGCGAAAAAATGCGCTCGGCATATTTGAGCAAGGGCGCTGCATTTTTACTGAGATCAATGCCGTAGTAATCCAGGCGCCACAGCAGCGGGGCAATGGCGACGTCGAGCATCGAGAAACCGTCACCCAACATGTATTTGTTTTTCAGGAAAACCGGCGCCAGTTGGGTCAATCGATCACGAATGTGAGCCCGCGCTTTTTCCAACACCTTCTCGTTGCTCTTGGCCGCGCGTGACTCCAGCGTGGACACATGGACAAACAACTCCTTCTCAAAATTGAGCAGGAACAGCCGGACCCGAGCCCGATCCACGGGGTCGCCGGGCATCAGCTGCGGGTGCGGAAAGCGCTCGTCAATGTACTCATTGATGATGTTCGATTCGTACAAAATCAAATCACGCTCCACCAGGATCGGCACCTGGCCGTAGGGATTCATCACACTGATGTCTTCGGGCTTGTTGTACAGATCAACGTCGCGAATCTCAAAGTCCATGCCTTTTTCAAACAGGACAAAACGGCAACGGTGGGAAAAAGGGCAGGTAGTTCCTGAATACAACACCATCATGATGGAAGCTCCTAAAAATCAAAACATAGTTTCATTGCACGCTGACTTGGGTACAAGTCATGCTGAAACTAAAAGGAGTGGGATGCTCAATGCAACCCCACTCCGCAAAACTCAAGTCGCGCCTTATCAAGCGCAACCCAAGCGTCAAACCCGCACTACTTGATATCTTTCCAGTAGGCAGCGTTGAGTCGCCAAGTTAACACGGAGAATACGCCGAGGAACAACAAAACCCAGATGCCGACGCGAACCCGTGTATTTTGAACGGGCTCCCCCATCCACTGCAAATAGCTCACCAGGTCGCCCACGGTCTGGTCGTACTGCTGGGCGGTCATGCTGCCGGGCTTGAGCTGTTCCCAACCCTTGAACACTTCCACTGCGTTGCCATGTTCTGTGAGCGTTTCAAGGATGGGGCGACGCTCACCCTGCAACTGCCACAAGACGTGCGGCATGGCGACATTGGGAAACAGCATATTGTTCCAGCCGGTGGGTTTTGTTTCGTCCTTGTAGAACGAGCGCATGTAGGTGTACAGGTAGTCGGCACCACTGCCACCGGCACCGGCGCGGGAGCGGGCGATAACGGTGAGGTCGGGCGGGTTGACGCCAAACCAGGCCTTGGCCTGCTGCGGATCAATGGCCGCCTTCATGGTGTCGCCGATTTTGGTGTTGGTCACGAGCAGGTTGTCTTTGATCTGCTGCTCGGTCAGGCCGATGTCTGTCAGGCGGTTGTAACGCATGAACGACGCTGAATGGCAATTCAGGCAATAGTTGACAAAAATCTTGGCGCCATTTTGCAGCGCTCCCATGTCATTGGTCTTGTTGGGCGCCTTGTCCCAGGCCGGACCGCCGACATTGGCTTGAGCAGTTGTGGCCAGGCCAAGTGCCAGCAGCAAGCCGAGAATAATTTTTTGAGTGAAACCCATGGTTTTCATAACTTGTTCTTCCCTTCAATGCGCCGTAAAGGTGACGCGATCCGGCACCGGCTTGGGCGTTCCAATACGACTCCACCAAGGCATCAGCATGAAAAAACCGAAGTAAAACAAGGTTCCGGCTTGAGAGATGCGCCCGCCGATGGCCGATGGCGGTTGTGTGCCCAGGTAACCCAGCACGACAAAATTGATGACGAAAATCAGATACAGGTACTTGTGCCAACTGGGCCGGTAGCGGATCGACTTGACTTCGCAGTTATCGAGCCAAGGCAGGAAAAACAAAATCACAACCCCGCCGCCCATTGAGACCACGCCCCAGAATTTCGCATCAATGGAAAGCATCATGGCCACAACAACCAGCGCCCCACCAGCAATCAAACCCTTGAACAGAGTGGGCATCTTGCCCTTGACCACAGCCAGCGTGGCACCAACCACCACACAGGCAATCAGCGCGTACATCATCTCGCTGGTGACGGCACGCAGCAAAGTGTAATAAGGCGTGAAGTACCAGACCGGTGCGATGTGCAGAGGCGTCTGGAACGGATCGGCCGGGATGAAGTTGTTGTACTCCAGGAAGTAGCCGCCCATTTCCGGCGCAAAAAAGATGATGGCGGTAAACACCATCAAAAACACGCTGACCGCAAAGATGTCATGCACCGTGTAGTAGGGGTGGAACGGGATGCCGTCCAGCGGGATGCCGTTGGCACCTTTGGTGGCCTTGATCTCGACGCCGTCCGGGTTGTTGGAGCCGACCTCATGCAGGGCAATGATGTGTGCCACCACCAGACCCAGCAAAACCAGCGGCACGGCAATCACGTGAAAGCTGAAGAAGCGGTTCAGCGTGGCGTCTCCCACCACGAAGTCACCGCGAATCAGCAGCGCCAGATCGGGGCCAACGAAGGGGATGGCGGAAAACAAATTGACAATCACCTGGGCGCCCCAGTAGCTCATCTGGCCCCAGGGCAAGAGGTAGCCCATGAAAGCTTCGGCCATCAAGGCCAGGAAAATAGCGCAGCCAAACAGCCAGGTCAGCTCGCGGGGTTTGCGGTAGCTGCCGTAAATCAGGCCACGGTACATGTGCAGATAGACCACCAGAAAGAACGCTGAGGCTCCGGTGGAATGCATGTAGCGAATCAGCCAGCCCCAGGGCACATCGCGCATGATGTATTCGACCGAGCCGAAGGCCAGGGCTGCATCGGGCTTGTAGTGCATGGTCAGGAAAATGCCGGTGACAATTTGAATCACCAGCACCAGCAGCGAGAGCACACCAAAAACGTACCAGATGTTGAAATTCTTCGGTGCGTAATACTCGCTCATATGCTCTTTGAAGAGCTTGGACAGCGGGAACCGGTTGTCGATCCAGTTCAGCAGCTTTTCACCGGCGGCGGCGTTGGGGGAAATTTCGTGGAATTCAGCCATGATGTGTACCTTTAGGCCTTTTTGTCGTCGCCGATGAGCAACCGGGTGTCAGAGAGATAGACGTGGGGCGGCACTTCGAGGTTGTCCGGTGCGGGCTTGTTCTTGAAAACGCGCCCGGCAAGGTCAAAGGTAGAGCCGTGGCAGGGACAGAAGAAACCGCCTTGCCAGTCGTCCGGCAGCGAGGGCTGTGCACCAGTCTGGAACTTGTCAGAGGGTGAGCAGCCCAGGTGGGTGCAAATGCCCACGGCTACAAAGTACTCCGGTTTGATCGAGCGGGTGGCGTTGCGCGCGTATTCGGGAGCCTGCTCGGCGGGCTTGCGTGTGGAATTTGGGTCGGCCAACTGGGGGTCCAGCGCGGACAGTGCCGCCAGTTGTTCTGGTGTGCGACGCATGATCCAGACTGGCTTGCCGCGCCATTCCACCGTCATTTTTTCACCGGGCTTCAGTGCCGAAATGTCTGCCTCTACGGCTGCGCCAGCTGCTTTGGCTTTTTCAGACGGCTGAAAACTGCTGACAAAAGGAACGACTGCGGCAATGCCGCCGGCGGCGCCGGCGCAACTGGTGGCGATCAGCCAAGTACGCTTGCTGTCGTCAACATTGCCGCTATGGGCAAGGGTTTCACTCATGGGAATCCTCAAGAAAAACAACACTAGGGAGGGGGGTATGCAACTTTGGATTGTAGCTGACGGCTTATTGCCGGCTGAACCGGTGGCGCTTGCGTTTGCAGCTTGCGCAAGCTGCCGATTTGATTCAGGATTTGGACTTTTGGTTATCAACAGGAGTTAAAAAAATGGCAATGATGCAAGAGTTCAAGGAGTTTGCCGTCAAAGGCAATGTGATGGATCTCGCCGTCGGCGTGATTATTGGTGCCGCTTTCGGCAAGATCGTCGAATCCGTGGTGGGCGATCTGGTGATGCCGGTGGTCGGTGCGATCATCGGAAAACTGGATTTTTCCAATCTTTTCGTGGCACTTCGGCAGGCGCCGGAAGGCACCGCGATGACCCTGGACGCGCTGAAAAAGGCCGGCGTTCCGGTCCTGGCCTACGGCAACTTCATCACGGTGGCGGTTAACTTTGCCATTTTGGCGTTCATCATTTTCCTGATGGTCAAGCAGATCAACCGGCTCAAGAGAAGTGCACCGCCGCCGCCTGCTCCCGCCCCGGCGCCAGCCGAAGATGTCTTGTTGTTGCGTGAAATCCGGGACAGCCTGAGAAAGTAGAAATGCTATTGTATTGATAGCTCATTACGCTTATTGCACGGGGGCTAGCGACCAATTTTCTATAAATTTTGCAGCTGACTCAGACGCCGTGCCATGACGATGGCCGCCAGCAGGCTGGATGCGTCCGCCTGACCGGTGCCCGCAATGTCGAACGCGGTGCCGTGGTCCGGGCTGGTGCGCACCAGCGGCAGACCGAGCGTCACATTGACACCCTGCTCGACGCCCAGGTATTTCACCGGGATCAAGCCCTGGTCGTGGTACATCGCCAGCACCGCATCAAATTCACCCGGCTGGCCCGGTTTGGCGCGCGCGCGCATGAACACGGTATCGGGCGCGAACGGGCCGCTGACTTTCATCCCTAAAGCGCTTGCCGCCGCAATGGCGGGCGTGATGATATCAATTTCTTCACGGCCAAACAGCCCGCCTTCACCGGCATGGGGGTTGAGCCCGGCCACCGCGATACGCGGTGCACGACCCAGGCTGGCGCTCAAGGCCGCATGGGCAATGCGCAGCGTCTGCAACACGTTGTCAAAAGTGACGGCTTCAAGCGCAGCGCGCAAGGACACATGAATGCTCACCAGCACCACGCGCAACTCATCGTTGGCCAGCATCATGCGCACCGGCAGATCCGCCAGCGCCTTGTGGGTATGCGCTGCCGCCAGTGCTTGCAGCATTTCGGTGTGCCCCGGATAGTGGGTGCCGGGTGTGCCCGCGAGCGCAAGTGCCTCCTTGTTCAATGGCGCCGTGACCAGCGCGGCAATCTCACCGCGTAAAGCGGCTTGCGCGGCCCAGATCACGCACTCGGCGGCCAGTTTTCCCGCCTCGGCGCTCAGGCGGCCAAACGGCACGGGCTCCGCCAGAGCCCCGATCTGCAGCACCGGCAGGCAGCGCGGCGGCATGTTGAGGGCCTCGGCTGGGGATTCCAGCAAGGCCACGGGCAAGGGAATTGCGCCCGCGTCGATCAAGCGGGCGGCTCGCCGCAGGGTCGCGACATCACCCGCCACAAAACAGCCTCGTGTGAGTTCGGGCGCATCGCGAAACGCCTTGGCAATGATTTCAGGGCCAATGCCGGCGCAATCGCCGAGTGTGATGGCAATGGGTTTTTTCATGGGGCAGGGCGCTTTCAAGCCGGGTTGTCAATGTCAATGAATTCGTGCGCCAGGCCGAGCTGGGCCGCCACCTGTGCCGCCACGGCGGGCGCACCATAGCGTTCGCTGGCGTGGTGGCCGCAGGCCAGATAGGCCACGCCGCACTCGCGTGCCAAGTGCGCCTGCGGCTCAGAGATCTCGCCGGTGATGAAGGCATCGGCGCCCGCGGCAATGGCAGCTTCAAAATAGTTTTGCCCACCGCCGCTGCACCAAGCAATCTTTTTGATAGCGCTATGTGCAGGTCCGACGAGGGCTACAGGCCGATTTAGTACACATTCAATATGTTGGGCCAGCGTTTCGGCAGAGGCAAAACTGGCGGACGCCAGCGGTTCGCCCAGAAACCCCAGTTCCTGTTCGCCAAAGCGCGTCAGCGCGCGCAGACCCAGTTTCAGGCCCAGTTGCGCGTTGTTGCCCAGCTCCGGGTGCGCGTCCAGTGGCAGGTGGTAGGCGAACAGGTTGATGTCAGCGGCAAGCAGCAAGGCCAGCCGTGCTTTAAGCCAGCCCGTGATGCGCCCGTCCTGAGCGCGCCAGAATAAACCGTGATGGACAAAAATAGTGTCCGCTTGCGCGGCAATGGCTGCTTCGATCAAGGCCCGACTGGCGGTGACGCCGGAGATGATTTTGCGCACCGTGTCCGTGCCCTCGACCTGCAAGCCGTTGGGACCGTAGTCGCGAAATCGCTCGGGTTGCAGCAGGGTGTCAAAGGCTTGCAGTAATTGTGTCCGACGGGTCATGTTGAAAACGGGTGGAGGGGCTCAAAAGTGTCTGACTGGCATCAGTCGCTGCATTGTCAATGAATTTTTGCGTCGGCCAGCGGCTGCTCGGCCAAAGCTGAATCAAGGCTGCTGTCGCAGCCCTGGCCGACGGCGATCCAGCGTTGCGCCCAGCGGGCCAGGATCGGTGCCAGTCCGGCAGCCAGCCCGGGCGTCAGGCGCTGCAGGCGCGCCGGCAAAACATGCTGCAACACAGCGACGGGTTCACACAAGGCGCCACAACGGTATTGACGCACATCGTCTTGCCAGCGTACGGCGACACAGGCGCCATGACGACGCCCCGACAAAATGACGCCCAGGGGGCAGGGCTCCAGCAGGCAGCATATCCCGCAACCATTGCAGGGCGCGCCCGGCGGCGGCTTGGGCGCTGCGTCGAGGTGAACGTGGATGACCTGGCGGTTCTTGAGCATGGAATGGCCGGACTGTACAGCGTCCACCGTGACAAGGCGCAAGCCTTGATAGTCCTTACACCTGTTTTGGCGCTGCCTGAAGCCTACAATTTGTCGCTTCTTCTCCTGGTTCACCTAACTACTGCAAGGGCGTTTAGCCCGTTTTTCTTATGAAACGTTTCTGGTTGTTGTTTTCGCAAGCGGTCACCGTGGTGCTGGCAGCCTATTTTGTGGTTGGCACGCTCAAGCCCGATTGGCTGGCAAGCCGGTCAACGAGCTTTAGCACCGTGGCCTTGATGGAGGCGCCTGCCAGCAGTTCGGGCGTGGTGCCGCCGGGCAGTTTCAGACTGGCGGCGCAAAAATCTTCTGCGGCGGTGGTCAGCATCAACACCAGCAAAGCAGCCCGGAATGACCCGCGCAACCAGGACCCGTGGTTCAGGTTCTTCTTTGGCGAGCAGGGTAATGAGCCGCAGGTGGGTCTGGGCAGTGGCGTGATTGTGAGTGCCAGTGGTTATATCCTGACCAACAACCATGTGGTCGAGAGTGCCGATGAAATTGAGGTCGTCCTGAACGACAGTCGCCGCGCGCGAGCCAAGGTGATTGGTACCGACCCGGAGACCGACCTGGCGGTCTTGAAGATAGAACTCGACCGCCTGCCCGCGATTGTGCTGGGCAGCTCCGATGCGCTTCAGGTGGGAGACCAGGTGCTGGCTATTGGCAACCCTTTTGGTGTTGGGCAAACCGTCACCAGCGGGATCATCAGTGCGCTCGGGCGCAATCAGCTGGGTATCAACACCTTTGAGAACTTCATCCAGACCGATGCTGCCATCAACCCCGGCAACTCGGGGGGTGCGCTGGTGGATACCAGCGGCAATCTGCTGGGCATCAACACGGCGATCTATTCGCGCTCGGGCGGCAGCATGGGTATTGGTTTCGCCATACCGGTGGCGACCGCCAAACTGGTGCTGGAAGGCATTGTGAAGGACGGGCAGGTCACACGCGGCTGGATTGGTGTGGAGCCCAACGATCTGTCGCCCGAACTGGCCGAAACCTTTGGTGTCAAGGCCAAAGAAGGCGTGATCATCACCGGGGTGCTGCAAGATGGACCAGCGGCGCGAGCCGGCATCAAGCCCGGTGATGTGATTACCCAGGTGGCGGGCAAACCGGTCAGCAATGTGGCAGATTTACTGAGCAATGTTGCTGCCTTGAAGCCCGGGACAGCCTCCAAATTCAGCGTGCTGCGCCGTGACAGCCAAGTTGAGTTGGCCGTGACGCCCAGTGTGCGGCCCAAACAGCGCCGGCCAACGCCTTAAATCGGAATTAGACTTTTGCGGCATCGGCCGCGTCGTCCGGTGCCGCCGTGTGCTTGATGAAGACTTTGGCCGAAAAAATGCCGACCTCATACAGCAGGACCATCGGCAGCAACAAGGCAATCATGGAAACCGGATCGGGCGGTGTGACGAGACCGGCCACCGCTGCCGCACCAACGACAAAGTAAGTACGGAATGCCTTCAACTGCGTCACCGTCACGATCCCCATCCGGGCCAGAATCACAACGACGATGGGCACTTCAAAAGCGACACCAAACGCGATGAACATGGTGATGACGAAGTCAAGATAAGCCTCAATGTCAGGACTGACCGCCACCGAGATCGGCGCCATGCGCTGGATCGCGGGAAAGGCTTGCCCGAACACAAAGAAATAGCAGAACGCCGCACCCATGTAAAAAAGAACGGTGCTCGCCGCCACCAGCGGCAGCACAAGTTTCTTCTCGTGCTTGTAAAGGCCCGGGGCCACAAAGGCCCAGATCTGATAAAGAATCCAGGGCAGGGCCAAACCAATGGCCGCCAGCACCGACACCTTGATCGGCACCAAAAACGGCGAGACCACGCCCACCGCGATCATGCGCGAGCCTTCAGGCAGCGCCTTGACCAGCGGCATCGCCAGCAAGTCGTAAAGTTGGGACGGGCCAGGGTAGAACAGCAGCACCGCCAATACCGCGGCAATGCCATACACCGAGCGCAACAACCGGTCGCGCAACTCAATCAGATGGGCGACAAACGGTTGTTCAGTGCCGGCGAGTTCATCTGTTTTGTTGACAGGATCAGTCATCAGTTAACTTTATGCGGCCGAAACCGGGCGACGCGAGCGGCCCCTGACAGCGCTCGGGTGCGGATGCCGGCGCGGGCTTTGTACCAGTTGGGCGTGGCGCCTTGCTTGACGCGCCATTTTTTGTTCGGGTGCCGGTAGGCCGGGGGTGTGGGAGAAAAATCATGGAACGCTGTGTCGGTGGCCTGCGCGGTGGCGTCGGCCCAGTTTTTCTCGAAATCGGCAGCGCTGGTCTGGATGGTGTTGTCCACGTCACGCACCGCGCTTTCAACCGTGTCTTTCATTTTCTTGAGCTCGTCGAGCTCCATGGAGCGGTTGACTTCGTCCTTGACGTCGGCCACATAGCGCCGCGCCCGTCCCAGCAAGGTGCCGATGGTCTTGGCCAGACCCGGCAGCTTTTCCGGTCCAATCACGATCAGGGCGATGCCACCGATGATGGCCAGCTTGGTGATGCCAATATCAATCACTTACAGATATCCTGCCGGCCTGCCAATGCAAAACCTGGCCATCAGGCCTTGGTCTTGGCTTCGACATCAATCGTTTCTTTGACCGCGGTGGCGCTGGAGGCAACCTGCTGCGGCGCAGCGGCGGGTGCGTCGGCTGCTTTGTCCGAGCCCTCTTTCATGCCATCTTTGAAGCCCTTGACCGCACCGCCCAGATCCGAGCCGATGTTGCGGAGCTTTTTGGTACCAAAAATCACGATGATGATGACCAAAAAAATAATCAGATGTGTTGTCGAAAATCCCATGGGTTTCTCCTGTCAAGTTGAGCCAATTTTAGTCGGCGAAGTACGGCCTGCGCGAAATGCTTTGAATATTAACCCTTGAGCCATGGGCGCGCGCCGCCCATCACGTGGATATGCAGGTGTCGCACCTCCTGGCGCCCCTCGTCGCCAGTGTTGCAGAGGATGCGAAACCCCCCCTGTGGGTAAGGATTACAGCCTTGCTGCAAGGCCAGCTGGGGCGCCAGCACCAGCATGCGCCCGAGCAGCGCCGTCTGTTCGGGGCCGACATGCGCCATGGACGGAATGTGCCGTTTGGGGACCACCAGGAAGTGCACCGGCGCCCACGGATGAATGTCATCGAAGACAAGGATTTCATCGTCCTGATACACCACTTTGGACGGAATCTTGCCCGCCACAATTTTGCAGAACAGGCAGTTGGGGTCACTGTCAACGATTTCATTCATCATGCGGGGAACTCCATGGGTAAGCCCTTGTTCATGCGCACCATGCCGGTGACGATGCGGTACAGAAACCAGGCTGAAATGACCAGCCAGGCGATCCAGCCGGGTATATAAAAGAGCAGCCACAAGGGTGCTGTCACCAAATAAAGCAAGGCGGCAATGATGACGGTGCGGATGCGCCAGGAGAAGTGCGAGGCGTGCCAGGTGCCCACGGCGTCCGAGCGCTTCACCAGGTCAATCACCAGGGCGACGACCAGCAGCACCGGGCCAAACTGGCCGCCCGGAATCAGGGCGCCAATGGCCACGATCAGGTGCAGGATGTAGCTGATGGTTCCGATGGTGTTGAGCGACTGCAGCTCCAGCAGCTTGGCGCGGTCCAGATCAGGGTCGTTGTTGGGGTTGGAATAGTCCTGGGTCATTGCGCGGCTCCGGGTTGTTCGTCTTCACGCGCGCTTACCTTGCGCATGGCTTTCTCTTCCAGGCCGCTGGTTCCCGCGCGCCGGTCCAACTCGGCCACCACATCGGCCGGGCTCAAGCCATAGTGCGCCAGCGCAATCATGCAGTGAAACCACAGATCAGCCACTTCGTAGACGACTTTTGTCTTGTCGCCGCCGTTATCCGCGTCCTTGGCAGCCATTACGACCTCGGTCGCTTCCTCGCCGATTTTTTTCAGGAACGCGTTCGGCCCTTTGTGCAACAGGCGTGCGACGTAACTGGTGTCCGGGTCACCGCCGTTTTGCGGCAGGCGGCTCTCGATGACCCGTGCCAGATGGGCCAAGGCGTCAGAAGTTGGAATGTTGGCTGTCATGAGCGCCTATTTGTAGATGGTTTGCGGGTCTTTCAAGACCGGATCGGTAACTTTCCACTCGCCATTTTCATACACGCTGAAGAAACAACTGTGACGCCCGGTGTGACAGGCAATGCCGGGCTCGTGCCCGAGCTGCGTCACCTTGAGCAAAATCACGTCGTTGTCGCAGTCCATGCGAATTTCGTGCACTTTTTGCACATGGCCCGACTCTTCGCCCTTGAACCACAGTTTATTGCGCGAGCGGCTGAAATATACCGCCTGACCCAGCTCAGCCGTTTTTTGCAAAGCCTCGCGGTTCATCCAGGCGAACATCAGCACGTCGCCGCTGCTTTGCTCCTGGGCAATCACTGGCACCAGACCTTTGGAATCCCAGCGAATATGCTTAAGCCAGCTCAAGGCGGGCGTGGTCGTGTTTGTCATTCGTTACTTAATTGATAGCTGCTCACGCAGCGTTGGCGGGGGCTAAAGGCCAAAAAGCCTTTATATTCTGACCGGTATGCCGCGCGCGGCCATGTGCGCCTTGGCTTGCGCCACGGTGAACTCGCCGTAGTGGAAGATGCTGGCGGCCAGCACCGCGTCAGCACCCCCGATCTGGATGCCGTCGGCCAGATGGTCCAGCGTGCCGACACCGCCCGAGGCAATCACCGGCACGCTGACGGCGTCGCTCACGGCGCGTGTCAGGGCCAGGTCAAAACCGGCCTTGGTGCCGTCGCGGTCCATGCTGGTGAGCAGAATTTCACCGGCACCGAGCTCGGCCATCAGGCGTGCCCAGATCACGGCGTCCAGACCGGTGTTTTTGCGCCCACCGTGGCTGTAAACGTCCCAACCCTCACCCACTGCCTGACCGTTGGCATCGAGTCGACCGACATCGGTTGCCAGGCGGCGCTTGGCGTCGATGGCCACCACGATGCACTGGGCGCCGTACTTGCGCGAGGCGTCCCGGATCACCTGCGGGTTCGCTATGGCCGCCGAGTTGAAGCTGGTCTTGTCGGCCCCGGCGTTGAGCAGGCGGCGCACATCGTCCACCGTGCGCACGCCACCGCCGACCGTCAAGGGAATGAACACCTGGCTGGCCACCGCCTCAATGATGTGCAGAATCAGGTCGCGCCCGTCACTGGTGGCGGTGATGTCCAGGAACGTCAGTTCATCAGCGCCTTGATCGTTGTAGCGCGCTGCGATTTCCACCGGGTCACCGGCGTCGCGCAGCTCGACAAAATTGACACCTTTGACGACTCGGCCGCCGGTGACATCGAGGCAGGGGATGATGCGTTTGGCGAGCACTATATGGTCCGCCGCTTAGCCGTTGAGCTCATTGGCCCGCTCCAACGCGGCTTCAAAATCGAGGTCGCCGCTGTAAATGGCACGGCCGCAGATCACACCCTCGATGCCTTCGCCTTCGACTGCGCATAGTGCTTCAATGTCGGCCATGCTGGACAGGCCGCCGGAGGCAATCACCGGAATGGTCAACGCTTGCGCCAGACGAACGGTGGCTTCAATGTTGATACCGCTGAGCATGCCGTCGCGGCTGATGTCGGTGTAGATGATGGATTCGACGCCGTAGTCTTCAAACTTCTTGGCCAGGTCCACCACGTCGTGGCGGGTCAGCTTGCTCCAGCCGTCGGTGGCGATCTTGCCGTCGCGCGCATCCAGGCCAACGATGATGTGGCCGCCAAAGGCGGTGCAGGCGTCTTGCAAAAAGCCAGGGTTTTTGACCGCGGCCGTGCCAATGATCACATAGCGCAGGCCGGCATCCAGATAACGCTCGATGGTGTCAAGGTCGCGAATGCCGCCGCCCAACTGCACGTCCACCTCGCTGCCCACGTCTTTCAGAATTTTTCGAATCGCCAGCTCGTTCTTGGGATGCCCGGCAAAAGCACCATTCAAATCAACCAGATGCAGGCGGCGGGCGCCTTTATCGACCCAGTTGCGTGCCATGACGAATGGCTCTTCGCTGAAAGTGGTGGATTGATCCATGTCGCCTTGTTTGAGGCGTACACAGTGGCCGTCTTTTAAGTCAATTGCAGGGATTAAAAGCATGATGCTTCAGAAGTGGTGGAGGAAGGAAAACGATCAAAAAATCAGTTGCCGCGCTGACGATCGGCGCAGTGCGTCGTATCAGCCATGGCGGGCGAGGCTGGGCGCGTGAGAGGCAAGGACG
>Ga0156325_1027_pt1 | contig 13060 bp, 10 predicted proteins | sample RifCSPlowO2_12_FD_107973 | JGI IMG/M metagenome (GOLD analysis project Ga0156325, IMG submission 107973) | Rhodoferax sp. RIFCSPLOWO2_12_FULL_60_11 | reverse complement strand
AGACCTTGTATCAGTGGCAGCGCAAGGGTTCAGCGACCGAATTTGCGTTGTGCGCTTTTCCGGTGGGCGGCTACGTCAAGATGCTTGATGAGCGCGAGGCACCGGTGCCCGAGGGTGAGCGGCATCTGGCATTCAACAATCAGCCTTTGCGTTCGCGCGTCGCCATTGTGGCGGCGGGCCCGGTGGCCAATTTGCTGCTTGCGGTGTTGTTGTACGCGGTGGTGAACTGGAGTGGCGTGCAATATCCGGCAGCGATTCTGGCCAGCCCCGAGGCGGGTTCGATTGCGCAGCAGGCCGGATTGGTGGGCGGTGAGCGGGTCCAGCGTGCCGGCTTTGCCGACGACGAAATGAAGAGCGTGGCATCGTTTGAAGACCTGCGCTGGTTCTTGACCCGGGGGGCACTGGAAGGGCAAGACGTGCAACTGGAGCTGACGGAGCCGGGACGTACGACGACAGGCGACGTGCTGCTGAAGCTCTCGGCCATGGATGCCAGCGAGGCCAATGCGGACTTGTTTCGCAAAATCGGGGTCGTGGGCCCATACACCCGTCCTGTCATTGGCGAGGTCATGGCGGGCGCCGCGGCCGACAAAGCTGGTTTGCGCGATGGCGATGTGGTGCGCCAGGTCGGGTCGGTGCCGGTGGTGGACGGCCAGCAATTGCGTCGACTGATTCGCGCATCGATCGTGAACGGCCGAACCGTCCCAGCCACCTGGAAAATTGACCTGGCCGGAATCGAACTGGAAATCACCGTCACGCCCGAGTCTCGGCAAGACGGAGAGTTGTTGGTGGGGAGAATCGGCGCCTATGTTGGGGCCATGCCGGAGCTGGTGACGGTGCGCTATGGCGCTGTCGACGGTTTGTGGCGCGGCGTGACGCATACCTGGGATGTCTCTCTCTTGACGCTCAGAATGATGGGCAAGATGCTGATTGGCGAGGCTTCAGTCAAAAACCTCAGCGGTCCTTTGACAATTGCGGATTACGCCGGCAAATCCGCTGCCATGGGACTGACGCAGTACTTGCTGTTCCTGGCCTTGATCAGTGTCAGCTTGGGCGTTTTGAATTTGCTGCCGCTGCCGGTTCTGGACGGTGGTCACCTGATGTATTATCTTTGGGAAGGTGTGACGGGCAAACCGGTTTCGGATGCTTGGATGGAGACTTTGCAGCGGGGTGGCGTTGCCATCCTGTTCCTTCTGATGTCGATTGCCCTCTTTAACGACATCACCCGCTTATTTGGCTAAATGTCTGGTGTTGACATTCAACATCGGCTTGATTTTTTAATACTAAAAATGCAATTCAATCGCTTTGCTCTGCGCACCGTATCCGCCGTCGCTTCTCTGGTTTTTGTGGCCGGCACGGCCTGGGCGGTCAGTCCTTTCACTGTGCGCGATATTCGTATTGAGGGCTTGCAGCGGGTGGAGCCAGGCACTGTTTTCGTGTCGCTGCCGGTTCGCGTCGGCGACGTCTATAACGACGAAGTGGGCTCTTCCGCAATCCGGACGCTTTTTGCGCTGGGTCTGTTCAAGGACGTCCGCATTGAGGTCAGTGGTGACGTGTTGGTGATTGTGGTCGAGGAGCGGCCCACCGTTGCGGAGGTTGAGTTTGTCGGCACCAAAGAGTTTGACAAGGACGTCCTCAAAAAAGCCTTGCGTGATATCGGCCTGACCGATGGCCGCCCGTTTGACAAAGCCCAGCTTGACCGCGCTGAACAGGAGCTCAAACGGCAATACATCAATCGCAGCCTGTATGCCGCAGAAGTGGTGACGACGGTGACACCGATTGAACGCAACCGGGTCAACCTGACGTTTACTGTCACCGAGGGCGATGCGGCAAAAATCAGCGAAATTCGGATCGTTGGCAACCATGTTTTTGGCGAGTCAACCTTGCGTGGCCTGTTTGATCTGGACACCGGTGGCTGGCTGAGCTGGTACACCAAGTCGGACCGATATTCACGTGCCAAACTCAATGCTGATATTGAAACCCTGCGTTCTTATTACCTGACACGGGGTTATCTGGAGTTCAAAGTGGACTCAACCCAAGTGGCGATTTTGCCTAATAAAACGGATATTTCCATCACGATCAACATCACCGAAGGTGAGCGCTTTATCGTGAGTGGTGTCAAGCTCGAAGGTAATTTTCTGGGCAAAGACGACGAGTTCAAGTCGCTGGTGACGATTCGACCCGGTCAGGCCTATAACGCCGATGAAGTGGCCAAGACCACGAAGGCGTTCACCGACTATTTCGGCAATTTTGGCTTTGCTTTTGCGCGGGTGCAGGCGCGCCCTGACATCGATCGCGTCAACAACCGTGTCGCCCTGGTCCTGCAGGCGGAGCCATCGCGGCGGGCCTATGTGCGCAAAATCAATGTAGCCGGCAACAGTCGCACGCGTGATGTGGTGGTGCGCCGGGAGTTTCGGCAATTTGAGGCATCCTGGTACGACGCCGACAAGATCAAGCTGTCACGCGACCGCGTGGATCGTCTGGGCTACTTCAGTGAGGTCGGTATCGAGACCCAGGAAGTGCCCGGGTCACCGGATCAGGTCGATTTGAGCATCAATGTTGTTGAAAAGCCAACCGGCAGCTTGAGTCTGGGAGCCGGCTTTTCAAGCGGCGACGGGCTCGGGCTTTCCTTTGGTCTGAAGCAGGAAAACGCATTTGGTTCGGGCAACTCCCTGGGGGTGCAAGTCAACACCAGCAAGTTCAACCGGGTTATTGTTTTCAATACCACCGATCCTTACTTTACCGCCGATGGTGTCTCCCGGACTGTTGACGTCTACCATCGGACCAGCAGTCCGTACCAGGACGACAGCTATTACAAGCTGGTAACTTCGGGCGGCAGTTTGCGCTTTGGTGTGCCTTTCACGGAGACCGATACGGTTTATTTCGGTGCTGGTATCGAGAATACGACCATTGAGCGCGGCACTCTTTTACCTTCATCCTACGAAGCGCACATCCAGGAATATGGGCTTTCCAGTATGGCAATTCCTTTGACGATTGGTTGGTCGCGCGACCGTCGTGACAGTGCACTGGCACCCAACTCCGGCCGCTATCAACGCGCCAATGCCGAGTGGTCGCCGGCGGGAGATGTCCGGTATGTACGCGCCACCTACCAATACCAGCAGTATGTCCCACTCAACAAGCAGTTCACCGCCGCCTTCAATGGTGAGTTGGGCTGGGGTGTGGCAGTTGGCGATAAAAGTTATCCAGTGTTTAAAAATTTCTACGGGGGCGGTTTGGGGTCGGTACGCGGATTTGAGCAAGGAAGTTTGGGACCGCAGGACAGCGCGGGAACTATCCTTGGTGGTACCAGAAAGGTGAATTTGAACGCTGAAATACTTTCCCCCTTCCCCGGCGCCGGCAATGACCGGACCTTGCGGATGTTCGCGTTCCTTGATGTTGGCAGTGTGTCTGGTTCGGGCGCGGTCAATGAAAATTCGGGCAGCCTGCGCTCATCGGTCGGGGTGGGCGTCAGCTGGATATCGCCGGTCGGTCCGTTGCGGCTGGCGATCGCCAAGCCCATCAAGAAGTTCGAAGGCGATAAAATTCAGACTATGCAATTTCAAATTGGAACGACTTTCTAATGAACTATCTTCTACGTCGCAGTTTTGCCAGTATTCTGTTCGGCGGTCTGCTGGTGTCGGCACAAATGCAGGCTCAAGCCCAGGAGTTCAGGATTGGATTCGTCAGTACCGACCGGATTTTCAAGGAGGCGAGTACGGCCAAGTCGGCCCAGCTCAAGCTTGAGCAGGAGTTTTCCAAGCGCGAAAAAGAGATCATTGATCTGGGGGCTGCGTTGAAGACGCTGGCTGACACCTTTGAGCGTGAAGCACCTACTTTGTCGGCGGGGCAGCGCACCACGCGGCAAAAGCAGTTGGTGGAGCAGGATCGTGACTTCCAGCGCAAGCGTCGTGAATTTCAGGAAGACCTGAATGCCCGCAAAAACGAAGAGTTGCAGCAGGTGATTGAGCGCGCCAACAAAGTGGTCAAGCAAGTGGCTGAAGCGGAAAAATACGACCTGATTCTCCAGGACGCGGTGTATGTCAATCCAAGACTGGATATCACCGACAAAGTCCTCAAGGTCCTGAATTCGAACGGCGTTAAATAGCGGTGCCTCAGGCAAGTGACGTGTGACGCTGCTTCTAGGTTCGATTGTCGAGTTGCTTGGCGGAGATCTGCAGGGCGATGCAAGTCTCAAAATCGAGGGCCTGGCGCCACTTGAAAGCGCAACGCCACAACAGTTAAGTTTTCTCAGCCACCCCAAGTACCAGAACCAATTGGCGGCCTCCAGAGCCGCTTGTGTCATCGTCAGCCCGGAGATGCGAGGAGCGGCGCTGGCGCGCGGGGCTTGTATCGTGACCGAGCAACCTTACCTGTACTTTGCACGTGTCACGCAACTCTGGAAAAAGAGTCTGCCGCGGACGGCACGGCCGCAGATTCACCCGAGCGCGGTGATTGACCCTGAGGCTTTTGTGCACTCGCGAGCCTGCATTGGCGCCCTGTGCGTGATTGAGAGTGGCGCCAGCGTGGGTGCCGATACGGTGCTCAAGTCGCGCGTGACGGTGGGTGAAAACTGTGTCATCGGCGAGCGTTGTCTGGTGCATTCAGGCGTTGTGATTGGTGCCGATGGTTTTGGTTTTGCGCCCCATGCGGGGGCTTGGGAGAAAATTGAACAGCTCGGTGCGGTTCGCATCGGCAACGACGTTGAAATTGGCGCCAATACCTGCATTGACCGTGGCGCCTTGCAAGACACGGTGATTGAAGACGGCGTCAAGCTCGACAACCTGATACAGATCGGCCACAACGTACACGTCGGGAAACATACCGCGATGGCCGGTTGCGCCGGTGTGGCTGGCAGCGCCACCATTGGCGCTCATTGCACCCTGGGTGGCGGTGCCATTGTGCTGGGACATCTGACGCTGGCCGATGGGGTTAACATCTCGGCGGCCACAGTGGTCACCCGCTCGCTTCGCAAGCCCGGTCACTACACGGGCATGTTCCCAATTGATGAAAATGCCGCCTGGGAAAAAAATGCTGCGTCACTGAAACAATTGCACAGTTTGCGCGACCGCATTCGGGCGCTGGAAGATAAACTAACGACCTTGCGGGACAGACCGTAGTTACACGGAGTGAACAAGCTCTGTCCTCAACAAATCAGAAAGCCTTGCGGGACAGACCGTCGTTACACGAAGCGAACAAGCTCTGTCCCCAACTGAATAGAAATACCATGGACATTTATAAAATTCTCAAGCAACTGCCACACCGTTACCCCTTCCTGCTGGTGGATCGGGTGCTGGCGATTGACAAGGGTAAGAGCATCCGGGCGGTGAAAAATGTCACCATCAATGAGCCATTTTTTCAAGGCCACTTTCCCCATCGGCCAGTGATGCCGGGCGTGTTGATGCTCGAAGCCCTGGCGCAAGCCGCCGCGCTGCTGGCGTTTGACGCGATCGATACGACGCCGGACGAGGATTCTGTTTACTATTTTGCCGGCATGGATGGCGTGCGCTTCAAGCGTCCGGTGGAGCCTGGCGATCAACTGATTCTTGAAGTTGAATTGGTGCGCATGAAGGCGGGCATTTTCAAGTTCAAGGCGCGCGCCCTGGTGGATGACGAACTCGCTGTGGAAGCCGAGTTGACCTGCGCTGTGCGCAAGATAGCCTGAAAGATGAGAGCCCCCACGTTTGCGGCTTCGCCGCTGCACTGCCCCCTGGGGGGGCTGGGCCTCCTTGGGGCGGCCCGGCGGAGGTCCGCGCTTTGACAACCATTCATGCCACGGCGATTGTCGATCCCCAGGCCCAGCTTGACAGCTCGGTGACCGTTGGCCCCTACAGCCTGATTGGCCCCAACGTCAAGGTGGGTGCGGGGACCACCATTGGTCCGCATTGCGTGATTGAAGGACACACCACGATCGGACGCGACAACCGCATTTTCCAATTCAGCTCTTTGGGTGCTATTCCGCAAGACAAGAAGTACGCCGGAGAACCCTGTGAACTGGTCATTGGCGACCGCAACACCATTCGCGAGTTCTGCACCTTTAACATTGGCTCGCCAGGGGATCTGGGTGTAACCCGCGTCGGCGATGACAACTGGCTGATGGCCTATGTGCACCTTGCGCACGATTGCGTCGTCGGCAACAAGACCATATTTGCCAACAATTCCCAGTTGGCGGGCCACGTCCATGTGGGAGATTGGGCGATTCTGGGCGGCTTCACCGTGGTGCATCAGTTTGTGAAGATTGGCGCGCATAGCATGACGGCCCTGTGTACGGTGTTGTTGGCTGATTTGCCGCCGTTCGTCATGTGTCAGGGCCAGCCGGCGCAGGCTCGCTCCATGAACTATGAAGGACTGCGCCGTCGTGGTTTTTCGCCAGAGCGTATTGCTGTCGTCAAAGCCATGCACAAAGCCCTGTATCGCGAGAGTCTGACGCTACAGCTGGCGCGTGAGCGCATTGCGGATCTGGTCAAAAATAGCCCTGAGTCCGCGCCAGATGTGCAGATGATGCTCTCATTTCTGGAGCAAACATCGCCCCAGCGTGGCATTGTGCGCTGAATCAGAAGCGCGCTGAAGCCTGGATGGCAAATCAAACTGACCAACAACTCCAGGTGGCGCTGGTGGCCGGCGAAACCTCGGGTGATCTGCTCGCGGGATTGCTGCTGGATGGTCTGCGTGAGCAATGGCCACTCATGACCGCAGTCGGCATCGGCGGCCCTCAGATGGTCCGCCGTGGCCTGGTGGCCTGGTGGGGGCACGACAAACTCTCGGTGCATGGCTTTGGCTGGGAGGTGCTGCGCCGCTACCGCGAGATTGTGGGTATTCGCCGCCAACTCAAAACCCGGCTGCTGCGGCAGCAGCCCGATGTCTTCATTGGTGTGGATGCGCCCGACTTCAACCTGGATCTGGAGCGAGACCTGAAAGCCCAGGGCATCAAGACCGTGCATTTTGTGTCACCGTCCATCTGGGCCTGGCGCCCTGAGCGGGTAGAGAAAATTCGCCGCAGTGTCGACCGTGTGTTGTGTATTTTCCCGTTCGAGCCCGCTCTGCTGGCCCGGCACGGCATCGCCGCGACCTACGTTGGGCACCCATTGGCCAACGTGATCCCGATGCTGCCCGATCGATCGGCTGCGCGTGCCGCCTTGGGACTGGCCGATGAGGACCAAGTTGTCGCGATTTTGCCTGGCAGTCGTCAATCTGAAATCAATCATCTGGCTTTAAGGTTCTTTCAGGCTGCAGCCCTTATCAATAAAGCGCATCCTGCTATTAAATTTATAGTTCCTGCCATTCCGGCGTTGCGGGCAGGCATTGAGCACGCCGCCCGTGCCAGCGGCATGCAGGCGCATCTGCAAATCATTGCGGGCCAGTCGCACACGGTGCTGGCGGCTTGCGATGTCACTTTGATCGCCAGTGGCACGGCCACGCTGGAAGCGGCCCTGTTCAAGCGTCCGATGGTGATCGCCTACCGCATGGCTTGGCTCTCCTGGCAGATCATGCGGCGCAAACAACTGCAGCCTTGGGTCGGCTTGCCCAATATTTTGTGCCGGGAGTTTGTCGTGCCTGAATTGCTGCAAGACGCTGCCACGGCACAAGCGCTGGCTGACGCGGTGTTGCTCTGGATCGATGCCAAGGCATCGCGTCCTGCGAAAATAGCAGCTTTGCAACAAAAATTTACCGCCCTGCACGCTGAGTTGCAGCGCGACACTCCTCGATTGGCCGCCCATGCGATCCAGCAAGTCCTCCAGGGCTGAACAAGCCGTGCTTCACAAGCCAACCATCAAACAGGCATCACTCCTGTGGGATGTTGCTGGACTGGTCGCCGGGGTGGACGAGGCCGGGCGCGGCCCGCTGGCGGGCCCCGTGGTCGCCGCCGCCGTGATTCTGGACGACCTGCAGCCGATCAAGGGTTTGGCGGATTCAAAAATACTCAGCGCACGGCGTCGCGAGCAGTTGTTTGACGAGATTCGTGCCAAAGCTCTGTGCTGCTGCATTGCCCAGGCCAGCGTGGAGGAAATTGAGCGACTCAACATTCTGCAAGCCACGCTGCTCGCGATGCGCCGGGCGGTTGAGGGTCTGCGGCTTAAGCCTGCACTGGTGCTGGTGGATGGCAACCGGCTACCGGTCTTGACCATGCGGGCTGAAGCCATTGTCAAAGGCGACGCACTGGTCGCTGCCATATCTGCCGCTTCGATTCTGGCCAAGGTCCACCGCGACCGCTGGTGCGCCGAGGTGGATGTGCAGTACCCGCAATATGGTTTTGCCCGGCACAAAGGCTATGGCACGGTGCAGCACCTGGCGGCCTTAACCAAGCATGGGGCTTGCCCGCAGCACCGCAAAACTTTTGGCCCGGTGGCTGAGGTGTTGCGAGAGGCGCTGCCATGAGTGCGCCAGAGGTTCAGCACATCACGTCGCGCGACAACGCTTTTCTCAAAGACTTGCGTCGCCTGGCGCAAGACAACACCGGCTATCGGAAACAGGGCCGGTTCTGGGCCGAGGGTGAGCACCTGGGTGCTGCCGCACTGGCCCGTCATGTGACGCCCGTCATTGGTGTTTTTTCAGAGTCATTTTGGCCTCTAGCCCCCGTGAAATATGCGCAAGCAGCTATCAAAAATATAGTGATCCCGGATCCCTTGTTCGCGGCGATCAGTGGCCTTGAGTCACCCGCCCAGATGGGTTTTGTCTTTGATTTGCCGTTGCTGGCGGCTTTGCAGCCGGTCATGGCGTCGGTGATTCTGGACCGGGTGCAAGACGCAGGCAATGTCGGATCGATTCTGCGCAGTGCCTCAGCCTTCGGTTTCAAACAAGTCATCGCCTTGAAAGGTACAGCTGCGCTGTGGAGCCCCAAAGTGCTGCGCGCCGGTATGGGCGCGCATTGGGGTCTGCAATTGATCGAAGGCGTGGCCCTGGCTGATCTGGCGCTACTGGCCGTGCCGATTGTGGTGACCAGCTCGCACCGGGGCTCCTACTTGCACCAGGCGATCGCTAATCAGGCGCTGCCGATGCCCTGCGCCTGGGCGCTGGGGCACGAAGGGCAGGGCGTCAGCGCCGAGCTGGAGACGCTGGCCCGCTTGCATGTGCGTATTGCCCAACCCGGCGGTGAAGAGTCTCTTAACGTCGCTGCCGCCGCTGCCATTTGCCTGCACGCCAGTGCGGCGACCTCCTTGGTGGGGTGATCGCTGCCTGACGGCCCCCTCGGTTATACTCGGAGGCCTCATCGCACCCTGTACGCCTAGCGCCTTCTCAAGCCAATTCTCCCGACAATGCAAGCCAAGAGTTCAATCTTGAGCGGGCGTGGGCGTACCCGAAAACCCCTTCCGGAGAACCCAGTGCTTTTGTCTTTACAGGGAAATGTTCCCCCCGCCATCTTGGCGCTCGCAGACGGCACAGTCTATGTTGGTCATTCCATTGGAGCCGCTGGCTCCACCGTCGGCGAGGTGGTGTTCAACACCGCCATGACCGGCTACCAGGAAATCCTCACAGACCCGAGCTACTGCCAGCAAATCGTTACCCTCACGTATCCGCACATAGGCAACTACGGCGTCAATTTTGAAGATGTCGAGGCCGATAAAGTGCATGTGGCCGGTCTGGTCATCAAGGACTTGCCGCTGCTGGCGTCCAATTTCCGCCAAACCATGTCCTTGGGCGACTACCTGGTGCGCGAAGGCACGGTGGCGATTGCCAACATCGATACCCGCAAGCTGACGCGCCAGTTGCGCAGCCAGGGTGCGCAAAACGGCTGCATCATGGCCTTGGCGCAGGGCGAGGTCGTGACCCAGGAGCTGATCGACAAGGCCATTGCGCTGGCACAGGCGGCGCCCCCCATGGCCGGACTGGATCTGGCCCAGGTGGTCACGGTCAAAGAGCCCTATGCATGGACCCAGACCGAGTGGCGCTTGTCCCAGCCGGCCCTCGGCGGCAAGCCCGGTTATGGAGAACTCACAAAGCCGAAGTTTCATGTGGTGGCGTACGACTTTGGCATTAAAAAGAACATTTTGCGCATGTTGGCCGAGCGCGGTTGCAGGGTGACCGTGGTGCCGGCGCAGACCCCTGCGTTTGATGCGCTCAAGTACCAGCCCGATGGCATCTTCTTGAGCAACGGGCCCGGTGACCCGCAGCCGTGCGACTACGCCATTGCCGCTGTTGCCGAGTTGATCGAGTCCGGCATTCCGACCTTTGGCATTTGCCTGGGGCATCAGATCATGGCGCTGGCCAGTGGTGCCAGGACCTTCAAGATGAAGTTTGGCCACCACGGGGCCAACCACCCGGTCAAAGACCTTGATAGCGGGCGTGTCAGCATCACCAGTCAAAACCACGGTTTTGCGGTGGATGAAAACATGTTGCCGACTCATCTGCGTGCCACCCACATCAGCCTGTTCGACGGCACGCTGCAGGGGCTGGAGCGCACCGACAAACCGGCATTTTGTTTCCAGGGCCACCCGGAGGCCTCGCCGGGGCCGCACGATATCGGCTACCTGTTTGACAGTTTCCTGCTGGCGATGGAGCAGAAGGCATGAGTTTTTACGGCGTCACCGACCTGTGGACTTATGTTGTCGGCGCTTTTGGCATCATTTTGCTGCCTGGGCCCAACTCGCTGTATGTGCTGTCAGTGGCCACCGTGCGCGGCGTCCGTGCCGGCTATCAGGGCGCGTTTGGGGTGTTTGTGGGCGACACTATTTTGCTGCTGTGTACCGCTTTGGGCGCGGCCAGCCTGCTGCGCACACATCCGGCCCTGTTCATGGTGGTCAAGTACGCCGGTGCGGCGTATCTGTTTTGGGTCGGGTTGAATTTGCTGCGTGGCGCCATCGCTGGTTTGCGCACCCGTGCGGATGAGCTGCCATCGACGGCGGCGGCGTCTGCTCCCAAACCGGCAGCGGCGGCTGCGCACTTGCAGCGGCCATTTCGCCGGGCGCTGCTGATCAGCTTGCTCAACCCAAAGGCGATTTTGTTTTTGCTGTCGTTCTTTGTGCAGTTCATTGATCCTGCCTACGCCCAGCCTGAAGTGCCGTTTCTGATTTTGAGCGCTATTTTGATGAGCTTCAGTGCCGCCTACCTGACGGCGCTTATTTTTGCGGGTGCCCGGCTGGCGCAAGCCTTCAGCCAGCGCAAGCGGCTCTCAAGCGGGCTCTCCAGCCTGGTGGGTGGTTTGTTTGTCTGGTTTGGGGCCAAACTGGCCACAGCCAGCCTGAACTGATTCAGTTTGGTTCACCATTTTTGAGTTTATGAATTTGCAGGTGCAACCTCAAGGTTGCGCCTGACAACGAGAGAGCAGTCAACAATATGCCAAAACGTACCGACATCAAAAGCATCCTCATCATTGGCGCCGGCCCGATCATCATCGGCCAGGCTTGCGAGTTTGACTACTCTGGCGTGCAGGCCTGCAAGGCGTTGCGCGAAGAAGGCTTCAAAGTCATTCTGATCAACAGCAACCCGGCCACCATCATGACCGACCCGGCCACGGCGGACGTCACCTACATCGAGCCGATCACCTGGCAGACGGTTGAAAAAATCATTGCCAAGGAGCGCCCCGATGCGATCCTGCCGACCATGGGCGGTCAGACCGCGCTGAACTGTGCGCTCGACCTGTGGCATCACGGCGTGCTGGAGAAGTACAACGTCGAATTGATTGGCGCCAAGCCCGAGGCTATCGACAAGGCCGAAGACCGCCTGAAGTTCAAGGACGCCATGACCAAAATCGGTCTGGGTTCGGCCCGCTCCGGCATTGCCCACAGCATGGAAGAAGCCTGGGGCGTGCAAAAGACGGTGGGTTTCCCGACCGTGATCCGGCCCAGTTTCACGCTGGGCGGCACCGGTGGCGGCATTGCCTACAACTCGGAAGAATTCGAAGTCATCTGCAAGCGCGGTCTGGAGGCGTCGCCGACCAATGAGCTGCTGATTGAAGAATCGCTGCTCGGCTGGAAAGAGTACGAGATGGAGGTGGTGCGCGACCAGGCTGACAACTGCATCATCATTTGTTCCATTGAAAACCTGGATCCGATGGGTGTGCACACGGGCGACTCGATCACGGTCGCGCCGGCGCAGACGCTGAGCGACAAGGAGTACCAGATTCTGCGCAACGCCAGTCTGGCCGTGCTGCGCGAAATCGGCGTCGATACCGGTGGCTCCAACGTGCAGTTTTCCATCAACCCCGAAGATGGGCGCATGGTGGTGATCGAGATGAATCCCCGCGTCAGCCGCTCCTCGGCGCTGGCTTCCAAGGCCACTGGTTTTCCGATTGCCAAGATCGCCGCCAAGCTCGCGGTTGGTTACACGCTGGACGAGTTGCGCAACGACATCACGGGCGGGGCCACACCCGCCAGTTTTGAGCCCAGCATTGACTACGTGGTGACGAAGATCCCGCGTTTCGCGTTCGAAAAATTCCCGGCGGCCGACAGCCGCCTGACGACGCAAATGAAATCGGTCGGTGAAGTGATGGCGATGGGGCGCACCTTTCAGGAGTCGTTCCAAAAAGCCCTGCGCGGCCTCGAAGTTGGCGTCGATGGCATGAATGAGAAAACGCAGGACCGTGAAGTGCTGGAAAAAGAGTTGGGCGAGCCCGGCCCCGAGCGGATCTGGTACGTGGGCGACGCGTTTGCCGCCGGCTGGAGCGTCGACGAGGTGTTTGAGCTGACCAAAATTGACCGCTGGTTTTTGGTTCAGATCGAGCAGATCGTCAAGATTGAGCTGGAGATTGAGCGCCTGCCCGCGCCGGAACAGGGCTCTACGCTGGATGCGATGGACGGCGCGACCTTGCGCGCTTTGAAGCAAAAAGGATTTTCCGATCGGCGCCTGGCCAAACAGTTCAAGACCACCGACACGGCCGTGCGTGAGAAGCGCCACGCCCTGGGTGTGCGCCCGGTCTACAAGCGTGTTGACACCTGCGCGGCCGAGTTCGCCACCAACACGGCGTATCTGTACTCGACCTATGAGTCGTCCAGCCCCTTCGACACCGGTAGCGAGTGCGAGGCCGATCCCACCGACCGGAAAAAAATCATGGTGCTCGGCGGTGGCCCGAACCGCATTGGCCAGGGCATCGAGTTTGACTACTGCTGCGTGCATGCGGCGCTGGCGATGC
>Ga0156325_1021_pt2 | contig 13307 bp, 14 predicted proteins | sample RifCSPlowO2_12_FD_107973 | JGI IMG/M metagenome (GOLD analysis project Ga0156325, IMG submission 107973) | Rhodoferax sp. RIFCSPLOWO2_12_FULL_60_11 | reverse complement strand
CGCGTTGCAAGGGCTGTATTTGTTGGTCTTGGCGTTGTCGGCCACCTTGACCGCCATGGCGATGTCGCACGGGTCGTCCACGTAGGTGTGGCAATTGCCATCCAGGTGCTTGATCACCGGCACCTTGGCGTCGCGGCTGATGCGCTCGATCAGGCCCTTGCCGCCGCGCGGAATGATCACATCCACATACTGCGGCATGGTGATGAGCTGGCCCACCACGGCGCGGTCGGTGGTTTGCACCAGTTGCACCGCCTCCGCAGGCAAGCCGCTCTCAGTCAAAGCCTGCTGCACCAGCCGGGCCAGCGCCTTGTTCGACTCGATCGCCTCCGAGCCGCCACGCAAGATGCAGGCGTTGCCGCTCTTGATCGACAGGCTGGCGGCCTCAATCGTCACGTTGGGGCGGCTCTCAAAAATCATGCCAAACACACCAATCGGCACCCGCATCTGCCCGACGCGGATGCCGCTGGGCTGCTGTTTCATGCCGATGATTTCGCCAATCACATCGGCCATGCCGGCCAGTTGCTCGCAGCCCTGGGCGCAGGTCTCGATGACTTGAGGGCTCAGTTTCAGCCGGTCCACCATGGGTGCGGCCAGCCCGGATTGAACAGCGCGCTCAATGTCTCTGGCGTTGTCGATCTGCAGCGCACTCACATTGGCGCGCAGCAGCCCGGCGAGCCTGCGAAGCGCTGCGTTTTTGGTCGCTGTTGGCGCCCGCGCCATCAGGGCTGAAGCCTGTTTTGCCTTGAAACCAAGGGCGTTGGCGTAGTCGGTCGTATTGAGTGGAATCATGTACTTTTTTAGCGGCTCAAATTCGGCTTTTGATCGGGCGAGCCATACAAACACAGGCGCGGGTCGCAGGGGTGCATTTTGGCAGAGTTGCAGACCACTCGGTTCGAACCGGTCGGCCCATGCCTTCACCGACACCCAGGCGATCCGGCGGATCCATCCATCAGGCGGGCCCCGCCATGGGATAAAAGCCCGTCAGACGCTGCGCGCCCAAGGCCCCAGCGTTAATTTTTCCAACAAGTGGATTTGACGTTCGAATTTGGCCCAGCCCAGCAAAGACTGCTCGATGAGCCCGACTCGCACCCCGGCGGCGTACTGCGCGCGGGCCAGGTCAAATGGCAAGCCCTGGAGAAGTGTCAGTGTGCGACCCAAACTGGCCGCTGTTTCGCCTGGCTTTGGAAGGCAGTTCATGGCAAGCCTCCTCACGGCATCATGGTGCCAAAAATCAGACTGCGCGCGTTAGCGCGGGATGCAGCGTCAAGCAGACGCATACGACGCTCGAGGTCATACACGTCGGCCGATCGGGCAAGGTACGCATCGTCAAGGTCTTTTTGGCCCTTGATGATGGGAATCAGAGCTTTGATACGCTCTATCAGTTTGGACATGGTAAGTCCTCTTGAAGTCGATAGGCTCATATTATAAGGGTTTACCCTTAGTTGCGCCACTGTCTTGGTTTTCGGGACGCTGTGCCCGACGCTTTAGCGCTTGCCCGGCACGCGGGCGCATTCGCGGCACAAATCAAACGCCAGCTGTTGCAACGCAGCCCAGGGCTCCGTGGGCCAGTCGGGGGACTTGAGGCCTTTGACCACGCCGTCGACCTGGTGCGCCGCCCGCAGCAAGCTTGCCAGCGCAGCATCACCCAGGCGCGGCAGCACGCGTTCAAACAAACGCTCGCGCGTGCCCCACACGCGCTGCTCGCGCAAGGCCATCGGCAGCGGACTGCCACGGTTCATCGCATCTTTGACACGTTTCAGGGCGCGGATGTCCTCGGCCAGGGTGTAGTGCACCAGCACCGCCGCCTCACCCTCGGCCTGCAAGCCGTCCAGCATGCGTTGCACACGAATGATCTGGCCCGCCAGCACGGCGTCCGACAGTTTGAACACGTCGTAGCGCGCCACGTTGAGCACGGCGCTCTCAATCTGGTCAAACGTCAGCTCGCCGGGCGGATACAACAGGGCAAGTTTCTGGATTTCCTGATGCGCTGCCAGCAAATTACCTTCCACCCGGTCGGCAAAGAACTGCAAGCTGTGCTGACCAGCTTCACCGGCGGCCACACGCTGGCCTTGAACGGCCAGGCGCTGCGCAATCCACGCCGGCAAGGCATTGCGCTCAACCGGCTCCACCGCCAGCGTGATGCCAAACCTCTCCAGCGCGCCAAACCAGGCGCTGCTTTTGCCCAGCTTGTCGAGCCGCGGCAGCATGACAAGGGTCAGGGTTGACTCGTTGCCGCGCGCTTGTTCGGCCAGTTGCTGCAGCGCCGCGCCGCCCTCCTTGCCGGGTTTGCCGGAGGGAATACGCAACTCGATGATCTGCTTGTCAGCGAACAAACTCAGGGAGCCGCCCGCCGCCAGCACCTCGCTCCAGTCAAAGTGCGCCCCGGCCACGGTGTGCGAACTGCGCTCGGTAAAGCCCTGGGTGCGGGCGAACGCGCGAATAGCGTCCGCCGCCTCCTGGACCAGCAGCGGCTCGTCGCCATGCACGGTGTACAGGCTTTTCAGGCCTTTCTGCAAGTGGTTGGCGAGTTGGTGAGGGGCGAGCTGCATGAAGGTTCAAATATCCTGGGTGGGTTGTCTCATCTGGCCAGTTTCTCGTCTCTCCCATCGCTTGAGAACAGAAACCCAGGCTCGCTGCGCTGGGCGGCGGGCGGCGCCCCCACTACTTGATGGCTGCCAGACGGCGCATCAATTGTTGCACCATGTCGGACTGCATGTCGCGGTACAGCAGAACTTCCTCGGCTTCTTTGGCCAGCACGGCTGATTCACTGAAACTCATATCGCGCTGCTGCACAATTTCGGCCGGCGGCGTCAGCTCATCACCGTCGCGGTTGCGGACTCGAAACTTCACCCGGATGCGCAACTGAAACTCACGCACCTGGCCCGAGCTGCTGACCCCGACCACCGTTTTTTCACGCTGCTCCTGCAGGATATCGAGTACCACCTGCGCCTGGCTGATCGGCTCATGGGGCGCCAGCACCCGCACCGAATCGCCAAATGAACGGCGCAACTCGATGGCCAACGGGCCACCCGGATTGGGCATGATCGCCAGGGTCTGAAAGGTGTAGGTTTGCGCCCCGCGCAGCTTGAACCCGCAGCCTCCCATCAACAAACCGGCCAACCCCAGCAGCGCGACAGCAGAACGACGTTTCATAGAAATTGACTCATACCACCAGATTCACCAGCCGCCCCGGCACCACGATGACCTTCTTGGGCGTCGCCCCGTTGGCCAGCTTGCGGAAAACCTCGCTGTCGATGGCCGCCAGCTCGATCTCGACCTTGGAGGCGCCCGCCGACACCACAATGGCACCTCTGAGCTTGCCGTTGATCTGCAACATCAGTTCAACCTCATCCTGCAACAACGCCAGTTCGTCCACCTGGGGCCAGGGTGCATCGAGCAGGTCGCCCAGGGTGCCGGCGTAGCCCAAACCCTGCCACAGGCTGTGCGCAATGTGTGGCGTGGCCGGGTACAGGCAGCGCAGCAGGATGCCAAAGCCCTCTATCAGCGCCACTTGCGCACCGCCTGAGTCGGTGGCTTTGAAGTTCTCCAGCGCATTGATCATCTTCATCGCACCGGAGACCACGGTGTTGTACTGCATACGCTGGTAGTCGTAATCCACCTGTTTCAGCACGGTGTGGATTTCCAGTCGCAGGACTTTCGCTTCCTTGCTGAAATTTATATCATTCAGAGCTGTAGCCCCTGTCGTATCTGCATCAACTGCTATCATATCAATAGTAGACAGTTTGATGCCGAAGTTCCAGACCCGGCGCAGGAAGCGGTAGCTGCCTTCGACCGCCGCGTCGTTCCACTCCAGCGTGGCCTCGGGCGGCGCGGTGAACATTGTGTACAGACGGGCGGTGTCGGCGCCATACCTTTCGATCAGGTCTTGCGGGTCCACGCCGTTGTTTTTCGACTTGGACATGGTGCCGATGCCCTCGTAGTCGACCAGCGTGCCAGCGGGCAAGTTGCCCACGGCGATTTTCAGCTTGGCCGCCACCACCTTGCCGGTCTCATCGGACACATTTTCAACATCGTTGGGCCAGAAATAGTCTTTGGCCCCGTTCTCACCTTTGCGTGAGTAAATATGGTTGAGCACCATGCCTTGCGTGAGCAGTTTGGTGAACGGTTCATCGACCTTGACCAGCCCCAGGTCGCGCATGACCTTGGTCCAGAAACGCGCATACAGCAGATGCAGGATGGCGTGCTCGATGCCGCCAATGTACTGGTCCATCGGCATCCAGTAAGCCGCACCCTCGCCGACCATCGCCTGCTCATTCTTCGGGTCGCAGTAACGCATGAAGTACCACGAGCTGTCCACAAAGGTGTCCATGGTGTCGGTCTCACGCCGCGCACTGGCGCCGCAAATGGGGCAGACCACACCCGCATGGAAGCCTTCGTGCTTGTGCAAGGGGTTGCCGGAGCCATCGGGCACGCAGTCCTGCGGCAACACCACCGGCAGATCTTTTTCGGGCACCGGCACGGCGCCGTGTTCGGGGCAGTGAATGATGGGGATCGGTGTGCCCCAGTAGCGCTGGCGGCTCACACCCCAGTCGCGCAGGCGCCAGGTGGTTTTTTTCTCACCCAGACCCAGCGCCGCCAGCTTGTGCGCCACCGCCTCCACCGCTTGCTTGAACGACATGCCGCTGAAACTGCCGGAGTTGATGGCCACGCCACGCTGCTTGTCGGCGTACCAGTCCTGCCACTGGTCGTAATCAAACTGCTCGCCGTCCACCTGCACCACCTGCTTGATCGGCAGCCCGTACTTTTTGGCAAAGGCGAAGTCGCGCTCATCATGCGCGGGCACGCCCATGACAGCGCCGTCGCCATAACTCATCAACACGTAGTTGCCAACCCACACCGCCACGGGCAATCGGGTCAGCGGATGGGTGACGATCAGCCCGGTGTCCAAGCCTTTTTTCTCCTGCGTGGCGAGCTCGGCCTCGGTGGTGCCGCCGGTCTTGCATTCCTCGATGAAGGCGGCCAGCGCCGGATTGTTCCGGGCGGCGTGCACCGCCAGCGGATGCTCGGGCGCCACGGCGCAAAACGTCACACCCTTGATGGTGTCGGGCCGGGTGGTGAAAACATACATGCGGCCGTCGTCGATCAGCGCGCCAGACCCGTCGCGGATGTCATGGGTGAAGGCAAAGCGCACGCCCTCACTCTTGCCAATCCAGTTTTCCTGCATCAGCTTGACACGCTCGGGCCAACCCGGCAAACCGGTCTGCACCTGCCCCAGCAACTCCTCGGCGTAATCGGTGATCTTGAGGTAGTAGCCCGGAATCTCGCGCTTTTCAACCGTCGCCCCGGTGCGCCAGCCCTTGCCGTCGATCACCTGCTCGTTGGCCAGCACGGTCTGGTCGACCGGGTCCCAATTGACGACCTGGGTCTTGCGGTAGGCAATGCCTTTGTCCAGCATCTTCAAAAACAGCCACTGGTTCCATTTGTAATAACTGGGATCGCAGGTGGCAACCTCTCGGCTCCAGTCGATCGCCAGCCCCATGGCCTGCATCTGCTTTTTCATGTACGCAATGTTCTCGTACGTCCATTGCGCCGGTGGCACACCGTTTTTCAGCGCGGCGTTCTCGGCCGGCAGGCCAAAGGCGTCCCAGCCCATGGGCATCAACACGTTGTAGCCCTTCATGCGCAGGTAGCGCGTGAGCATGTCGTTGATGGTGTAGTTGCGCACATGACCCATGTGTAACTTGCCACTGGGGTAAGGCAGCATGGAGCAGGCGTAGAACTTCTTTTTCGACGAGTCTTCGGTGACGCAGTAGGCATCCATCGCCGTCCAATGACCTTGGGCGGCTTGTTCGACGTCGAGAGGGGTGTATTTTTCTTGCATTGGGTTTCACTCTGGCGATCACGGGATCGCAAGCCATCGATTTTAGGGCGCCACCGGCGGCTTGGGATCGGTCACAAAACCAATCCGGTTCAATCCTGCTTTTTGGGCAATGCCCATGACGTCAACGATACGGCCGTAGGGTACCGCGGTATCGGCACGCAACTGCACTTCAAGGTCTGGGTTGAGCCTGGCGGTTTGCGCCAGCCGGGTGGCCAACTCAGCCAGCGTCAAGGCATGGTCATCCAAAAAGGTTTGCCCGGATTGATCCACCACCACGGTCACGAACCTCGGTGCCGCGCCGACCGGGCTGGCCTGGGCTTTGGGCAGGTTCAGCTGGATGGAACTCGCCAGCAGCGGCGCGGTGATGATGAAAATCACCACCAGCACCAGCATCACGTCGACCAGCGGCGTCATGTTGATCTCGCTCATCGGCTTGGAGCCGGGTGTGCGCTCTAGACGGCCAAACGACATCGTCGTATCCAGGCCACGGCCTAAACCTGCCAAACCGGCTGGGTGCCCGCCAGTTCCCGCAGATCACGTGCAAAGCCTTCAAGCTGCGCCTCGATGCGCCCGATCACGCGGCCCAGCACGTTGTAACCCAGCACCGCCGGAATCGCCACCGCCAGACCCGCGGCGGTCATGATCAGCGCTTCGCCGACGGGGCCGGAGATTTTGCCGATCGTCACCTGCCCGGCGTTTGCAATGCCAATGAGGGCGTGGTAGATACCCCAGACCGTGCCCAGCAGGCCCACAAACGGCGCCGTGGCGCCCACCGTGGCGAGCAACACCTGACCGTAATGAAGCTTGGTCAGGGCCGCGTGCAGCGCATCGCGCAGCACCCGGGTCAGTTGCTGGGACTTGTCCCCGGCGCTAGAGAGCGTCCCGCTTGCTTCAAGTTTTGTAGCAACGATCATAGGAATGACGAGGGCTTCACGGTCAAAAGCCTGCAACTTGTGCAGCGCTTCTGCCACCGATATCGAGCTCCAGAAGGCGGCAACGCTGCGCGCCACGTCACCGCTGGCGCGGCGCAGCAACCACGATTTCCACACAATGACGACCCAACTGCCCACCGACATGGCCAAGAGCAGCAGCGCCACACCCCGGGTGAGGGCGTCGCCCTGCCAAAACAACTGGGCCGCGTTCATTTCAGGTTCAGTACGTCAGCCATGTCGTACAAACCTGCTTTTTGTTGACTTAGAAAACGCAGCGCGCGCAAGCTGCCCTGCGCGTAGGTGACACGGCTGGACGATTTGTGGCTGATCTCAATGCGCTCGCCAATACCGGCAAACAGCACGGTGTGGTCACCCACGATGTCGCCGCCGCGAATGGTGGCGAAACCAATCGAGGACGGGTCACGTTCACCGGTGACGCCCTGGCGCGCATAGACGGCGCAACTTTGCAGGTCGCGCCCGAGTGCGCCGGCCACCACCTCGCCCATTTTGAGCGCCGTGCCGGACGGGGCATCGACCTTGTGGCGGTGATGCGCCTCGATGATTTCGATGTCATAACCCGTGGCCAGCGCCTTGGCTGCCATTTCCAGCAGCTTGAGCGTGACGTTGACCCCCACGCTCATATTGGGCGCCATCACGATGGCAATGTTACGCGCGGCCGCGGCGATCTCGGCCTTTTGCGCGTCGCTGAAGCCGGTGGTGCCAATCACCACGTTGACACCCAACTCACGGCATAGGCGCACATGGGCCAGCGTGCCTTCGGGCCGGGTGAAATCAATCAGGGTCTGGGCCTGTTTGAGACCGACGGCCAAATCAGCGGTGATCGCAACGCCGCTGGTCTGGCCCAAAAATGCCATCGCATCCGTGCCCAGGGCGGGGCTGGTCAGCACGTCCAGCGCGCCGGTCAGTTCACAGTCAGGGGCACTCTTGATGGCTTCGATCAGCATCTGGCCCATGCGGCCAGAGGCACCCGCGATGGCCACACGATGGGTCAGGTTTTGAGTCATGGTCGCGAACGCTGAAAAGGCGGGGGAAATTGAAAAGACTGGTTTAGCGGGCCACCGGCTCCAGCGGCGGATAGCTCGCGGGCAGCGGCGGCAGCGGCTTTGGCTCGACCGTTTTTATCGGGGCCGGCGCCGCCGTCAAACTCTCTGGCGGCATTTCCAGCACCGGCACTTTGCCGGCTTGCCGTCCTGAATCGAGCGAGGCCACGAACTCGGCTTCGGTCGGCAAGGCATCAGCCTCGATGCGCTCCAGCGCATCATCCTTGAAAAACACGGTGACTTTGCGCTCCTGTGGCGCTACGCCCTGGCGTTTGAAAGTGAAGACATAGTCCCAGCGGTCAGCGTGGAAGACGCTGGTCAACAAGGGCGTGCCCAGAATATCGCGGACCTGCGCCCGGCTCATGCCCGGTGTGACCGCAGCGGCCTGCTCCTGGGACACAAAATTGCCTTGAACGATGTCAATTTTGTAGGGCGTCACGATACTGGCGATGCGGGTGCTGGCGCCATTCAGACTGCCACAAGCCACCAGGCTGGCGCTGGCGGCAAAAATCAGACCCAAACGGGTAGCAAGACGTTGAAGATCAGTCATGAGGTGGTGTGGGGTGTGGCGATATGATCGGGCCATTGTACCGGCTGTGCCTGCAGGATCGACCTGGCAGCCGGCAAGACTGAGACCCGCCATGACCAAGATCGATGAACTTAAAAGTACCGGCCTGAAGGCCACGCTACCCCGGCTGAAAATACTGGAAATATTCCACAAGGGCGGGCAACGGCACATGACGGCCGAGGACGTGTTTCGCGTCTTGCTGGAGGAGCGCTCGGATGTCGGCTTGGCCACGGTGTACCGTGTGCTGGCCCAGTTCGAGCAAGCCGACATCCTGATCCGGAGCCATTTTGAGAGCGGCCGCGCGGTCTATGAGCTCAACGAGGGGCAGCACCATGACCATCTGGTGTGCCTGGACTGCGGCAAAGTGGAAGAGTTTTATGACCCGGAAATCGAAAAACGCCAGCGCGCGGTCGCCAAGGCCAAAGGATTTGCCATTGCCGACCACGCCTTGAGTCTTTATGCCCATTGCACCCGGGAGCAGTGTCCCAATCGTCCCGCGTCGACCGACGCCCAGGATTAACCAACGACGACAGCGCCGCACCGGCCCATCAGCGGGCCCGCTTCATTCGCTCAGTTTCATGGCCTTGCGGTGACGCTCGACGAATTCCTGGTACGTGTCGATGCCGCGCAATTGCAGAATGGTGTTGCGCACGGCAGCTTCTACCAGCACCGCAATATTGCGACCCGCCACCACCTGGATCACCACTTTGCGCACCGGCACATCAAGCACATCCTGGGTCAGCGGCTCATAGGGAATGCGCTCATAGTCGCGCTCCATCGTTTCCCGGCGCACCAGATGCACGATGAGCTTGAGCCGCATCCGCCGTCGCACGGCGGTTTCGCCAAAGATGCCCCGGATATCGAGCAGCCCAATGCCCCGCACTTCCAGCAGGTTCATCAGCAACTCGGGGCAGCGGCCCTCGATCGTGTCCTGATTGATGCGGTACAGGTCGACCGCATCGTCGGCCACCAGACCATTGCCGCGCGAGATCAGCTCCAGGCCCAGCTCACTTTTGCCAAGCCCCGATTCCCCGGTGATCAGCACGCCCAAACCCAGAATATCCATGAACACGCCGTGCATCGTGATGCGGTCGGCAAAATATTTGGACAAGTAGGCGCGCAGCACATCAATCACAAACGCCGATGAGCTCTCGGTGGCGAACATCGGAATCTGGGCCCGTTCACACATCGACAACAGGGCTTGCGGCGCATCCTGCCCGTCGGCCAGAATCAGTACCGGCGGCTCCAGCGTGACAATGCGGGAAATCCGGCGTGCGCAGTCGTCCGGCGTCGAGTTGGTGAGATAGGCAATCTCGCGCTGGCCCAAGATCTGGATGCGATAGGGATGGATGTAATTGAGGTGACCCACCAGATCAGCGCCGGAGCGCGCGGCACGCACCGCCACCTCGTCGAAGCGGCGCTCCGAGGCACCCAGTCCCGCCAGCCACTCCCATTTCAGGGTGGCACGAAACTCGTCAAAAAGCACATCGGCACTGACAACGTTAGGCTTCACACGGCATCCAGTGGATCAGGTCGACACCCTGGCCAGGGCATCAGGCCACCTGGGCCGATTGCCATTTGACAATGAACTCATGCAGTTCCGCCGCGCTGCTACTCACAGCCATTTTTTCCCGCAAGGTCGCATCGCTGAGCATTTCGGCTATTTCCGAGAGGATTTCCAGATGCTTTTGCGTCGCCGACTCGGGCACCAGCAGAAAAATCAGCAAATTGACCGGTTGCTCGTCCGGCGCATCAAAGCCAATCGGGTTGGCCAATTGCAGCACGGCGGCCATGGGCGTCTTCAGGCCCTTGATGCGGCCATGCGGAATGGCAACGCCGTGGCCCAAGCCGGTGGAGCCCAGCCGCTCGCGCGAGAACAGGCTGTCGGTGACCAGTGAACGGCTGAGGCCATGCAGGTTTTCGAACAGCAAACCCGCTTCTTCAAAAGCTCTTTTTTTGCTGGTGGCATCAACCTGCACAAGCACCTGTGCAAGGGGGAGGATGGCTGCGAGTCGATTCATAATTTAGGGGGGAATTATGCCCACATCCGGATTGGGCCCAAAAAAAACCGCCCGGCGGAGCAGGCGGCTGGGACTGATCTCAGGCCGGTGGCCTCACATCAGTCGTTTCGGCGCTTCGTGATGGTGATCCTGCAAACGCCCTTTGTGGCGGACAACCTGACGATCGAGTTTGTCCACCAGTTCATCCACGGCAGCGTACAAATCGGCATGTGAGCTCTCGGCAAACATGTCTGTCCCCTTGACATGAATATTGCACTCGGCGCGCTGCCTTAAATCCTTTTCGGTCTGCTTTTCCACGGTGAGCAGAACTTTGACATCGACCACCTGGTCAAAATGCCGCTTGATCCGGTCCAACTTGCCGGTAACGTAACTGCGCAAGGCCGGTGTGACCTCGAGGTGATGACCGCTGATCGTCAAATTCATAAATAATCTCCTGTTACTCTCAGGGTTGAGACGGTTGCCGGCGCCATGCAAACAACACAAAAAATCAAGGCAAAAATAGACGCCGACGGATTCACTATGCCCCCGCCTTGGCGGAAAAGCAAATCCTTTTTATCAACTTTTTTTGTATCAAGCCGCAAAAAATGATCTATCTCCCATTGAAATGAACCAGCAACGACACACGGCACCGGCCGGCCTGGCAGCATGAGCCGCGCCAGCAAAAACGCCACCGGCGATTCTTTTTTTGCCTGGGATGGCGATGTTCTGGTGATCAATATTCTGGGCAAGCCCAGCGCCAGCAAGGACGCCATCGGCAAACCCTTTGGCAAGCAACTCAAGGTCAGCGTCGCGGCGGCGCCGGTGGCGGGCCGGGCGACCGATCACATGGTGCGCTTTCTGGCCGTCCAGTTTGGCGTCAGCGCCTCTGACATTGAAGTGGTGTTTGGCCGCATGAATGTCAACAAGCAGGTGCGCATCAAAGCACCCACAAGGTTGCCGGCTGTATTTGCGCAGGGCTCCTTGCTGATGGACGACGATGAGGGAAAATAGCGGCGGTGGGTTCAGAGGCAGCGTCAGCAGGCGCCGACCATGACCGCACCCGCACGCTGGAACTTTGCCGATTAGCCTGACTCACATCTTGTAATGAATTGCCTGAAATTACCCCATCGTCTTATTTTTGCTACTTTATTTGTAGCATTCTGTACAATAACGACGGGGGCTAGAGGCCAAAATACCCCTCAATCCGTGGTCAACACCGAACAGGTGCGGGCCGAGTTGATGGTGCAGGCCCCGGATGGCGTCGACGCGGGAAAATCAGTCTGGCTGGGTCTGCAATTGACACACCTGCCCGAGTGGCACACCTACTGGAAAAACCCGGGTGACTCCGGCCTGCCCACCACGCTGCAATGGACGCTGCCCGCGGGCGTGACAGCGGGCGAGATCGCCTGGCCCTTGCCCAAAAAGATCCCGCTTGGCAACCTGGCCAATTACGGCTATGACGGCACGGTGCTGCTGCCGGTGCCACTGACCATCTCGCCCGCGTTCAAGCCGTCGCTGCTGAGCAGCGGCCTCGAAATCAAACTCAAGGCCACTTGGCTGGTCTGCCGGCTCGAATGCGTGCCGCAAGACGGCGAATTTGTCCTGAACGTGCCGGTGCGCGGCTCCACCGCGCTCAACAGCGCGGCTTTTGCCGCCAGCCTCAAGGCCCAGCCTGCCGCGCTCGAAGGCGACAGCCGGGTGGCGGTGGATGGCAAGCAGCTCAAGCTGACCGTGGTCGGCTTGCCGCCGACGCTGCGTGGCAAACAACTGGAGTTCTTCCCGGAAACACCCGAGCTGATCGACCCTGCGGCGACCTGGTCACAGCAATGGACAAAAAACGGGCAGAGCGACGTCTGGACCGCCAGCGTGCCCTTGTCAGGACTTCGCAGCGAGAGCCCGGCGCTGATGCCGCTTGTGCTCGTGGCCGACGTCAACGGCCAGCGGCAAGGTTTTCGGGCCCAGGCCCAGGTGCTGGGCAATTGGCCACCCGTAGCGGGCGTGGCCGGCAGCAGCCCGTCTGGGCTGGCCCCGGTGCGGGTCGGCAACAGCGGCGCGACCACGGCCCCGGCCGGCGCCCAGGTTTCGTTCGGCCTGTGGGCGGCGCTGCTGGGCGCGCTGCTGGGGGGCATGATCCTCAACCTGATGCCTTGTGTGTTTCCGGTGCTGGCGATCAAGGTGATGAGTTTTACCCGTCATGCCCATGACCGGCGCGGCCACCGCGTCAGCGGCCTGGCCTACAGCGCCGGTGTGGTGCTGTCGTTTCTGGCGCTGGGCGCGCTGCTGATCGGCTTGCGCAGCGCGGGCGAGCAGCTGGGCTGGGGCTTTCAGTTGCAGTCCCCGGCGGTAGTGGCGGCGCTGGCAGTGTTGTTCACCGTGATCGGGCTGAATCTGGCGGGCCTGTTTGAGTTTGGCCGCTTTTTGCCCAACGCGGTGCTGACGCTGGAAGCCAAAAACCCGGCGGTCAACGCCTTTTTGTCGGGCATGCTCGCCGTCGCCATTGCTTCGCCCTGCACCGCGCCCTTCATGGGCGCCTCGCTCGGGCTGGCGCTGGGCCTGCCGCCGCTGCAGGCCTTGCTGATTTTCATGACGCTGGGCATCGGCATGGCGCTGCCGTATCTGGCCGCCAGCCTGACCCCGGCCGTGGCGCGCTGGCTGCCGCGCCCCGGCGCCTGGATGGACACCTTCCGCCGGGCCATGGCATTCCCGATGTTTGCCACCGTGGTCTGGCTGGTGTGGGTGCTGGGCCAGCAAAGTGGCATTGACGGCGCTGCCGCCTTGCTGGCACTGCTGGTGAGTTTGAGTCTGGTGCTTTGGTCGCTGACACTCAAGGGTCGCAGCCGGGTCGTGATAGCTACTATTTCCATAGCAACTCTCGCCCTGTTGACGGGGGCTATCGGCCAAAAT
>Ga0156325_1187_pt4 | contig 13351 bp, 13 predicted proteins | sample RifCSPlowO2_12_FD_107973 | JGI IMG/M metagenome (GOLD analysis project Ga0156325, IMG submission 107973) | Rhodoferax sp. RIFCSPLOWO2_12_FULL_60_11 | reverse complement strand
CCGCCATAAAAAAGTTTTAGCCCTTGCCAAAGGTTTCCGCGGTCGCCGCGGTAATGTTTATCGCGTTGCCAAAGAAGCGGTGATGAAGGCCGGGCAATATGCCTACCGCGATCGCCGTACCAAAAAGCGCGTCTTCCGTCAGTTGTGGATTGCCCGTATCAATGCCGCTGCGCGTCAGTGCGGCATGACCTACAGTCAATTCGCCAACGGTCTGAAGAAGGCCAATATCGAGATTGACCGCAAGGTCTTGAGCGATATCGCTGTGCATGACATGGCTGCATTTGCCAGCATCGTGGATCAAGTCAAGGCCAAGCTGGCAGCTTGAGTTCACGCTGGTATGCTATTTTATTAATAGCGTACTATGCAATAAAGACAAGGGCTAGAGCTTTAAAAGGCACTAGCCCTTTTTCAATGAAAACGAAGTTTCAGAGACGACTGACTTGCACGCAAGTGATGTCGGAACTGCAAGAGAATTCAAGAGAGTTCAAGAGAATTTATGAACGAGTTGAACAGCGTCGTTGACAGTGCCAAAGCCGCCTTTGAGCAAGCCCGCACCCCGGCAGACCTGGAAAACGCCAAGGCGTTGTTTCTGGGAAAGTCGGGTCGCATCACCGAGCTGATGAAGGGCATGGCCGCCTTGACTGTGGACGAGAAGAAATCCCGCGGTGCCGCCATCAACCTCGCCAAGCAGGCCATTGAAGTGGCATTGAATAACCGCCGCCAGGCATTGGCCGACGCTGAATTGCAGGCACAGCTCCAGGCTGAGGCGCTGGATGTGACCCTGCCGGGCCGCCAGCGCGGCGCGGGTGGTTTGCACCCGGTATCGCTGTCCATGGAGCGCATCGAACAGATCTTTGGTTCCATGGGCTTTGACGTCGCCGATGGTCCGGAAATCGAAAACGACTGGTACAACTTCGGCGCCCTGAATTTTCCCGAGGATCACCCGGCGCGCGCCATGCACGACACCTTCTATGTCGAAGGCGGTTACCTGCTGCGCACACATACCAGTCCGATGCAGAACCGCTATGCCGTCCAGCATGTCAAGAAATTTCAGCACCTGTTGGATGCGGGGCAAAACATGCCGGAAATTCGCGTCATTGCGCCGGGTCGAACCTACCGCGTGGACAGCGACGCCACGCATTCGCCGATGTTCCATCAGGTCGAGGGTCTGTGGATTGGCGAGAACGTCAGCTTCAAGGATTTGAAGGTGGTGGTCACGGATTTTTGCCACAACTTTTTTGAAACCGAGGCGTTGAAGTTGCGGTTTCGACCCAGCTATTTCCCGTTCACTGAACCCAGCGCGGAAATTGATATCCAGTTCCAGTCGGGGCCCCTGACCGGGCGTTGGCTGGAAGTGGGGGGCAGTGGGCAGGTGCACCCGAACGTCGTGAAGAACTTCGGCCTGGAGCCGGAAAAATACATCGGTTTTGCTTTCGGCATGGGAGTCGATCGCCTGGCCATGTTGCGCTACGGCGTGAATGACCTGCGCTTGTTTTTTGACGGGGATGTCCGCTTTCTGTCGCAATTCCAATAATAAGAAACTGATCAAAGAGTCATCATGCAATTTCCTGAATCCTGGTTGCGCGAATTCTGCAACCCGCCACTGTCCACTGAACAACTCGCGCAAACACTCACCATGGCCGGTCTTGAGGTCGAAGAACTCAAGACCGTTGCCCCGCCGTTCACCAAGATCGTGGTGGGTGAGATCAAAGAAGCAGCGCAGCATCCCAATGCCGATCGGCTGCACGTCTGCAAGGTGGATGTGGGGCAGGCTGAACTGCTCACCATCGTTTGTGGCGCACCGAATGCACGGGTCGGCATCAAGGTGCCGTGCGCCTTGGTGGGTGCGGAATTGCCCCCTGGTGAAGATGGCAAGCCTTTTCTGATCAAGGTGGGCAAATTGCGTGGCGTTGAAAGCTACGGCATGCTCTGTTCAGCCCGGGAACTCAAACTGTCAAACGATCATGGCGGCTTGCTGGAGCTTTGCAGCGATGCTCCGCTGGGCCAAGACATTCGCGAGCATTTGAACCTGGACGACACCCTGTTTACGCTCAAACTCACGCCCAATCTGGCGCATTGCCTGAGTGTGTACGGCGTGGCGCGTGAAGTGGCCGCTTTGACCGGCGCACCTTTGAAGGCGCCCAACTTCTCCGTCGTCAAGGCCGGCGGCGCAGACACCTTGCCAGTCAAGGTCAGTGCCCCCGATCTGTGCGGGCGCTTCTCCGGCCGCATCGTGCGCCACGTCAATCCTCAAGCCAGTACGCCCGACTGGATGGTGGAGCGGTTGGCGCGTTGCGGCCAGCGCAGTGTCACGGCCTTGGTTGACATCTCCAACTACGTGATGTTCGAGCTGGGGCGCCCGTCGCATATTTTTGATCTGGACAAAATCCACGGTGGCCTCGATGTGCGCTGGGGCAAGCCCGGTGAACAACTCAAACTGCTCAATGGCAACACGGTCACGGTGGACGATCAGGTTGGCGTGATTGCCGATGAAGCCCAAGTAGAGTCACTCGCGGGCATCATGGGCGGTGACGCGACTGCGGTGTCGGACGATACGCAAAATATCTATGTTGAAGCCGCTTTTTGGTGGCCGAAAGCCATCGCGGGGCGCTCCCGCCGCTTCAACTTCTCCACCGATGCCGGTCACCGCTTTGAGCGCGGTGTCGACCCGAGTCAGACCGTGGAGCACATCGAGCGCATCACGCAGTTGATCATTGACATTTGTGGCACGGCCGACACCGCTTGTGGCCCCATTGACGACCAGCAGGTGAATCTGCCTGTTGCGCCAACCGTCAGCCTGCGCGTGGCACGCGCCAGCAAAGTCATTGGCATGGCGCTCACGCAATCGCAATGCGCTGACGCGCTGACACGCCTCGGATTGGCGATCACACAGAGCGAAGGCATCATCACCGTGGCGCCGCCGTCGTACCGCTTTGACCTGCAAATTGAAGAAGACCTGATTGAAGAAGTGGCCCGCATGGTGGGCTACAACAATCTGCCTCAGACACCGCCCCTGGCACCGATCACAGCCAAGGTTCGCCGTGAAACGCAGCGCAGCCCGTTTGCCCTGCGCCGCAGTATCGCCGCGCTGGGTTATCAGGAAACCATCAACTTCAGTTTTGTTGAAGAACGCTGGGAGCATGAGCTTTGCGCCAACCCGAATCCGATCAAGTTGCTGAACCCGATCGCCAGCCAGATGAGCGTCATGCGCTCGTCGCTATTGGGCTCGCTGTTGCAGGTTCTGAAATTCAACCTGGATCGCAAGGCGCAGCGGGTGCGCGTCTTTGAACTCGGCCGCGTTTTCTTGCGCGATGCTTCCGTCAAAAATACCGATGCCACGGTAGAAGGTTTTGATCAGCCCATGCGCGTGGCAGGTCTGGTGTGTGGCAGTGCCGACGCACTGCAATGGGGGCACAAAGAGCGGCCGGTCGATTTCTTTGACATCAAAGGTGATGTGGAAATTTTGCTGGCGCCACGCCGTCCTGTCTTTGAGTCTGCGCAGCATCCCGCCATGCACCCAGGGCGTTGCGCCCGCGTCATGCTCGACGGTGTTGCGATTGGCTTCGTCGGAGAGTTGCATCCCAAATGGCGGCAGGCCTACGATCTGGCGCAAGCGCCGCTCATGTTTGAACTCGATCTTGACGCCTTGCTGCAGCGCGAGGTGTCCGTATTCAAAGGCGTGGCCAAGCATCAAGCGGTGGACCGTGACATTGCCGTGATGGTGAGCGAAAAGCTTTCATCACATGCTGACTTGATGGACGCCATTTGGTCCGCGCCCACGGCGGGACTGCTGCGCAACGCTGTTTTGTTTGATATCTATCGACCCAAGAGTGCCAAGGATCTGGACGCGCCCGGCTCGGAAAAAAGCTATGCGATACGTTTAACGCTCAACAGCGACGATGCCACGCTGACCGAAGAACAAATTGACAATGCGACGCAAGCGGTGCTTGCTTCACTCCTGAGCAAATTGGGTGCGCGTCAGCGAACCTGACCCTTCACCCTCAACCTGAACAAAAAGCGAGTACCCATGGACCTATCGGTTGAAAGCCTGGAGATGCCAGCACTGACTAAAGCGCAACTGGCTGAGCTGCTGTTTGAGAAAATTGGCTTGAACAAGCGCGAATCCAAAGACATGGTGGACGCGTTCTTTGACCTGGTGGCTGACAGCCTGCTAAAGGGTGAGGACGTCAAGATTTCAGGTTTTGGAAATTTTCAGATTCGCACCAAGGCGCCACGCCCAGGGAGAAATCCGCGCACCGGTGAGACCATTCCCATTCAGGCGCGCCGGGTGGTGACGTTTCATGCGGGTTACAAACTCAAAGAGCAAATTCAGGATCAAGAGCTGGTGCCTTTGGCGCCATAGGGTCGGGTTGTGGTTATTTGGTGTCTGGAGCTGATTTGCTGCTTTACACACCGTGGTGACTTAGGGTAACCTGCAAAATTCTTCTCCGGCCGCATTGATTTAAATGGAGAACTCCCTCCCTCCCATACCTGCCAAACGCTATTTCACCATTGGTGAGGTGGGCGATTTGTGTGGCGTCAAACCGCACGTGCTGCGTTATTGGGAGCAAGAGTTCACGCAACTGCGGCCTATGAAGCGGCGCGGCAACCGCCGCTACTATCAGCACCACGAGGTGCTGATGATCCGGCGGATCCGCGATTTGCTCTATGACCAGGGTTTCACCATCAGCGGGGCACGCCAAAAAATGCAGGAAATCCTGCAGACCGAGCGTGACAAAAAGTGCAATGGTGACCTGTCACTCGATGGCATCGAGGTGATTGAACTCAACGAGTCCGAATTGAACGACTTTGAAGACACCCAGTTGGACCCGGCGTCCGACGGCGCTTTAGACCCGTTGCTGCTCGTGCGCAGGGAGTTATTTGAAATTCGTGAACTCCTCTCGCCGGCGCGCTGAAGTTGCGCTTGGCTAGCGGTTATAATTTCGCCCTTAGACGGTGTGTGGCGCAGCCTGGTAGCGCACTTGCATGGGGTGCAAGGGGTCGAAGGTTCGAATCCTTTCACACCGACCAATAAATACGGGGGTTAGCAGCTTTATCGCTTGCTAACCCCTTTGTCTTTTTGGCTTTACTCTGCCCGAGTCGCCTTCAGGCGTTGCACGGTGCTGCCCTCGGCTTGACCCGCAACAGCCACGCTCAGGCGCAACACTTCAGCACGCGCTGGCGTAGCGGTGGCGTCCCAATCGCTCAGGACGATGCGGCGCAGGCCATCGGTCATCTGGTGGTCAGCGGGCTTGTGGGTATGGCCATGAATCAGCGTGCTGGCCTGGGCCATGTGCAGCCAGCTGCAGGTCATTGGCTCGTCAAGGTCGGCATACGGCGCACCGCTGCGCTTGCGTGCTTCGCTTTGCATCCGCATGTCATGCGCCAACTGCTGGCGCTGCGTCAGAGGCAGGCTTAAAAAGTCTTGTTGCCAGGCCGCGCTGCGCACCTGCGAGCGAAACTGCTGGTAGTCGGTGTCTTCCAGGCACAAAGCATCGCCATGCGAAAGCAGCCAGCGTTGCCCGGCAAAGTCCAGTACGCAGGGGTCGTCCAGCAGGGTCAGGCCGCCAACCCGGGCAAAGGCGTCGCCCAGCAGAAAATCGCGGTTGCCGCGCATCAAAAAAATGGTCAGCCGATGCGAGGCAGCTTGCAGAACTTGAGCACAGCGGGTTTCAAAGCCAGGCGTTGCCAATACATCGTCACCGACCCACACTTCAAACAAATCACCCAGGATAAACACGGCGTCAGCGCGCGTCGTCTGCATCAAGTGTTGCCAGGCGCTGAAGGTGGCGAGGTCACTGTCCTGCAAGTGCAAGTCAGAGATGAAATCAAGTTGCCGCCAGTGCGCGGGCGCTTGCAGCACCGGCCAGGATGGCGCCACGGTTGGCGTCGTGTTCCTGGGCCGGGATGCGCTCATGTCAGATTGCCACGGCCTTTTCGATCACCACGTCGTCCACCGGTACGTCATCATGGTAGCCTTTGCGGGTGGTCTTGACCGTCTTGATTTTGTCAACCACGTCAGTGCCCGACACGACCTTGCCAAACACGGCGTAGCCCCAGCCCTGGGCTGAAATGGCGGTGTGGTTCAGGAAGCCGTTGTCGGCCACGTTGATGAAGAACTGCGCGGTGGCTGAGTGGGGGTCGCCGGTGCGGGCCATGGCGACCGTGTAGTTGAGGTTCTTCAGGCCGTTGTCAGCCTCGTTGACGATGGGTTGGTCGCCTTTCTTTTCTTTCATGCCAGGCTCCATGCCGCCGCCTTGCACCATGAAACCGGGAATGACGCGGTGAAAAATGGTGTTGTCGTAATGGCCTTTTTTGACGTAACTCAAAAAGTTGGCCACTGACTTGGGTGCCTTGTCCTGATCGAGTTCAAGGGTGATGACGCCGTAATTGGCGATGTGGAGTTCGACTTTCGGGTTGCTCATGATTTACTTCACCAGGGTTGCAGAGTTGATAAGAATTGGGGTTTTGGGAACATCGGAGCCAAAGGGGCCGGCCGGGCCGGTCGGCACGGCTTTGATTTTCTGGATCACATCCATGCCGCTGGTGACCTTGCCAAACACGGTGTAGCCATATTGATCCGCCGTGGGGTCCAGAAACGCATTGTCTTTGACATTGATGAAGAACTGTGCCGTCGCCGATTGCGGGTCATTGGTACGGGCCATGGCCAAGGTGCCGACCACATTTTTTTGACCGCCCTTGGCCAGTGCTTCGCGGCCCTCATGAGGCACCGGCGCGCGAGTTTTTTTCTGCACGTACTGGGCATCAAAGCCACCGCCCTGGATCATGAAGTTGGGGATCACGCGGTGGAAGATCGTGCCGTCGTAATGCTTGTCTTTGACGTACTGTAAAAAATTGTCGACTGTTTTAGGCGCTTTGTCGGGGTAGACCTCGACCACAAAGTCGCCTGCCGTGGTGGCAAACTTGACCTGGGCCGGTGCTTGCGCCCATGCCTCGGATGCTACTGAAAACATAGCTGAAAGTCCAATAACTGCGGGGGCTATAGCCCATAAACGTATATATTTCATCCAATAACTCCTTCGTAAAATATTTTCCAATCACTGCCTTGGCGAACCCAATATTGGCGTTTGGTCGGCCCCGTACGGGTGCCATCTGTGACCTCGCCAAAAGTGACCACCATGGTGTCGGCGCTATCGGTCCAGCGCAGCAAGGACAGATCCTTGAGCTGGATCGCGCGTCCCTGCACCTTGTTTAACTCACTGCGCAGTGCCGGCGTCCATTCTGTCAGTGACTTGCCATTGCTGTTGAAGCTGGGGCTGTAGAAACTGAGCACCTGGTTCATGTTGCCGCTGGATTTGGCATTTTGCCAAGCCGTCAATGCTTGTTCAAAGGGCTTGCTCTCAGAACGAGCCGTGCTGGGTGTTACCCATTTCAGACTCTGCGAGATCACGACCGGCGTGGTGCGAACTTCGACGGTCCGGATCAGTGCCATCAAGTCGGGGTTGGCCAAAACGACACAGCCGTCGGTGGCCAGGGGGGGGCGCGAAAACTGGCCGGGCGGCGTGCCGTGCAGCCAAATGCCGCCGCCTGTTTTGCCACGCAGGTTGTCAAGTACGTTCGGGTAATTGATGGGCAGGGCACCTGAGCCGTAAAAGTCTTTCAGCGACTTGGGGTCCAGGTTGCTGGTGATGAAGTACACCCCCATGGGCGTTCGCAAGTCACCCTCGGCGTTTTTTGACAGCCCGGATTTCCCGATGGAGACGTAATAGTCGGCAATCAGTGTCAGTCCAGCGGGTCGATTTTCCAGCAGATACAGGCGCGAGCGGGACGCATCTATGGCAATGGCGTGTTTGTTGCGAGCCGACAAGGCCAGAAATTGCGACGGGAGTGCGCCAGAAGGGGGGCGTTCACGAAGCGCCTTCAAGCGCATTTGCGACTCATCGCGGAGTTGATTGAGCACCGGTGCAGCGGCTTTGCGCATGGGCTCCGGTACGTCGCCTACCATTCGAACGGGTCGCGTGCGCGCGGCCAGCAGGTCGCCGTAGACCAGTTGCGCGAGCTGAAAGTGAGGGTGGTCTTTGACCAGTTGCTCGGCCTGGGTCAAGGCTTCACGGCCCTGTGCTTTGGCTATGAGCTGGTAAATGCCCATCAGGCGTGCTTCAGCCAGGTCGGCATTGGCCGCTTGTTTTTGCTTGACGGTCGCGACAGGCTTGGCTTTGGTCGCGGGCTTCTTGCGAGCGGTCGCGTCAGTGCTCATTGCCAGAGTGACCAGGGCTGCAACAACGAGGGTCGGAAAATACCGCTTCATAAGGGCGTCAGTCGACGAATGACAACAGCGGCATCGTCAGCCAGGTTCGCTGTGATCCGACCGCGCGCATCAGTTTCCCGTGCTTTCCTTGACGATCAGCCATCGGTTGCCGGTTTTGGCCAATTCAAGCGTTTTGCGGCTCGATACCGCCAGCGTACCCGCGCGGTAGTCCTGGCGGAATTTGGCGATCGCCTTGGCGCCATTGACTGTGACGCTCAGTTTCTCCAGCTTGACACTGATGCTGGTCTTGCCGACGATGCGCTTGCGGCGTTCTTCTTCCCAGGCGTTGCGAGTCTGCTGGCCGGCCGGATCAAACTCTTTGCCATAAGCGCCCAGGTAAGCCGTTATGTCTTTGGCCGACCAGGCCTTGGCCCAGGCCTGCACGGCCTCTTCGACTTGTCTGGATTCTTGGGCTGCGCTGTCGCTGGCGACGGGTTTTGCGGGTGCAGCTCTGATGGTTGTGGCCGGAGCTACGACGGCTGGAGCGGTAGTCGGAGCGGCAGGCGCCGGCGTTGACGGTTTGGCGACAGGCACTGCCGGGGCAGCGGCCGGCGCCGCAGTGGCGGGATGCTGCCCCTTGTTGTTGGGGCTGAACAACTCCCGAATCAGGGCCAGCTTGGGCGGCACCGCTGCGTTGGCACCATCGAGTTGCAACGCCTTGTTGTAGGCCTGGCTGGCGAGCCGGGCGTAAATGTCGCCCAAATTTTCGTGCGCCGTGGCGTAGCTGGGGTTGGTGCGGATGGCCATTTCAAGCGCGGCACGGGCTTTGTCGAACTGGCTTTGGCCCGCGTAGAGCACGGCCAGGTTGTTATAGGGCTCGGGCAGCTCGGGATAATCTTCAGTGAGCTTGGTGAAGGTGGCAATGGCCTCTGCTTGCTTGCCCAAATTGCGTTGGATGACACCTTTGAGAAAACGCATCTGAGGGTCGGCCGGCTTGCCAACCAGGTAGCTGTCGGCCTTGACCATGGCCTCGTCCAGCTTGCCGGCACGCACCAGCTGGCTGACATCGCCATAGTCGTCTGCGTAGGCAACTGAAGTGGCGCAGGCGAGAGCGAGCGTCAGCAGGCGCAGGGTGGTGAAAAGGGCAGTGCGGGCGAGCGTCATGGGGTTTTTTGATTCCTGCAGGGTGAACGCCCGCCAATTGCGGCGGGCCAGCCGACCGGGCTATATACTGCAAAGAATTGTAGCTTAGGGGTTGTTTTTCAGTGCCCCATAATTACGCCCCTTTTGCTGTCTTTGCGAGGCCACCGTTCGGTTGACTACCCTGACGCCGTTGTTTGAAACACCCATGAGTTTGCGCATTTACAACACGCTGTCGCGTGCCATTGAACCTTTGATTCCGCTGCAACCTGGCCACGTGCGCATGTACGTCTGCGGCATGACGGTGTACGACCTGTGCCATTTGGGCCATGCACGCGCCATGGTCGCATTTGACGTGGTGCAGCGTTGGCTCAAGGTCAGCGGCTTGCGGGTGACCTATGTGCGCAATGTCACCGATATTGACGACAAAATCATCAAACGTGCGTTGGAGAATGGCGAATCCATCCGGGCACTGACCGAGCGCATGGTGGATGCATTGCATCAGGATGCAGACGCCCTGGGTATTGAGCGACCCACGCATGAGCCCCGGGCGACTGAGTATGTTCCGCAAATGTTGAGCCTGATTGGAAGACTTGAACAAAAGGGCTTGGCCTACCAGTCGGTCAATGGCGATGTGAATTACGCGGTGCGCAAGTTCCCCGGTTACGGCAAGCTCAGCGGCAAGTCACTCGATGAGTTGCGCGCCGGTGAACGGGTGGCGGTGGCGGACGGCAAGGATGATCCGCTTGATTTTGTGCTCTGGAAAACGGCCAAACCGAACGAGCCGCTGGATGCGAAATGGGACAGTGTTTATGGCCTGGGCCGCCCGGGCTGGCACATCGAGTGCTCGGCCATGTGTGGCCAGATGCTGGGCGAGACGGTTGACATTCATGGTGGCGGCGCTGATCTGCAGTTTCCTCATCACGAGAATGAAATTGCCCAAAGCGAGGGTGCCAGCGGCAAACCACTGGCGAGCATCTGGATGCACAACGGCTTTGTGACGCGCGACAACGAGAAAATGTCCAAAAGCCTGGGAAATTTTTTCACCATCCGCGATATTTTGGCGCGTTATGACGCTGAGACCACGCGTTTTTTCATCATCCGGGCGCACTACCGCAGCGCCCTGAACCACAGCGACGCGCATCTGGATGATGCGCGCAATTCGCTCAAGCGCCTCTACACCGCGCTTGATTTGGTGGCGCCCGAACCGCTGCTTGAGATTGACTGGCGCCAGCCTTTTGCTGCGCGCTTCAAGACGGCGATGGATGAAGACTTCGGCACCCCCGAGGCGGTGGCGGTGCTGTTTGAGCTGGCGACCGAGGTCAATAAAACCCGCGACCCCAAATTGGCGGGTCTGCTGCAGGCGCTGGGCGGCTGCCTTGGCTTGCTGCAGGGCGACCCGAAAGTTTTTTTGCAGGCCGGCGCCACGCTCGACGCGGCGTCCATTGCGGCCTTGATTGCGCAACGCACGGCGGCCAAGGCAGCCAAGAACTTTGCCGAAGCTGATCGCATTCGCCAGGACCTGTTGGCTCGGGGTATTGTTTTGAAAGATTCAGCCGCAGGCACCGTCTGGGAAGTTGTGGCATGATTTTTATAATGGTCATTTTGACCTCTAGCCCCCGTGGATAGTGCAATGTCAGCTACCAGCACTATAGCGGCAGTGGCCGCGGCTCCCGCCTACTGGAGCGACGCGTGCAAACACCTGATGAAAAAAGACCGGGTGATGAAGCGGCTCATCCCGCAGTTCGGCGACGCCTGCCTGCAAACCCGGGGCGATGCTTTTGTGACGCTAGCGCGCAGCGTGGTGGGTCAGCAGATTTCGGTCAAGGCGGCTCAGACCGTATGGAATCGCTTTGCGCTGCTGCCCAAGAAGATCACAGCGGCCAACGTGCTCAAGCTCAAAGTTGATGACATGCGCGCCGCGGGCTTGAGTGTGCGCAAGGTTGAATACCTGGTGGACCTGGCGCTGCACTTTGACAGTGGCACGGTGCATGTCGAGACCTGGGAGACCATGGACGATGAGGCGATCATCGCCGAGTTGATTGCCATTCGTGGCATTGGCCGATGGACGGCTGAGATGTTTTTGATCTTTCACCTGATGCGCCCCAATGTGTTGCCGCTTGACGATGTGGGGCTGATCAATGGCATCAGCAAGAACTATTTTTCAGGCGACGTGGTCAGCCGCAGTGACGCCCGCGAAGTAGCCGCCGCCTGGGCGCCGTATTGCAGTGTGGCAACTTGGTATATTTGGCGCTCGCTGGATCCACTGCCGGTGGACTATTGAGACCTTGTGGGACAGACGGGGGTTACGCGAAGCGAATAAGCACTGTCCCCAACAAGGCTGAGATTTTGTGGGACAGACCGCCGTTACGCGAAGCGAACAAGCTCTGTCCCCAACCGATTAAAGATGTGGGGCAGACCGCAGTGACGCCAAGCGAACAAGCGCTGTCCCCAACCGTATAGGAGTCATTTGTGGCCAAGAAAACATTCCTCGATTTTGAGCAACCGATTGCCGATCTCGAAAACAAGATTGAAGAACTGCGCTATGTGCAGACCGAGTCGGCGGTGGATATTTCGACTGAAATTGGTCAACTGGCCAAGAAAAGTCAGCAACTCACCAAAGACATTTACAGCGACTTGAGCCCGTGGCAAATCACCAAAATTGCCCGTCATCCCGAGCGACCCTACACGCTCGATTACATCAACGACATCTTCACCCATTTTGTCGAGCTGCACGGCGACCGCCACTTCGCCGACGACCTGAGCATTGTGGGTGGCCTGGCGCGTTTCAATGGCACACCCTGCATGGTGCTGGGGCAGCAAAAAGGGCGTGACACCAAAGAGCGCGGCCTGCGCAACTTTGGCATGAGCAAGCCTGAGGGTTATCGCAAAGCCCTGCGCCTCATGAAAACCGCTGAAAAGTTCAACTTGCCCTTGTTCACCTTTGTCGATACGCCCGGCGCCTACCCCGGCATCGATGCTGAAGAACGGGGCCAATCCGAGGCCATTGGCCGCAATATCTTCGAGATGGCGCAGCTCGAAGTGCCCATCATCACCACCATCATCGGCGAGGGCGGGTCGGGCGGCGCCCTGGCGATTTCGATTGGTGACCAGGTGCTGATGCTGCAGTATTCGATTTATTCGGTGATCAGTCCGGAAGGCTGCGCCTCCATCCTCTGGAAGACGTCGGAGAAGGCGCAGGAAGCGGCGGACGCGCTGGGTATTACCGCGCACCGGCTCAAGGCGCTGGGCGTGATTGACAAGATCGTCAATGAGCCGGTTGGCGGTGCGCACCGCGATTACAAGCAGATGGCTGCTTTCCTCAAGCGCGCCCTGACCGACGCCTACCGCCAGGTCAGCGACCTCAAGGTCAAGGAGCTGCTGGACCGTCGTTACGACCGCCTGCAAAGCTATGGTCGCTTCATCGATACCAAGGCAGCGGCGAAGTAACGGATGGCGCGTCGGTATCGCTTTTAGTCAGGTGGCCGTTTGACTGCAACGTTGGCTGACGCCATGGCCGCTTTCACGCCGACCTTGCCGCTGGCGGTGGCCTTCAGTGGTGGGGCCGACTCCACCGCTTTGTTGTTGGCCTGTGCCGAGAAATGGCCGGGGCAGGTCCACGCCATCCACATCCACCATGGGGTACAGGCGGCGGGCGATGACTTCGAGCGGCATTGCCAGGCTGTTTGTGTGCGACTGGGCCTGCCGCTGGTGGTCAAGCGCGTGGATGCTCGTCACGCATCGGGCCAGAGCCCGGAAGACGCCGCACGCCGCGCCAGATACAAGGCTTTTGAGGCTGTAGCCCTCGTGGAATATACGCAAGTAGCTATAAAAAATATAGCACTTGCGCAGCATGCCGACGATCAGGTTGAGACACTGTTACTGGCCCTGAGTCGGGGTGCGGGTTTGCCGGGAATGAGCGCCATGCCAGCGAGCTGGCAGCGCGCGGGGCTCACCTACCATCGCCCACTGCTGCGGGTCCCAGCGTCAGATATCCGGCGC
>Ga0156325_1016_pt1 | contig 13898 bp, 16 predicted proteins | sample RifCSPlowO2_12_FD_107973 | JGI IMG/M metagenome (GOLD analysis project Ga0156325, IMG submission 107973) | Rhodoferax sp. RIFCSPLOWO2_12_FULL_60_11 | reverse complement strand
CGGACCCGGTGTGATGTTGTACAGGGAGAGCGCCCCGACCATCACGGCGGTGGTGCCCGAGCCCGGAACCCCCAGCGTCAGCATCGGAACGAACGAGCCCGCAGCTGAGGCATTGTTGGCGGCCTCGGGGGCCGCTACGCCGCGGATGTCGCCCTGCCCAAAATGGCCATCGGCACCGGTCATGCGTTTTTCCATCGAGTAGGCCATGGCGCTGGCGATCGTCGCACCGGCCCCCGGCAACACACCGACGATGAAACCCAGCACCGCAGAGCGCACCGTGCACCACCAGGTCAGCGCCAGCTCCTTCATGTTGAACAGCGCACGGCCGGTCGTCTTGATGATGCCTTCACTCTTGTGGTGCTGCTCCAGCATCAGCAAGATTTCGCTGATCGAGAACACGCCGATCACGACCACGATGAACTGGATGCCATCGGACAAATGCAGGTTGTCGCCGGTGAACCGGTACACGCCGGAGTTCGAGTCCAGTCCGATGGTGGACAGCGACAGGCCAATGATTGCCGCCAAGGCCGCCTTCATCGGTGCGTCGCCCATCAGCCCGGTGATGCAGGCGAAGGCGAAACACATCAGGGCGAAATATTCGGCCGGCCCGAACGCCAGCGCCCAGCGCGCCAGCAGGGGCGCGAACAGCACAATGCCGATGGTGGCGATCAGCGAGCCCATGAAAGAAGCCCAGGCCGAGATCGACAGCGCCACACCGCCCATGCCTTTCTTGGCCATGGGGTAGCCGTCCAGCGCGGTCATGATGGCGCCCGCATCGCCCGGCACATTGAGCAGGATCGAAGAGATGCGACCACCGTATTCACAACCCATGTAAACCGCAGCCAGCAGAATGAGCGCCGTCTCGGGCGGCAGCTTGAGCGCAAAGGCCAGGGGCATCAGAATAGCCACGCCGTTGATGGGCCCCAGACCCGGCAGCATGCCGACGATGGTGCCGATGAAGGCGCCTGTCGCTGCCACCATCAGGTTGGTGGGGGTCAGGGCAACACCGAAGCCGGTGAGAAGATATTGCAGCGTCTCCATCAGCGCCCCCCAAGAATGAACGACAACACGCCGGTGGGCAGAACGACATCAAGCAGCTTGTCGAACAGCAGGAACAGCACCAGCCCCAGGCCAGCACCACTGGCCAGCGACTGCTTCCAGCTGCCACCAAAGGCCATGCCGACGGGTAGCGCCATGACCGTGGTGGCGAGCGTAAAACCAAGCCATTCATACAGTGCCGCGTAAATGAACACGGCCACCACAGCAAAACTGATCGGCTTGAGATGATCGCGGGCGAGCCCAAAGCCATGCGGCCCCGGACGCACCACCAGCCAGGCACCGGCGGCGGCCATCAAGCCGGCCATCAGCAGCGGAAAGGCGCGCGGGCCTACCGGTTCGTACGAAATAGGGGCGGCATAGCCGTGGGCGGCCCAGGCCATGCCCGCACCCACGATCACACACACCGCGCCCAAGATGCGGTCGCTCATTGTTCTGTCTCCTTGAAGGCTGGCAACCGGGCGACGCGCCCGGTCACGCTGCACCAATTACTTGGCGACGTTGAGGCCGAAGTCGGCCGCCATGGTGCGGTAGAAGGCTACCCGCTCTTTGACGTAGGTTGTCAACTCGGCGCCGGTCATCGCGAACTTGAACAGCCCGCGCTCGGCGCGTAACTTGTTGAATTCCGGCGTGGCCAGCATCTTGTTGAAGGTGTCGACCCAGACCTTGTAGTCAGCGTCGCTCACTTTGGGGCCGACGTAGTAGCCGCGAATGATGGGCCAATCGACATTCATGCCCTGTTCCTTGGCCGTGGGCACGCCTGACAAGCTGCCTTCCAGGCGCTTGTCGGACATCACCGCCAGCACCCGAATCTTGGCGCCCGCCTTGATTTGCTCTTCAGCTTCGGAGGCATCGCCGGAATAGACCTGCACATGGCCGCCTTGCAGCGCCGTGATCGCCTCGCCACCGCCTTCAAACGCGACAAAACGCATGGCCTTGGGGTCCAGGCCGGCCGCGCGTGCGGTCAATGCAGCCTTCATCCAGTCCTGGCTGCCGACCGAGCCGCCGGCGCCAAAGACCACCTTGGTGGGGTCGGCCTTGATCGCGGCGACCAAGTCCTTGAGCGACTTGAAGGGTGAATTTTCAGCCACGATGACGGCGCCGAAGTCGCTGCCCACGGCAGACACCCAGCGCACATCGTTCTCGTTGTAACGGCCGAACTTGCCCTGCGCAATGTTCAACAGCGAACCGCCCGAGTAGGCGACCAGGGTGTTGGCCTCAGCCGGGCGCTGCGCAATGATGGTGTTGTAGGCCACCGCGCCAATGCCGCCGGGCATGTAGGTGATGCGCATCGGGTCGGACACGTACTTGCCTTGCATCAAGGCCTGCTGCACCAGCTTGCAGGTCAGGTCAAAACCGCCGCCCGGCTTGGCCGCTGCGATGCACTCGGTTTTGTCGAGCGGCCCGGCTGCGGCAACCGCAGCGACGCCGGCCAGAATCAGTGAAAGGAGGGGTGATTTCAATTTCATGGTATCTCCAATAGTTTTCGGGTTACACCTCCTGACATGGATGACCCATAACGAGGAGTGAGTGAACTTTAGCGAGCGCGGGCTTTCAGCGTGCTTTCATCAGAACCGCAAAACCATTGGGGAAAACCCTTGCTTTACCCGGCGGCAACCAAGAGGGGCACAACGATCGATACGGCGAAACCCTGGCCGTTGGCGCCACTGCCCAAGCGCAATTCACCCCCATGGCGCTCGGCAATGGAGCGCACGATCGCCAAGCCGAGACCGGTACCCGGCTGGGACGCGTTGCTGCCACGGAAAAAACGATCACCGGCACGGGCGAGTTCTTCCAGGGGCATGCCGGGGCCGTTGTCGACGACGGTGATCACACCCTTGCCTGCGCTGTGTGTCAACTGGACGGTGACTTGCCCTCCTCGCGGCGTGTAGCGAATCGCGTTGTGCAGCAAATTGGACATGGCTTCTTTCAGCAACGCAGCTTCCCCCAGCACGCGAAGCGGCTCGGAATCGGGCTCAAATCCCAGATCAATGCCATGTTCGCGCGCTTCCATCCACCATTCGCGTGTCGTTTTCTCCACGAGCTCGGAAGCATCCAGTATTTCTGGCCTGAGCCCGGCGCTGTCAAATCGCGCCAGTGCCAGCATCTGATTGGTCTGTCGCACCGTTTCTTCAAGCTGTGCCTTGATGGCGATCAGCGCCTCGTGTTGGTGCGCTGGATTGGCCTCACGCAAGGCAAATCCAACTTGCGTGGTCAGTGTGGCAAGCGGCGTTCTCAATTGGTGGGAGGCGTCATCCACAAAACGCTGGCGCGCCTGCGTTTGTTGGCGGCTTCGTTCGACATGGTGATTGATCGCCTCAACCAGCGGCAGCACATCAGCCGGGATGCCAATCGGCACAATGGGCGTCAAGTCCAGTGCCGATCGCGCCTCGACCTCATTGCGCAGCCGCGTCAAGGGCCGCAGCGCCCAGCCGATGGCGAGCGTCATCAGGCCGATGGCCACTGCCAGCAGCAGCAGATCGCGCGCGACCGCCTCCAGCACCAGCGCGCGGGTAAAGGCCTGGCGCGACTCCAGCGTTTCTGCGATTTGAATGACCACGCGCTGCCCTGCGGTCTGCCCGGCCAGCGGGGGGTCGAGCACGCGGGAATACGAGCCGACGCGCACCGGTTCGTCGAAGTAGCTGGCATCAAGGAACTGAGGCCGTCCGGTCACCAGCACACGCGGTGGCGGCGGCAAGTCGGCATTGCCAATCTCCACCAGACCGTCTTCGGTGGCGACCCGGTAGTAGACACGCCCACTGGCGGTCAATTCGAAAAACTCAAGCATGCGATAGGGCAGCTCAACGCCGAGGCCGCCGCTGACGGTGGAGATGTTGGCATCCACCGCCTTGATCGCGCCCAGGAGTGAGCGGTCGTAGGCGGCGTTGGCGGCGCCGACGGCGGTGCGCCAGGTCTGCCACACCTCGGCGCCGCCCACCAGCAGCAGCCCAGGAACAAGAACCAGCAGCAAGGTCCGCCTCAGGCTCAGGGCGCGCAGGACGTTCAGCTTCACAGACTGCATTCCAGAACATAGCCCAGGCCGCGCATCGTCGTGATGTGAACCGGGCTGTTGGCAAGCCGCTTGCGCAAGCGATGCACCAGGACTTCAATTGCTTCGGGGTGCACGTCCCGCTCGTCGGAGAACACCCGGTCAAGGATGTCCTGCTTGGACAAGGGCTCGCCGCTGTGTTGAATCAGTGCCCGTAGCGCGGCATGTTCGCGCGGCGTCAGCGCCAAGGGCTCGTGATCCAGCGTGAACTGCTTGGTGGCCGCATCAAAGGCGAGTGGCCCGCAGGCAAAGCGCGGATGCTCACTGCCGCGGGCACGGCGGATGAGGGCGATGAGGCGCGCTTCCAGCTCCGCCAGTTCAAACGGCTTGGCCAGAAAATCGTCCGCGCCCTCGCGCAAGGTGCTCACCCGTTCGATCAGGGAATCGCGCGCCGTCAAAATCAGGACGGGCAATCGATGGTCGGCTTCGCGCAAGTTAGCCAACACGTCATGGCCACCCAGGCCGGGCAGACCGAGGTCAAGTATCAGCGCGTCGTAACGCGTGCCTTTGAGGGCGCTGCGAACCAGCCGTCCGTCGTCGATCCAGTCGACCTGGAAATCAACCTGCTGCAGCGCACGAACCAGCCAGTTGGCAAGCTCGCTTTCGTCTTCAGCCAGAAGGATTCGCACGGGTTAATCTCGGAAAAATAGAAGATCAATTGAACTCATCGGTCGATGCGTGATTGTGCGGCAACAAATTTCGACACACGTGGACCCAAGACCAGAACCATCAAAAACCGTGCGAGTTGCATCGCCATCACGAAGCCGGCGTCGACGGCGCTGGTCGCGGCGATGATCGCCACTGAATCGGCGCCGCCGGGACTGCTGGCCAGATAGGCCGTCAGCGGGTCATGACCGGCCAATTGGGTCAGGCCTACGGCAATGACGACACCCACAGCCATCAGCACCAATATCGACCCCAGCACCGCGGGCAAGGCGCGCAAGGCGTGCCGCAGGATGGTCCGGGTGAAGCGCAGGCCGATGCTCCAGCCGACCACGGCGTAGGAGACGGCCAGCAGCGCGGGCGGCAGTTCAATCACTAGCCAGCCCATGGCCTGCAAGGCGGCGCCCAGAACCAGCGGGACCACCATGGCACCGCCCGGAATACGCAGCCGGCGCGCCATGCTTGAAACGCCAAATGCGAGCAACAGTGTCCATCCCAGATCGCCTGCATTGACCACCGCAAACCAATGAACTTCAGTGGCCATTGGCGCTGCGTGGGAGGTCCATAAATGCGCGACCAGCGCGGCCACCGCCGTCACCACCGCCACGCGCAAATACTGCATGAAGGCGACCAGCCGCACATCGGCCCCATACGCCTCTGCCATCACCACCATGGCCGAGGCCGCACCCGGTGCCAGGCCCCACACCGCCGTCGTTCCCGGGAAAACCTGACGGCGCATCAAGAGCCAACCCAGCCCGGCACTGGCGGCGATCATCGACACCGTGGCGCCCAGAAAGATGGGCCAGTCACTGGCCACCTTGGCCAGCGTGGATGGCTGCAGGCTTTTGGCCATCAGGCAGCCAATCACCCCTTGCGCCAGCGCAAACAGGGGAATGGGGATGCCGAGCCGAATCTCCTGGGACGACAGCACAATGCCCGCCAGCATGCAGCCCAGTAGAACCCCTGCCGGTAAGTGCAGTGCGGTCAGCGCCCAGCCAAAGACCGCGCTGATCAAAAGAAGGACGCTCCACCAAAGGGCAGGCATCGCGCGAAAAGGGCTGGCAAACATCGGTGCCTAATGTGCCATATATTTAAATTGCGTCTATTGGCGGTCAAGGTATCGCAAAATAGGCGCAACATTTTTTGCGATCATCACGCCATGACCCCTGCCGCCCCGCCGTCGCCCGCCGCCGTCCTTGTTGTTTGCCTGTGCGCCGAGTGGTGTGGCGTGTGCCGCGACTATCGCCAGCGCTTCGCCCAGGTGCAGACGCAGTTCCCGGGGGTGCGGTTTCTGTGGATCGATGTCGAAGACGAGGCCGACCTGCTGGACCCGCTGGACGTGGAAGACTTTCCGACCCTGCTGCTGGCCGTGGGCGACAAGCCGCATTTTTTCGGGCCCTTGACGCCGCAGACGGACACACTGGCGCGCCTGGTCCGATCGCTGATCGAAGACACCAGCCCGCCCGCCTTGGCCGATCCATCGTTGACAGCGCTGGTGGCCAGGATACGTGCTGCCCATCCCTTTTTGTAGTTCCCTCTCATCAACCCCCGGAGAAAAATCATGAACACTCGAAACAGCCTCAAACAACTGCTGGCGATCGGACTGCTGGCACTGGCCAGCGCGCTACCCAGTCAGGCGGCAGATGTCGGCGGCGTCAAAATTGACGAGGCGGTCACGGTCGAGGGCCAGCCGCTCAAGCTCAACGGCGCGGGCGTGCGCACCAAGTTCGTTTTCAAGGTTTATGCCATGGGGCTGTACCTGACGGACCCCAAGACAACACCAGGCGACATTCAGGCGCTGGCCGGTCCGAAGCGCGTCACGATTGTCATGCTGCGCGAGGTCGCCAGCGACGAATTGGCCAAGACCTTTGTTGCGGGTTTGAACAACAATTCAAACGCGGCAGAAAAAGCCAAAGTCAGCGATCAAACGCAGAAGTTTGAAAAAATGTTCACCACCGTCCCGGTGGTCAAGAAGGGCGACGTGATCACGCTCGACTGGCTGCCCGCTACCGGCACGGTGAGCCAATTGAACGGCAAACCCTTGGGTGAGGCCTTGCCGGATGCCGCGTTCTACAACGCCGTCTTGCGAATCTGGCTGGGCGAGAAACCGGTTGACGACGCACTCAAGTCCGCGCTGCTGGGCGCCAAGTAAGGCCTGGCAGGCGCTGGGTTGGTGAGCGCCAACCCAGCCCATCACTTGCTACTAAATAAATAGCTACATACGTATATTTCATGCGGGCTAGAGCCCTATTTTATATATAAAGCCTCAGCGCTTGCGATTCAATAGCGCGTACAGAAAGATGGCACCAAAGGTGGCGGTGCCGATGCCACCGAGGGCAAAGCCACCAAACTTGAGCGTGAAGTCGCCGGTGCCCAGAATCAGCGTGATCGCAGCGACCAGCAGGTTTTTGTTGTCGGCAAAGTCCACCTTGTTTTGCACCCAGATACGGGCGCCGGCCACGGCAATCAGGCCAAACACCACAATACTCACGCCGCCCATCACGGGCAGTGGAATGGCCGCGATGATCGCGCCGAACTTGGGGCTAAAACCCAGCACCACCGCCAGCAGAGCCGCCACCAGAAACAGCGCGGTGGAGTAGATTTTGGTGGCGGCCATGACGCCGATGTTTTCGGCATAGGTGGTCACACCGGTGCCGCCCGCGCTGGCACTGACCATGGTGGCGATGCCGTCGCCGATGAAGGCGCGGCCCATGTAAGGGTCCATGTTTTTGCCGGTCATGGCGGACACGGCCTTGAGGTGGCCCAGGTTCTCGGCCACCAGAATAATGGCCACCGGGACGATCATCAACATCGCCTTGGGCTCGAACACGGGGGCGGCAAAGCCGGGCGCTCCCAGCCAGGGCGCGTTCAGCAGGCTCGACACATCGAGCGCCTTGCCCAGGCCCAGCCCGTTGGTCAACACGGCGTACACCGCGGTGGCCACGATCAGGCCGACCAGAATCAGCAAACGCTGCACCATGCCGCGCGTGAACACGGCCACCAGTGCCACGCAGACAAAGGTGACGGCCTGCATCCAGCTGTCAAAGTTGCTGGCCGCCATGTTCTTGATCGGCACGCTGGCCAGGTTCAGCCCGATGACGGCCACCACGGCGCCGGTGACCACCGGCGGCATCAGCTTTTCAATCCAGTTCGTGCCCACCACCTGCACCAGCAGGCCGATGGCGGTGTAGGCGGCGCCGCAGGCAATGATGCCGCCCAGCGCCACGCCGATATTCGGATTGAGCCCCTTGCCCGCATAGCCGGTGGCGGCAATGACCACGCCGATAAAGGCAAAACTGGAGCCCAGGTAACTGGGCACTTTGCCGCCGGTGACAACAAAGAAAATCAGCGTGCCAATGCCGCTCATCAAAATCGCCAGATTGGGGTCAAAGCCCATCAGAATCGGGGCCAGCACGGTGGCGCCAAACATGGCGATCACGTGCTGCATGCCCATGACGGCGGTTTGCGGCCACGGCAGCCGCTCATCGGGGGCAATGACGCCGCCCTGCTGCAAAACGCTGGCGCTTTTGACGGTCCAGTTGAATAAAGGCATGGTGTTTTCAATTCAAAAAGTGGGTGGATGCGAGACACCTCAACCTACAGCGACGTCCGGTTCAGGTCGGACCGAATCTTAACGTCGCAGGAAAGCGGACTTGCGCTGACGCAGTCGCCCCCCCCCATGCCGGCCTGCAGCCAACCGGGTTAACGGTTGGCTCGACTGACTTGATTGAATTGATTGAATTGATTCAGGGTCCAAGCACCGCAGCTGGCGGGGTGTTTGGACCAAGACCGGGTCCGCATGGCGCGGCCGGGTTAAAAAAAGGCCATGCGGGCAGGTTTTTCAAGCTGCCGCAGGCTGGCACTGTGGCCTGATGATTACTTGGTGACCTCGTGACCGATCACGCCACCCACCGCCGCGCCGGCCGCAGTGCCCAAAACGCCGCCGCCGGAGGCGCTACCGGCAACGCCGCCGATGACAGCACCGGTGGCGGTGCCCTTTTCCTGGCGCGTCATGCCGGAACAACCGCTGAGAACGACAAGCGCTGCTGCCAGCACGCCGACTGAAATTTTTTGGATGGTTTTCATGATGTTTCCTTCATGTTGAAAAAACTGGTTTAAAGGGAATCAGCACCCGTTTGAATGCAACTTCATGGCTTGCTTGAGCGCGCCGTTGCATCCTTGACGCAATTGCCCTTGGCATCACCTGCCAAGGCATCACATTTTTCCTTCGCGACGGTGTAGGCCGCCGCGTTCTTCTCTCTGGCGGCATCCATGCGCGCGCCAGCACTTATTTCATCCGCCCTGCTCTGGGCCTGCGTGGCCTTGCCGTCGGCCACGTCCTGCGCCTTGCTGGTCATGCTGAAGGCGGCATCGTGCGCAACGGCGGTTCGCATATGCGCCTTGGCATTGGCCTTGGCCGTCACCGCCTTCGCTTTGGCCTCCTTGACGCAGACATCCTTGGCATGGTCAGCCAGGCCATCGCATTTCTCCCGGGCCAAGGCGTACTCGGCATCGGCGCGGGCGAGGCGTACCTTGTAGCTGGCCTCTTCTGACGGTGCCAATCTGGCATTGAGTTCCGCCGTCGCGACTTTCTCTTTGCCACTGGCCTCAGCCAGGCACAGGTCTTTGGCATTGGCGGAGAAAGAGTCGCAGGCGGCCTTGGCCAGCTTGAGCTCCGCGCTCACACCCGTCCTGGCGGTTTCGTACTGGACTTTTGTCATGCCTTGCGCCATGGCGCCGACACTCAAAGCCAGACCGATCGCCAAGACGACCGCATGGGCAGCTGGTGTTTTCAAAGCTTGCCTCCCGCCTCGATCAATAGCGGCGCGCGACGCCGTTGTCGATCCGCACGCGGTCGCCAACGCGAATATCGTCGATGCTGGTTTGCGTCACGGTCTGGTAGGAACCATCACGCATGCGGATGGTGAATTTGTAGGCGTCGGCCTGGGGCTGGTTGCGTTTTTCAATTTCGTGGCCCGCATAGGCGCCGCCGGCAGCGCCGAGTACGGTCGCGGCGGTATTGCCCTGGCCGCCACCCACCTGGTGGCCGAGGATGCCGCCCACAACGCCGCCCACAATGGCGCCCCCGATGCCGGTGCTGCCCTGGCGGACCAAGTCAATCGACTGCACCACGCCATAACCGGTGTAGGCGCCACCGCCATAGCTGGACTGCGGGTAAGCCGTCCCGCTGTCGTAGGTATTGGGGGGGTTCATGTTTTGGCAACCGCCGAGCGCCAGCAGCGCTGCCAGGGCGAGAACTGATCCGGCTTTATTCATGGTTTTCATAAAAATCTCCTTAGAGGTGACTGTTGAACGGGTTTACTTTTTGACACTCATTTCATTGCTGACATGGCTCACGCCGGCAATGCCGCTGACCACAGCGATGGCGCGATCAATCTGGCTCTGGTTGTTGACAAAGCCACTGAGTTGAACGTCACCTTGACGGGTGATGACGGCAATATCGAGGCTCTTGATGCTCTCGTCGGCCAGCAAAGCCGCCTTCACCTTGGCCGTGATCAAGGTGTCATCAACCTTGCCGCCAACCGTCGGCGCTGCGCTGCGCAGACTCACGTTATTCTGGACGCTCTTGACCCCTGTCACTGCGCCAGCGACCGTGACAGCGAGATCGATTTGTGTCTGTTTGTCAACAAAGCCGCTCAGCTGGACCTCACCCTTGCGGGTCTCGACCTTGAAGTCAAAACCCTTGATGTCCGGGTCGGCCAGCAGCGCTGCCCTGACGCTGGCGGACACGATGCTGTCGTCAATCACGGTGCCGACCGTCGTGCTCGGCACTGGCGCGCCTGGCGCCGATGCGCCGGTCGCTTCCGGCGCTTTGCTGCAGCCGACAGACAGCACCGTCAAGGCCGCCAGCGCGGTGCTCAAAGCCAATAATTCAAATCTGGTTCGCATGTGAAAAATCTCCATCAATAGGGGCCGGCCGGCGGGGTGGATTTCAGCTTGTCGACCCACTGACTGACCATGACCTCAAGTTCTCTGAATTGTTGCCACTTCGTCGGCGTTGATCTGTGCGTCTGCGCACATACGAGGCATTTCTTTTTGTTTAGCCTGCACTCGTTTCCAGTGCCCGTGGCGCCGGTATCCGCTACCATGAAGGCGGCGCAATGCGTTAACGAGTCGTTTCACATTTTTAGGAGATAGAACCCCATGAACCCCACCAAAATGATTGGCATCATCCTGATCGCCGCCGGTTGCCTCGGCCTGGCCTTTGGCGGCTTCAGTTACACCAAGGAAACGACCGGCATGAAGCTGGGCCCGCTGGAACTCAAGGTGCAAGAAAAGCAAACCGTCAACGTGCCCTTGATCGTCAGTGCCGGCGGCATTATTCTGGGCGTGTTCCTGTTGGTGGTGGGCCGCAAGTAACGGTAGCGGCGGCTTGTCGGTCCAGGCCAGCGGCCAAGGGCCCCCGCTTCCAGCACGGGCTGGCGCTGTCGCGGTCGGACCGGGGAATGCCGTCAAAGTTGATCCGTGCGACGCGGGTATCAAAGCCGCTGACTCCCAGTTTGTCGAGTTGCAGTCTGAGCAGCCAGCCGCGCCTTTGACTGTCGTTGTCCGTTTCTTTCATGACAAAGTTGCCGACGCTGTAGACGATGGGCTTGCCCCGGTAATGCTCAATGTCCTGGGTGACATGCGGGTGGCCACCAATGACGGCATCGGCCCCGGCGTCGATCATGGTGCGTGCGAGTTGGCGCTGGCGTGTGTTGGCCGTCAGCTCGTTTTCCCAGCCCCAGTGCATGACCGGGATCACGATGTCGGCATGCAGAACGCTGCGCGCTTTTTGGATGTCAGCCACCACTTGTTCATCTTCGCTCCAGGCAATACCGGGCGCGTCAGAGTCCGCCTCGAAACTGCGCGGCATGAATTCGCTGTAACCCAGCAGTGCAATGCGAAGACCCTTGCGCTCGATGATGAGCGGGGTATGTGCCTCGGCCAGGTTCAGGCCCCCGCCGAACTGCACCAAGCCCGACTGTTTGATCAGACCCAGCATGTCGGCAAACGCCGCGCGGCCGAAGTCGCCAGAGTGGTTGTTGGCCAGGGCCATGACATCGAAGTGGCGCTTGAGGACCGGCAGCACGCGTGGATGAGCGCGAAAGGTGTAGTTCTTGTCGCCGGCCGAGCCTGTGGTGGCAATGACGCACTCCAGATTGACAACGCGGATATCGGCGCCCTTGAAAAAATCAGCAAAGTCGGCGAACGGGTCCCCGCCGCGCCGGATCATCTCGCCCGCAGCGTCATCGAGCACGATGTCACCGGCAAAGACCAGGCTGACCGGGCCGGATGGCTCGGCAGCGAACCCGGGCAGGCACGCAGCCAGCCAGAGGGCGCAAACCCAGCGCAGCAAGCAAGTCTTCATGACGCAATACCCTCCAGCGTGCAGCGGTACATCAGCTCGCGCTCGGCCACACCGGCATACAGGTACTGCTCGCCGGTCAGCAGGTGGGGTGTCGCGGTGGCTCTGAAAGGTGGCAGGTATTTGGCTTCCTGCACCAGGATGGGCTGGCGCTTGGCATCCAGGTAGATGTACAGCTTGATGTACTCGACGTGTGCCGCATCGCCCACCATGACCGCCTTGAACCGAAAGCGTCCACCGATATCGACCGAGGCCACCGGATACGGGTCGGAAACCGGGCGGGCTTCGATGACGTGGGTGGTTCCCGCATAGGCCACCTGGCAGCGTAGCAGCGGCGCAGCGACTGTCGTGAGAGGCAGCAGGAGAGCCGCCAGTGTGACCGCAGCCCGACGCGCCGTGCGGCTCGCAGGGGTCACGGGGTTCAAGCGCAGGTCATTCATGCCAGCTATTCTGCGTCATCCAGATGGGGCCACATCGTGCAAGTCGACACGGTGCGGTGTTCAGCCCGGTTTTTTTGGCGCTCAAAGACGCGGCAAATCGTTTTGTGAGTTAAGGTCATGATCACCATGACCGAACCCACCATCATCTGCCCCAACTGCAGAACAGAAATCAAACTGACCGAGTCGCTGGCCGCGCCGCTGCTGGCCGCCACCCGCCAGCAATTCGAAGCGCAACTGGCCCGCAAAGACCGCGACATCGCCCAGCGCGAAAGCGCCATGCGCGACAAAGAAAAAGCGCTGACGGATGCGAAACGTGATCTGGACGAGCAGGTGGCCGACCAGGTCGCCAGCCAGCTCAAAACCGAACGGTCCCGCGTCGCCGCGGAAGAGGCGAAAAAGGCCAGGGCGGCAGCGGCCAACGAACTGGAAGCCAAAGCCCGTGAATTGGCAGAACTGCAAGGCGTGCTCAAGGTGCAAGACGCCAAGCTGGCTGAGGCCCAGCAGGCGCAAGCCGAGGTCATCAAGCAGCAACGCGAACTCGACGACGCCAAGCGCGAGCTGGACCTGACCATTGAAAAGCGCGTGCAGACCAGCTTGAGCGAAGTGCGCACGCTGGCCAAACGTGAAGCGGAAGACGGCATGAAGCTGCGCGTGGCCGAAAAAGACCAGACCATCGCCTCCATGCAGCAAAAGATTGAAGAACTCAAGCAAAAAGCCGAGCAGGGCTCGCAGCAACTGCAGGGCGAAGTGCAAGAGCTGGAGCTGGAAAACCTGCTGCGTGCCAAATTTCCGTTTGACCTGATTGAGCCGGTGCCCAAGGGCGAGTTTGGCGGCGACGCCCTGCACCGCGTCAACAGCCAGAGCGGCGTTCTCTGCGGCAGCATCCTGTGGGAATCCAAACGCACCCGCAACTGGAGCGACGGCTGGCTGCCCAAGCTGCGTGAAGACCAGCGCTGCGCAAAAGCCGAAGTCTGCGTGCTGGTCAGCCAGGTGTTGCCCAAGGGCGTGGAAACGTTTGACCTGGTGGACGGCGTCTGGATCACGTCCCCGCGCGTGGCGATACCCGTGGCCATCATGCTGCGCCAGGCCTTGCTGCAAATCAGCCAGACCCGCGCCCTGTCTGACGGCCTGCAAACCAAGACCGAGATGGTTTACCAGTACCTCACCGGCCCGCGCTTCAGGCAACGCGTGGAAGCGATTGTGGAAGCCTTCTCATCCATGCAGGACGACCTGGACAAAGAGCGCAAAGTCATCATGAAGCAATGGGCCAAGCGCCAGGAGCAGATCGAGCGCGTGATGGGCGCGACGGTGGGCATGTATG
>Ga0156325_1114_pt3 | contig 13936 bp, 12 predicted proteins | sample RifCSPlowO2_12_FD_107973 | JGI IMG/M metagenome (GOLD analysis project Ga0156325, IMG submission 107973) | Rhodoferax sp. RIFCSPLOWO2_12_FULL_60_11 | reverse complement strand
GCATGGACCTCGCCAAGACCCAACTCAAAGAATTCAACCAGTTGGGCGCCTGCCAGCATGCCCTCGGCCTTGTTCGCTGCCAGCACACAGGGTTTACCGAGGCGGCGAAGATACTTGGCAATCTCGTGGTCCTGCGCAGAAATGCCTTCCCGCGCATCCACCACAAAAATCACAACATCGGCTTCGGCAACGGCCTGCGTCGTCTGTTTCGCCATTTCCTTGAAAATGCCACCGGCAGCATCGGGTTCAAACCCACCCGTGTCGATGACAATAAACTCGTGCTTGCCCTGCTTTGCGTTGCCGTAATGACGGTCACGGGTCAGTCCGGCGAAATCAGCCACGATGGCGTCCCGCGACTTGGTCAGTCGATTGAAAAGCGTCGATTTACCCACATTAGGGCGACCGACCAAGGCTACAACAGGTTTCATGATCTGGAATCTTGCCGTTACTCTGGCACAAATCCGAAAACGCCACCACTGCGCGTGACGACCACCAGCGTGCCCACAGCCAGCACCGGTGCAGCAACCACCGCCGAGCCATCGGTTGCGACGCGCGTCAGGGCAGACCCGTCTTCACGCGAGAGCAAATGAACGAGGCCCGCATCATCGCCCACCGCGATTGAACGCCCCACAACCAACGGGGCCGTCAGACTGCGGTAGCGCAGACGCTCAGACACCCAGGCGCGCTCACCGTCGATACGTCGCCAAGCCATGATTTTCCCGTCACTCTCGACACCATAAACATACTTGTCATCACCATGAACACCCGTGTAGCCAAATGCAGGCTTGGTCCAAAGCAAGGTGCCACGGGCTGCATTGGCACACCCAACAGTCGCCTGGAAGGCGCGCGCGCACACCACATCGCCATCGCGGCTGACACGTCCAACCAAATCCACCAGCCGCTCGATATCGTTGGTGCCACGTGGTGAGGCAATGGGGGACTCCCACTGAATGGCACCGTTGGATGGGTTGATGCCGACGAGTCGTCCAGATAAGCCCGCCACCAGCGTATCGCCAACGGCCAGCAAGACGCCCGCCTGACGCAGCACCAAGGACTCTCCGGGACGCTGCTGTGTCCAGAGTTTGCGCCCCGAAAGACCGTCAAAAGCAGTGACCGACCGATCAGCGGCCAGCACAAAAACGCGCCCACCCGCCACCAGCGGGGCCGTAAAACCTTGGGCCGGTAGTTTTTGACGCCAAATCTCGCCTCCACCATCCAAGGCAATCAACTCATTGCCACGCGTTACCACGGCGGCAAATCTGCCATCGCTTCCCACGCCCGCTGCAATCTGGCTACCGACATTGGTACGCCATAGCTCTGCGCCCGTACGCGCGTCCAACATGGCCACAACGCCATCCGAACTGGCCACCGCCACCGTGCCATTGTTAACTTTGACATCCAGCGGGAAGTCGACGGCCCCCACTTTCGCGGTCCACGCTAAACGCACACCCAGCAGACCCGCGTTGGGCGCCAATTCGACTGGTTTGGGTTTGTCTGGCGTACTCGAACAACTGATGAGGGAACCCACTACGACCAGGCAAACAGCGACCTTTGTGGCTGCAGTTGATAGATTAACAAGCTTCACTTTGTCCCTTCCGATGTCGGCGCGATCACCGCGGGTCCGGCGCCTGCATTTGTCAATGCAGCAACATGACTGCCCGCCAACGGGTCAACCCCGAGCGAGTTCAACTTAACTTCCACCAAGCGCCGGTACTCGGTACGCTGATCAAAATTTTTAAAAGCATTTTCGTATTCTGCAATTGCGTCTTTTTTCTTGCCTTGCAGCAACAGGATGTCACCTTTGCGATCTGCCACCAGCGCCTCAAAACTGGCCGGGAAGGATCCACTCAATTGTTGCAAGGCCTCGTCAAAAGCTTTGGAGTCCATCAACAGGCCTGCCAATCGCAGCTTCGCAATGGCCTGGTAACCAGTGTCCGAACTCTTGTCCACGACCCAGCCCAACGCCGACTTGGCGGCTTGCACATTACCCACACTGTAATAATACTTGGCTACCAGAAGCCCGGCCTGATGGGCGTAAGTTGTTGATGCAAAACGGTCTTTCATGTCTGCAAAAGCCCGGTCAATTTTTGCAGTGTCTGCCGAAGTCACGACACGCTCCACTTCGTCATACATGGCGGCTGCCTGCGTGGCCTGATTGCGCTGCCAATACTGGTAGAAATTCCAGCTGGCAAACGCACCCAACACCAGAATCAGAGCCCAGGTAATCGCATTGCCGTAACTCTTCCAAAAATGTTTGAGTTGGTCAAGTTGTTCTTGTTCTTCGAGATCTAATTGATTTGCCATGAGATTTTTTTTGATTAAGTTTGCGATTGTAGGGTGGACGACCAGCCCAGCACGTCTGTTAGCGATTGGCTGACTTGTGCGCCACTGCCATCACGCAGTGATTTAACGATGACCAGATTTTTTGCTATTTCATCAGCACCAAAAACAAGGGCAAACCGGGCGCCACTGCCATCGGCGCGTTTGAATTGGGATTTCATGCTGCCCATCCCGTCACCCGAGCTGGTATGCATCTGAACACTAACCCCCGCCGTCCGTAGCGTTTGCAGTGTCTGCAGTACCAAAGGCAGGGCCTCAACATCAGGCACGATGGCATAGGCATCGAGCGGTGGCACGACACTGTTCAAGCCTTGTTCCCGGATAAGTTCAAGTACCCGATCAACGCCTAGAGCCCAGCCGACAGCCGGCGCCGGCTTGCCGCCCAGTTGCTCGATCAGATAGTCATAGCGACCGCCGGCACATACCGTTCCCTGGGAACCCAGGCGATCGGTCGTGAATTCGAATACCGTGAGGTTGTAGTAATCCATACCGCGAACCAGGCGTGGATTAACGATGTAGGCAACGCCGTTGGCATCCAAAATGGTCTTCAACGTGTTGAAATGAGCGAGTGACGCCTCGCCCAAGTAATCAAGTGGTCTGGGTGCCGACTCGACCACGGTTTGCATCGCCGGGTTTTTGGTGTCGAGAATCCGAAGCGGATTGCTGTAAAGGCGCCGCTTGGCATCTTCATCCAGGACATCAGCGTAGCGCTCAAAGTGGTTAATCAACGCTTGCCGATGTGCCAGGCGTTCCTGCGGTTGGCCCAGACTGTTGAGTTCAAGCCGAACGTCTGTCAACCCTAAATCCTTCCATAGCGCTACGGCCAGCAAAATCAGCTCTGCATCCACCTCTGCGCCAGAAAATCCAAGGGCCTCGGCGCCAATCTGATCAAACTGCCGATAGCGCCCACGCTGGGGCCGCTCATGACGAAACATCGGGCCGATGTAATACAGCCGCTTTCCGCCGTCGTACAACATGGAATGCTCCACGACTGCCCGCACCACACCGGCAGTTGCTTCTGGTCGTAACGTCAACAGGTCCCCATTGAGGCTGTCTTCGAAAGAATACATCTCTTTTTCGACAATATCAGTGACTTGACCCAGGCCGCGAATAAACAGCGGCGTGCGCTCCACAATGGGCGTGCGAATGTTCCGGTACGCATAACACGCCATCAAGGCTCGCACTTTGGCCTCCAGCCATTCAACAGCAGCAGAATCAGGCGGCAACACATCATTCATACCCTTGATGGCAGTCAATTTTTCCTGCCTGGCGGCAACAGATTGTTCACTCATGGGCTTAATCAGGACGATTCGGTTGCCGTTTGCACACCAAAACGTTTCTCAACATAGTTTTCAACAATTTTCTGAAATTCTTGCGCAATGGCGTCGCCGCGCAAGGTCAAACGCTTTTCACCATCAATGAAGACGGGCGCAGCAGGGGCCTCCCCCGTACCGGGCAGACTGATGCCAATATCGGCTTGCTTGCTTTCGCCAGGTCCATTGACGATACAACCCATTACCGCCACCTTGAGCTTTTCCACGCCCGGATATTTTTCACGCCAGACTGGCATCTGGGCCCGCAGATAACCTTCAATCTGCTGGGTGAGTTCCTGAAACGTGGTGCTGGTCGTGCGACCACAACCGGGACAGGCCGTGACACTGGGAACAAATGACCTAAGCTCCAGCGCCTGCAAAATTTCTGCCGCAATGACAACTTCCTGCGTCCTGGATTCGCCCGGCTGGGGCGTCAAGGAGACGCGAATGGTGTCGCCAATTCCCTCTTGCAACAGAATGGAGAGCGCCGTGGCGGATGCCACTGCGCCTTTGGTGCCCATGCCGGCTTCGGTCAAACCCAAATGAAGCGGGTAGTCACAGCGCTTGGCCAGTTCACGGTAAACGGAAATCAGATCCTGAACACCACTCACCTTGCACGACAGGATGATCTGGTTTTCATCCATGCCCATCTTGACGGCATGACGGGCCGACTCAATCGCAGAAGTAATTAATGCCTCATACATCACCGGCTTGGCACCCCAGGGCAAGGAACGACGACTGTTCTCATCCATCAAACTCGCCAACAACTCCTGATCCAGGCTGCCCCAGTTCACGCCGATACGAATCGGCTTATCCCATCGCATGGCCGCTTCAATCATCAGTCCAAACTGTTTGTCGCGCTTGTCACCCTTGCCGACATTGCCGGGGTTGATCCGGTATTTAGACAAGGCCTGTGCGCACGCCGGATAGTCAATCAACAGCCGATGACCGTTGTAATGGAAATCGCCAATCAGGGGAACATCAATTCCCATGCGGTCAAGTTGCTCGCGAATGTGCGGAACGGCCTGGGCCGCTTCTGGCGTATTCACCGTCAGACGTACCATTTCAGAACCAGCAAGCGCCAACTCCTTGACCTGAATAGCCGTGCCGATGACATCGACTGTGTCGGTATTGGTCATGGACTGAACACGCACGGGGGCATCACCGCCGACGGTGACCACACGCGCGTTCCACACCACCCGAGCCTGACGGGATTGCCGCGGCTTGGGTGTCGCAGATGCGATGGGTAATAAAGATTCCATTACTTCACCTCAAACCGGGCCACATTATTTTTTGCAATGCCCGTCAAATCAAAAGGCTTGCCACTGACTTGGACCTCCGTGGCATCAGCCCGGCCAACCACCACCGACAGTGGCAAGGCCCCGGACACACCAACCACCTCAAGATCACTCAGCGTCTTGCGCACTTGAACGACCCTGTTGGCATCGACCACCTCGATCCATGAGGAACCCCGAGCCTTGAAGATGAGCAGGCCTGTTGTTGCGCCAGAGCCGGGCACGATGACCGGCGGCGAACTGGCAGCACCCTGCAACGCAGCTGAAGCTTCAGCGGTGTTTGAATTTTCCGCCCCCACAGCCTCTGACCCTGAAAGCGCAAAATTCGTCGCCGAGCTTGGTGCAGTCACCTCAACCGGCACTGAATCTTCAGTGGCCGCAGAAGCCGGCACCGACAGTGGCAACACCGAGTCAGTCGAAGCGTTCTCCGGTGCGCTGGCGACCTCAGTTTGCGGTCTGAAAGGAAAAAAAACGAGCACCGCTATTCCCAGCAATAACGCTAGCACGGCAAGAACAAAAGGCCTGGAGAGTTGATGCCAAAACGACAAGCCCAAACCATCACCAGCCGGACGGAATGGTGTGTTGATTCCGGACTCATCGGTCTTGAGAAGCGGCGCCGCCGTACGTGGCAGTTGCTCCAGGATCGGCGCCGCATCAATCTTCAGCGTACGACAAATGCTGGCAGCCAAAGCGCGAACAAAAACGGTATCTGGCAACAAGTCAAATCGATCAGCTTCAAGGGCTTCCAGTTTGGCTACAGGAACCTTGAGGCCAACGGCCAAAGCGTCGATGTGCAAACCTTGTGCTTCGCGCGCCATTCGCAGCATCGCGCCGCCCGACATATGCACCATTGAATCAGGGGCAGGAATCACATCTTCAGAGACAGGCAAAAAACGCTCATTCATCAAAGGCACTCCGTTGATAGGAGGCCGCTTCATGAGACTGCGGAAAACGCTTCTGTAGCTGCGTGGCAAGCTGCAACATGGCGTCTCGATTGTTCATACGTCGCTCCACCTTGACCCCGAGCCACAGCGACTCCGCATTAGCCAACTCACTGTTGTTGAGACGTCGCACATAGAATCGAGCACGAACAAAATCATCGCGCTGAAACAGCAATTTGGCCAGGTTATAAGCCGTGACAGGGTTGCCTGCATCAAACTCATAGGACTTCAATAGGCTAAGCTCGGCGTCGGCGGCCTGCCCGGCCCCGATCTGACATAAGCCTTGCGCCATCAAGGTCTTGGCTCGCTCCCCATATTGCGGGTTTGAAAGCGCCTGCGAGAACATGCGCATCGATTCAGGGTATCTCGCCTGCTGGCATAACAACCAACCGAGGTTATGCACAACATTTGAATTCTGTGGATTGATGCTTAGCGCCTTCCTGAAACTCTCCTCTGAGAACCGGAAATCATTGAGCCGCATGTAAATCAGACCACGCAAGTTGTAGGCTTCACCGAAAGTCGGATCCGCGGCGATGGACTGCTTGAGTTCATCGAGTGCGATTGTTGTCTGGCCCTGTTCAAAATAGCCGACCGCGAGTTCCAGCCGAATACGAGCGCGCCTGCGGGCATCCGGCTCATCCGAAGCAGTCATCATCTCGACCCCATTGCCTGTTGGGTCAACACCCGCCACTTTTGAAGCGCAGCCTGAAATACCGACCAAGCCAGTGACAAGCAAGCAAGCGCAGAACAGGCGCTTGCCAATTTGAATCCATCCCGAATTATTCATTAACATGCTTCAGTTCTCCTTGACCTGAGTGCTGATCTCGGACACGGGCTTCAGCATGAAGGTACGCTGGCGCGCGATACGCTCGCCGACCCGGGTACGGTCTTTCACTTCACCGGCCAGTTGACCGCATGCAGCGTCGATGTCATCGCCGCGCGTCTTGCGGATGGTGGTCACGATACCTGCATCACTCAAAATTTTGGCAAAAGCCTGAATGCGTTCTGGCGTCGATCGCGTCAACCCAGAGGCAGGGAAAGGGTTAAAGGGAATCAAATTGAACTTGCACCAAACACCACCGCTTGAATAATGTTGAACCAATCTGACCAACTGCTGCGCATGCTCTGGCTGGTCGTTCACATCCTCCAGCATGCAATATTCAAACGTAATAAAGTCACGCGGCGCGTAGGCGAGATAACGATTGCAGGCGTTCAATAACTCGGCCAGCGAGTATTTTTTGTTGAGGGGCACCAAGTCGTCGCGCAAAGCGTCATTGGGCGCATGCAAAGACACGGCCAGTGCGACCGGACAGTCCCGCGCCAAACGGTCCATCATGGGAACCACACCCGAGGTGGAAACCGTCACTCGCCGACGGGACAAACCGTAGCCGTGATCATCCAGCATGGCGCGCAGTGCCGGCACCAATTCGGCGTAATTCTGTAGGGGTTCGCCCATCCCCATCATCACAACATTAGAGATGACCCGTTCATCACGCTGCAGGTGCTTGCGCAAAAAATGCTCTGCAAACCACAGTTGAGCAATGATTTCACCGGTTTTAAGATTGCGGCTGAAGCCCTGATGCCCGGTAGAACAAAAACGGCAGCCCATGGCGCAGCCAGCCTGCGATGAAATACACAGGGTTCCGCGATCTTCCTCGGGAATAAAAACGGCCTCAACCGCATCGCCGCCACCGACGTCAAACAACCATTTGATCGTACCGTCCGAAGATATGTGCTGCGAAATCAGATCGGGCGCCTTGACCTGCGCGGAGACTTTCAGTTTCTCGCGCAAGGACTTGGCTAGATCGCTCATGTCATCAAAGTTGGAGGCACCTTTTTGATGAATCCAGCGAAACAACTGAACGGCGCGATAGCGCTTCTCACCCAGCCGTTCGCAAAAAACAGCCAAACCATCAAGGTCGAAATCAAGCAGATTGGCTGTCATCGGATCTGCGCGGCGCCGGGCCGCCCCAAGCGCGCCGTGCCCCCCTCGGCGGGCAGCGATACGCAATGGAGCGTGGGGGCCATTTTACCGGCTGTACACATTCATGCCAGGAAAGAAGAACGCGATTTCCACGGCGGCGGTTTCAGCAGCGTCTGAGCCATGCACTGCATTGGCATCGATGCTGTCAGCAAAGTCGGCGCGAATAGTGCCAGGCGCAGCTTTCTTGGGATCGGTCGCCCCCATCAGATCACGGTTCTTCAGCACGGCATTCTCACCTTCAAGCGCCTGAATCATGACCGGGCCGGAGATCATGAAGTCAACCAGGTCCTTGAAAAATGGACGATCTTTATGCACGGCGTAAAACGCTTGCGCCTCACGAGCCGACAAATGAGCCATCTTGGCAGCGACCACTTTCAGGCCAGCCGCTTCAAAGCGGGCGTAAATTTGACCAATTACATTTTTGGCCACGGCGTCGGGCTTGATGATAGAAAGAGTACGTTCGATTGTCATGATTTTTCCTGAACTGAAATGAGATTGTGCCCACCGGGCAAAGTCGATTATTTTAGCCTAGCGGCTCCGTCCACCGCGACGTTGTCCGCCGCCCGAACCATTGCCGCCGCCACGTTGCCCCAGATCCTGCCGTTGCCGGGTAAAACTGTCCGCTCCAATGTAACCAAAGGCCGTCTTCATTGGATCTGGTTGACTTGCACCAGCTTGACGGTCCCCGGTCTGCCCCTGCTTTTTCCGCGACTGCCCCTGGCCTTGCGAAAAACCTGCGCCACTCTTTGGCGTGCCACCCGCTGCCGGATTGCGTTGACCGTTTCCCGTGTTGCGCGCACCATTGCCGCGGGCGCCCCGGCGCCGGTTTCGTGACCCAGGACCCTGCTCGGCGCCTTCACGGCGCGAAACATCTACGCCGCCCTCGCCAGCCTCATTCCCCTGTGCACTGGAACTTCGCGGCCCCGCGGCCTGCATCAGTGACTTGATATCGCTCTCATCGAGCTCCATCCAGGCACCACGCTTGAGACCGCGCGGCAGCATCATGGCGCCATAACGGATTCGGATCAATCGGCTCACCGCGTGACCCACCGCCTCAAACATGCGGCGAACCTCCCGGTTACGCCCCTCAGCGATCGTGACCCGGTACCAACAGTTGGCGCCTTCACCCCCACCCGCTTCAATCGATCCGAATTGGGCGACTCCATCATCCAGCTTGACACCATCAAGCAAACGTTGCTTCTCATCCTTGTTCAACGCCCCGAGCACGCGGACCGCGTATTCCCGCTCCAGACCAAACCGGGGATGCATCAGGTTGTTGGCCAATTCCCCCGAACTGGTGAACAGCAGCAAGCCTTCGGTGTTGAGATCAAGTCGCCCCACCGATTGCCACTTGCCCTGAAACAACTTGGGCAATCGGCGAAAAACGGTCGGACGATTCTGCGGATCGTCATGGGTTACCACTTCTCCGACCGGTTTGTGATACGCAATCACCCGTGCAGGCGGCGCATCAATTCGAAACCTGATCGGCTTGCCATTAACCTTAACGTGATCACCAAACTGAATACGCTGCCCAATATGCGCTGGTTCATTGTTGACGGTAATGCGCCCTTCCATGATCAACTGTTCCATTTCCAGCCGCGACCCCATCCCGGCCTGAGCCAGGACTTTATGCAACTTGGGCGTTTCGGCCAAGGGCGCCAGCACCCGCTTGAGAGCAATCGTGTCTGCGCATTCTTCATCTGCGTCAAATTGCCCAGACACCACATCCTCAAAACGATTCTCCGAAGTCATCGGCATTGACTTCCTTTGACCTGCCATAGGGGTCTGCGTTGCTTGTTCCAACTTTGATTTGTCGCCCATGCACGCCTCGGCCATTGGCGTGACATTTGTTTCCACTATCGGCGTATCAGCTTGTTGATGAGCGTCCACTTTTGATTCTTTTGGCGTGTCGGAGCTGTCTACAGTCATGGTTCTGTCCTGTTCAAGAAAAATAGTTCACCATCGGTACTCAAGTCACCTGTCGCGATGGCTTGCTGCGCAACCCCTTCGTCAGTCACACTCTCTTCGAGCGCAGGCGGCATATCCAGTTCAGTCTGCACGCCGGATTCGTGCGACTGGAGCGTATCCATCACATCGGTACGCTGCTCCGGGGTATCCAACAAGGGCAACTGGTCAAGGGACTCAAGCCCCAAATCATCGAGAAAGTGTTTGGTCGTCGCAAAAAGTGCTGGTCGTCCAACGGTCTCCCGGTGACCAATAACCTCAATCCAGCCCCTGTCTTCAAGTTGTTTGATAAGCAAGGAATTAACCGTGACACCCCGTACATCTTCGATGTCGCCGCGCGTGACCGGTTGCCGGTAGGCAATGATGGCCAGTGTTTCCAGCGTCGCGCGGGTGTAACGCGGCGGCTTTTCAGGGTGCAAGCGGTCGAGAAACTCCCGCATTTCAGGCCGACTCTGGAAACGCCATCCGCTCGCCACGTTGACCAATTCAACCCCGCGCTGAGCCCAGTCTTGCTGGAGCTCTCGCAACAACACTTTGAGCGTGTCCAAACCCAACCGGTCGTCAAACAGCACCCGCATATCGCGTAAGGGCAAAGGTTGCGATGTGCAAATCAGGGCGGTTTCCAGGATGCGCTTGGCAGCCACCGTATTCATGGTCTTGTGACTCCGGCAATAGCACCCTCAAGGCGCAAAATTAGTAGGATTCATGGGGCGCAGCAGGCAGATTGACAAATCTACCGCGCATTCCCTGGCTGCTGGCCTGGGCGTTGGTTTCTCTCACCATTATGTTTCATTGTAACTGAGGCCCCAGTTTGCCAACGCAAGATTCAAATCCACGGGCAAGCTGGCTTGAAACACCATCGGCTCCAAGGTCACCGGGTGGGTAAAAGCCAGACGGCAAGCATGCAAGGCCTGCCGTTGCATACCCGCCGCGGCACGCCCCCCGTACAGCACATCGGCGACCAGCGGGTGGCCGATCATTGCCATGTGAACGCGAATCTGATGGGTTCGACCTGTATGCAAGGTGCACAGAACCCAACATCCCTGATCGCAATTCTGAAGAAGTTCGACATCTGTTCTGGCCAGTTTGCCGGGATTTCTGGCCAAATCCACCACCGCCATACGCAAGCGGTTGCGAGGATCCCGGCCGATCGGCGCGTTGATTTCAACCCGGCGATTACCCGTCCAGGACCCATGGGCCAACGCCACATACTGGCGGCTCACCTCGCGCGCCGCAATGGATCGTATCAAGGCATCCATCACCGGGCGTGTCCGGGCCACCACCATCAAACCGCTGGTATCTTTGTCCAACCGATGCACAATCCCGGCGCGTGGCATATTCATGGCCTTCACGTCGTGGGCCAGCAAGCCGTTGAGCAGTGTTCCGCTCCAGTTGCCGGGGGCGGGGTGAACCACCAGACCCGCCGGCTTGTTGATCACCATCAGGTGCTCATCCTCAAACACCACATTCAGAGCCATTGTTTCCGGCTTGAAAGCCTGACTTTGGGGTGTTGGTCGCAATTCAATCGTTCCGACATCTGCAGCCTTGACCCGCATTGACGGCTTGTGAATCACGATCCCATTGATGGTGACGCCCCCCAAATCAATCAACTGCTGCAAGTAGCTGCGCGAAAACTCCGGCACCAACTCAACCAGCGCCCGGTCAAGACGCTGTCCATGTTGGGCTGAACCAAAAACCAGCTGACGTAATTCGAGGTCTGGCCCGGTGTCGGCACGGTCTTCGGGTTCTTCGCTATCAGGCCCGCCCGATATAATCAATTCGGTCATTTTCAAGAAAGTTGTTCCTCATGCTTCGAGCTAAATTATCGGTGGTCTGCGCTTGGTCACTGGCGGGTGCAGTATTGCTGCTGCCTGGGTGTTCGTCCACACCACCGGATCAGACGGCCGACTGGAGTCCCAACAAGATTTACGCCGAAGCCAAAGATGAGTTGAGTTCAGGCGGTTATGACAAAGCCGTCGTGCTGTTCGAGAAGCTTGAAGGACGTGCCGCCGGAACGCCGTTGGCGCAACAGGCACAACTGGACAAAGCGTATGCGCAGTACAAGTCTGGCGAATCGGCACAAGCCCTTGCCACCCTTGATCGCTTCATGAAACTGCATCCAGCCAGTCCGGCACTTGATTACGCCCTGTATCTCAAGGGCATCATCAACTTCAATGATGATCTGGGCCTGTTTTCTGCCGTTACCCGCCAGGATCTGGCTGAACGGGACCAGAAGGCATCGAAGGAGTCGTTTGAGTCTTTTAAAGAGTTGGCGACTCGCTTCCCGGAGTCGCGTTACACGCCAGATGCACGCCAGCGCATGACCTATATTGTCAACTCACTGGCTCAATACGAGGTGCATGTGGCGCGCTATTACTATGGTCGAGGCGCCTATGTGGCTGCCATCAACCGGGCGCAAGTCGCCGTGACCGATTACCAAGGCGTGCCGGCCGTTGAAGAAGCCTTGTTTATCATCGTCAAGTCCTATGACGCACTGGGTCTTACCCAACTCCGGGACGACGCCAAACGGGTACTTGAAAAGAACTACCCCCAGACTGAGTACCTGACCCGTGGCTTCAAAACGAACACCGGTCCCTGGTGGAAGGTCTGGTAAGCGCCTGGAGCACCTCGGTCAGCTCTTCTTCTGAACTGATTTGCCTCATCGACGGCAGGGCTGACAGCAGCTTTTTTCCGTAGCCCATGAGGGCCAGGCGGGTATCGCACACCACCAAAATGCCACGATCAGACTCGCGCCGAATCAGGCGACCCGCACCTTGCTTGAGGGCGATAGCCGCCTCGGGCAAAGCATAGTCCTTGAACACGCTGCGACCAGCGGCCACTAGCCGTCTGGAGCGCGCCTCCACCAGTGGATCGGTGGGCGGTGCAAAAGGAAGCTTGTCAATGACCACCATCTGTAACGCGTCGCCGGGCACATCCACACCCTCCCAAAAAGACGCTGACGCCACCAGAATACAACCTTGCCTGTCGCCCTGATCACCCTGGCGAAAGCGCTGCATCAGTTCGCGTTTCGGCTGTTGTCCCTGCACCAGAATTTCCAGAGACCTTGACTCGGCAAAATGGCGCTGCAATGCCTCGCTCACGGTTTGCAGGGCGCGCAGGGTTGTTGTCAGGACCAGCGTGCGCCCACCGATCACAGACGCCGCCCGGGCCACAAAATCGGCCACTTGCGCACTGTGCCCCGGATCACTGGGCCTGGGCAAATGCCGCGGCACATACAGGGCCGCCTGCTCGGCATAGTTGAATGGGCTGTCAATTTTCAGAATTTCAGCATCGGCTAAACCGCAGGGCTCGGTAAACCAGCGCAACTGGGCGTCTGCACCCAAGGTTGCGGAGGTAAATATCCAGGCGCGTTGTGAAGCATCCGCTGCCGTTGACTTGATCAGCCGCGTCTGAACCGCGTTCGCAATATCCAAGGGTGACTCGACCAGCCTGAGTTGCACACCAACATCGAGCCAGCGCACCGATTCAGACGCACAGTCGTCTGAGAAAAAAGCAAGCCTTTCGATAAAAACGCTCGCTCTTTCACGCAAACGCATGAGATCGGGCGCGATGGCGCTGACGGTATCGAGGGCCAGCATCACCCGGGCACACGCCGCCTGCAGAGCGCCAAGAGCACCGTGCCAGGCCGACTCATCCACTTGATCCGGTGCCGCCCCGACCCAGCGCAGTTTGGCACCTGGGCTGGTCTGGCCCACGACCAGTCGCAAATCGCGCGCGGCGTGCTCGGCATCGAATGCCAGGGCCTGCCAGTCCTGCAACCCTCGCGCATGCTGCAGGCCATGAAACAGCAGATCGCGGGCAAAATCCAATAGCTGCCCGGTGGTCAATTGCTGACCCAGAAACTGCACGCCAGTTTCATTGAGTTGATGCGCTTCATCAAAAATAACCGTTTGCACAGACGGCAGCAACTCCGCCATACCCGACTCGCGAATCGCCAAATCAGCAAAAAATAAATGGTGGTTGATAACAACCACATCGGCGGCCAGCGCTTCGCGTCGAGCCTGATTGACATGACAGTCCCGAAACTCGGGGCATTGCGAGCCCAGACAGTTGTCCCTTGTCGACGTCACCACCGCA
>Ga0156325_1164_pt2 | contig 14062 bp, 19 predicted proteins | sample RifCSPlowO2_12_FD_107973 | JGI IMG/M metagenome (GOLD analysis project Ga0156325, IMG submission 107973) | Rhodoferax sp. RIFCSPLOWO2_12_FULL_60_11 | reverse complement strand
GACCAGTTTATCTGGTCAACCCAACCGAAAACCCGCATCGAAGAGAGACGTCAGTTGGTGACGCTGCTGCCCGAACTGGTGCGTCGTCTGAATTCCGGGCTGGACGCGATCGAATGGGTGGGTGAGCCCCGCGCCACCTTCACCCGGCGTCTGATTGCGACCCATATGATGGCCATCCGTATGACGCAAGCAGCGTCGGCGGACAGCGCGTCAGCCGCATTGGAAGCGAGCGCTGGCAAGGAGGCGATGAACGAGCTGGAGCAGCGCCGATCGGGCCAACTGGCCGGTTCAGTGGATGATTTTGATGTCATGGCGCAGTCTTTCACACGTGGGCTGTGGTTTGATTTCATGCTTGACGAACGCACGCAGCATCGCTGCCTTTTGAGTTGGGTCAGCCCCATGCGCACGCGCTTGCTGTTTACCAATCGCGATGGTTTTGATGCCTTCGTACGCTCCGAGCGGGAGGTGGCTGCGCTGCTGCGCCACGGTCGCCTGCATGTCATCGACCAGCAACCCATCGTGTCGCGGGCACTTGACCGCATCATGTCGGAGGGGGAGCGCAAGCAGGTGGCCTGAGCTGGCCAGCCGGTTCACCCCTGCGGCGCCCATTCAACCGTTCCATAATTGCGTTGCGGTTGATCAGCTGCTGCACTTTTCACAAACCAGTAACCGGGAGAAAAAGCGATGGCCCATCCGTTCATCAGCCGGCCTTTCAGCTGTTTAACGCTGCTCTTGGGTTCGGTGTTTTCCCCTTGGGCGTTCGCTGTGGCGGGCACGACCACGGTCGACACGCAGGACGTAGCCGTATCGCCCCCCGCGCTCATGCTGGCCAGGTACTGGCAGTCAGGTGTTGATCCGGCTGCTTTTCTTGTCAGTGAAAAGCTCGATGGTGTACGTGCGTTTTGGGATGGCCACACCTTGCGTTTTCGCAGCGGTCGGCGCATCGCGGCACCCGACTGGTTCACCTCCGCTTTGCCGGCCACTGCGTTGGATGGCGAGTTGTGGCTGGGGCGAGGCAGTTTTGATCGTCTTTCCGGCATGGTTCGCCGCAGCACGCCGGTCGACGCCGAATGGCGCGAACTGCGCTACATGATTTTTGACCTGCCTGGTGCAAGCGGCACTTTTGCCCTGCGCCTCCAGCGCCTGAATCAGGTGGTGGTCGATGCCCGCCAGCCGTGGCTGCAGGTGGTGGTTCAACAGCGCGTGCCGGATGCTGCCGCGCTGCAGGCTTTGTTGCAGCAGACAGTGCAAGATGGCGGCGAAGGACTGGTCCTGCACCGCACCAATGCCCTCTGGTCGCCCGGTCGCAGCGACGCGCTGCTGAAACTCAAACCAATGCCCGACGAAGATGCGCGTGTGGTGGCGCACTTGCCCGGCAAAGGCCGCAATCAAGGGCGCATGGGCGCCTTGCTGCTGGAGACGTCCGATGGCCAGCGGTTTGCCTTGGGCACAGGCTTTGCAGACGCCCAGCGCGCCGACCCACCCTCGGTGGGATCGTTGGTGACCTACCGCTACCGCGATCGCACCCCCAAGGGCTTGCCGCGTTTTGCCTCGTTCTTAAGGATAAGGGCGCCGGAATAGCTTGCTGACGAGCGGTGCGATACTTACTTGTCACCGCCGAGCACAAACGTGACCTGCATGTTCACCCGATAGGCCGTGATGCGACCGTCTTCAACGGAGACTTTTTGTTCCTTGATCCATGCACCGCGCACGTTGGAGACGGTATCGCAAGCACGGGTAATACCTTGGTTAATGGCATCCTCAAAACTGATTTTGCTGGTGGCGCTGACTTCAATGACTTTGGCGACGCTCATGACAAGACTCCTTAACGAGGGTTGAATAAGGGTCCATGCTAACCATGGCGGCTGTTTTTCGATGTAGGAATGTATCCCCCAACGCTGTCATCCCCGGGAGCATTTCTTTCATGCCTCTTGAAGAGGAGGAAGCAGCTCGGCGCCGGCTGGAGACGGTTCGCTTGCCCGGCATCAAGGCTGGGGCCATTGGCCACCAACTGACGAGCTCGACGGTCAGGAGATTGGGGAACTCGCCTGAATCTGTTCTATCTTTGCCCTTGCCTGATGCAACAGCTCGTTAAGTTCCAGTACCAAGGCGTAGGAATTCCCATGCGTTTCGTTGGCGAGTCGTCGTCCCATTTCCTGGACAACTGCGAGCAATTCTGAAATTTCTTCAACAGTTTCACGTCTCTCTTGCTCTTGTGAGTCATCAATTTGCATAAGGATAAACCTCCGTGAATTGCGTAATCTTGCTGCCCCGGTTGAGTAACACAGAAGGGCGCTCAATTTGCAATCGTAGACTAATCGACATATGGACGTTTGTCCAGTTCTGCACAAGGGCCAAGTGAGAAGTGTCAGGTTGCCAACGCGTAAAGTCTTGTAAGCAAAATTTGCCGTCGTCATCACATGGCTCTTGCACTGCGTTGAGCATATGAGGCGTATACCTGGCCTCTAAGGAGTTTCAAATGAAGAAGTTTCCCCTGTCCCTCGTCGGTGCCTCTGCGCTGCTGGCGTTCGCCACCATGCTCCCAGCCCATGCCGCTGTTGATGTGGACGCTGCTCAAGCCTTGTTCAAAAAGAATGAGTGCACCAAGTGCCATTCAGTGGACAAGACCAAATCAGGTCCGGCATTGAAAAAGATTGCACTTAAGTACAAGGGCAAACCAGACGGACAAGAAAAAGTTATCCAGCAAATTACGACTGCACCCAAGGTCAAGACGGAAGATGGAACCGAGGAAGAACACAAGGTTATCAACACCAAGGACCCGGTAGCCCTCAAGAATCTGGCCGACTGGATTTTGTCGCAATAGATTCATTTGCTGAATCCACAAGCAGGATAAGGAAAAACCAGCACTGCGCCTGGCGTGGCAGCCAGTTTTACAGCCATGAGATTCAAAGCGATCTCTACCCTCTTTGCGCCTCAAGGCCTTGTGTCCCATACGCCATCGCCGCAACGGTACAGTAGACATCTGACTTACTTGGTACGGCAGCGCACAGACCTGCGATGGGGCGCTGTCACATCATGCGGACGTGTGTACTTTTTTGACTCAATAGCATTGGAAATATCATGAACCTTCACCTCGGTCTGACACCCCTGATCTCGCTCATCGCAGGAATTCTCATATTGGTCATGCCCAAGCTCTTGAATTTCATTGTGGCCATTTACCTGATCATGATCGGACTAATTGGCTTGTTTGGTGCCGGGGCGCTTCAGCTCAAATAAAGTCGTCAGAAAGGCTGTGTTGGCGGGCCAGTGCAAGCACGGGCGGAGGTTCGCGGCGGCTGGCCCGCTGGCTATGTGCTCGATCACAGGTATTGACAATGAAAACGCGGATTGTCATTGCCATGTTGTTGGCAATGGCCTGTTTGGCTGCTTGCTCTCATGAGCCAATACCAAAAGCCAGTTTGCAGGTGTGCAACGATGTGATGCGGGACTACGATGCCGCTGTCCGTGGCGGCAACGTCGAGGCGACTGCGGCCGCCAGGACTCGGGCTCTTCAAGCGTGTTACAGAAGTTCAGACAGGACACCGACTCTGCGGGAACCCATCTCAATCGGTGCAGAGCGCAAAGCCGCTGCGCCGGTGAAGGCGGCACCTGCGGCCCCAACGATGGTAATTCCCAGTGCGCCGAGCGTGCTGACGACATGTGATCCAGGTGGCTGCTGGGACAATCTCGGGAACCGCTACAACGGCACGGGCGCGACTCTGATTGGTCCCGCTGGAAAACCCTGCATCCGCATCGGTGACTGGATCGAGTGTCGCTGAGCAAGTCATGGATTTTCGCGTGAGGGTTGTCATGGACTTGAGCCAAGAAGCCTTCTGACTGTTGGCTTCAACAAGCTGGGCACAGGTACAACCTGAATGCTTCTTTTGGAGCTAAGGGTAAACCCTACTGTTGAACGCCACAGTTGGCGGGTTAGCGACGGGTCCGTACGATCGGCGACGTTTCCGCCTTGCGGTACGCCGACTGGTTGTGCCCGCGAAGAAGGCGAATGACCAACCTTTTTTATGAACCCGTTCAAGGCCAAAGCCATGTCAAAGACACCCGCGCGCAAGCCACTCTACAAGTCACTTTATGCCCAGGTCATATTCGCCGTCACCATCGGCGTGTTGCTGGGGCACTTCTATCCTCAGTTGGGTACCCAGATGAAACCTTTTGGCGATGGTTTCATCAAGTTGATCAAGATGATCATCGCGCCGATCATCTTCTGTACCGTCGTGGTCGGCATTGCCGGCATGGAAGACATGAAGAAGGTGGGTAAGACAGGTGGTCTGGCTCTCCTGTATTTCGAAGTTATGTCTACATTGGCCCTGGTGGTTGGTTTACTCGTCGTCAACGTATTGCAGCCTGGCACGGGAATGCATGTGGACCCGATGTCACTGGACACCAAGGGAATTGCCGCTTACACGGCGCCCGGGAAGATGCAGGGCTCTGTGGATTTTCTCCTCAATGTCATTCCATCCTCGGTGGTTGATGCATTCGCCAAGGGTGAGATCCTTCAGGTTTTGTTGTTCTCCGTATTGTTTGGCTTCGCGCTGCACAAGTTCGGCGGACGCGGCACGATGGTGTTTGACTTCATTGAGAAGTTTTCCCACGTGTTATTCGACATCGTCGGCTTCATCATGAAGGTCGCCCCGATTGGTGCCTTTGGTGCCATGGCGTTCACGATCGGGAAATACGGTCTGGGTTCGCTGTTTTCTCTGGGCAAACTCATGGGCGCGTTTTACTTGACCTGCCTGATCTTTGTTTTCGGGGTATTGGGCATCGTTTGTCGTTTAAATGGTTTCAGCGTGTTCAAGCTTGTGCGCTATATCAAGGAAGAATTACTGATCGTGTTGGGCACCTCGTCTTCAGAATCGGTGTTGCCACGCATGATGGAAAAGATGGAGAACTTGGGTGCGCGCAAGTCGGTGGTCGGGTTGGTGATTCCAACCGGCTACTCCTTCAACCTGGACGGCACATCAATTTACCTGACCATGGCAGCGATATTCATCGCTCAGGCTACTGACACTCCGATGTCGCTGATGCAGCAAGTGACCCTGTTGGCCGTGCTGCTGCTGACCTCCAAGGGCGCAGCGGGTGTCACAGGCAGCGGGTTTATTGTGCTCGCGGCCACCTTGTCCGCAGTGGGGGGCGTACCAGTGGCGGGTTTGGCACTTATTCTTGGAATTGACCGCTTTATGTCTGAGGCTCGGGCGTTGACCAACTTGGTGGGTAATGGTGTGGCAACGCTGGTGGTAGCGAAATGGACAGGGGATCTGGACATGGCTCGCTTGCACCAGGGACTGGATAACCCAACAACGCGGGAGTCGCAGGAGCCCGAGGCTATTTTGGACTTGCAGGTCACGCACATGGATGTGATGAAGGCCAAGAACTGAAATGGTTCAGTCTATTGCCGAATGAGGGCAGTTCCTGGTGCTGTCGCAACCTGTATTCTGGACCTGTAGGTGACTTTGGATAATGAAGGCAGTGGCGCAATACTGGACAATCACCACCCATACGATTCGCCGCAGGCCGTCAGCCAAGTTCTGCGCCAAGGCGTCATAGTTGTGTAACTGTGTGGGAGCTTTATGGCTCATGAATCCAGATTGACGCGAGAATTACGCGCTTTGCTAAACGCCCAGCGGGTGGCTGCATTGGGAACAGTTGGCGATGATGGTGCGCCATTTGTATCGATGGTTCCCTACGCCATCGAGCAACACCTTTGCTGCTTGGTCATCCATGTCAGCGGCTTGGCAGCCCATACGCGCAACCTGCAAGCCAGGGAGCCGGTATCGCTGTTGGTCATGAAGTCCGAGGTGCCTGGTGAGCCCGTGCATGCATTGCCGCGAGTTACTTTGGAAGGGCAGGCCAAGGTGCTGGAGCGGGGGAGTCCTGATTGGCAGGCTTGCAGCGACGCTTACATCACAAGATTTCCTGACGCCGAGCCCATGACCCAGCTTGGTGATTTCATGTTTGTAGCCATTCAAGTGACTGGCGCCCGCCAGATCGCTGGCTTCGGCGTCGCTCGCTCAATTGACGCGGAAGAAGTCAGACTCGCTTTGGGGTCAAAGGGTTGATCCAAGAGTCTGTTAGCGGCGGTCGTTGCGCTAGCCTCTGAGAAAGACGGACGACCAGTAGTTGGTAACCCACAGTTGAACCGGGAGTACATCAATGCCAAGCGTTTCAGACAAGCGACCATGCCGACTGGAGGACCTGCCTAATATTGGCAAAGCCATTGCGGGCGACCTGCGATCCGTGGGTATTCTTGATCCCGAACAATTGGCAGCACATGAGCCCCTTGAGACATTTCAGGCCTTGGAGCCTGTCATGGGGCATCGTCACGACCCCTGCGTTTTGTACGCGCTGATGGCGGTCGCGCACTATCTGAAATGTGGCGAAGCTCTTCCTTGGTGGAAATTCACGACACGTGGAAAGGAATTGCTGCAATCAACAAGAAATTGAAGATCCACCTCCGAGATATCAGCGATTTTGATTCCCGGGTGAAAGACCCCGGAGCTCCCTAAAAGCCGGTCTGCCAGGGTGTGCCCAGACCGCTGTCTCTACAATTTGCAAATGCTATCCCTGCGTACTTCCGTCATTTGTCCGCTGCTGGCTCAGGATGCTCTTGAGAAGGCGCAAGGCGTACTGGCCCTGAGTCTTGAACTTCCCGTCGACACTGAGTTTGACATTCCACCCCCGGTTGGCATTCCGGGTCGTCCAGCCAGACCCAGGCTGGTTTTACCTACCGCCATCAAGCATGCCTCCCTCAAGACCACTGAAGGACGTGCGGCCTTGCTTCACTCGATTGCGCATATAGAGCTTAATGCCATTGATTTAGCCCTGGACATTGTTTGGCGTTTTCCAGGAATGCCAGCGCAGTTTTACCGCGATTGGGTGTCGATCGCCAAGGAAGAAGCGACGCATTTCACGCTCCTGCGCAACCACTTGTTCAGTCTTGGTTTTGATTACGGTGACTTCGACGCCCACAACACCTTGTGGGAAATGGCGGAAAAGACGAAGGGCGATATTCTGGCGAGGATCGCACTGGTGCCGAGAACCCTTGAGGCTCGCGGCCTTGATGCTTCACCAGCAGTTAAAAATAAACTGGTGAGTGTTGGCGACAAAAAAGCGGGTGAAATTCTGGATGTCATTCTGAAAGACGAGATAGGTCACGTTTTCGCTGGCAACCATTGGTATCGCTGGCTTTGCAGTCAGCGAGGTCTCGACCCCATCAGTACCTATGTGGAATTGACCAGGAAATACGATGCGCCCAAGCTACGTCCGCCGTTCAACTTTGAAGCGCGTCGTCTCGCTGGTTTTGATGAAGTTGAACTGCTTGGGCTTGGGTCCTGAGTTCTGAGTTCTGAGTTCTGAGTCTGCTTTGAAAGCGTGAATGAGGCGTTTCAAATAGTTTGAATCGGAGAATTCGTATGCTTCGCTGGCTGGACATGATTGCCGCGCAACAACCGTTACGGCGCGTCGCGCTGGACGTGGGTATGCATGCGGCTGCCGGTATGGTCGACTTTCTGCCGCGGATGAAAGAGCGCTTGGCCACCTGTACGCTGATTGAAGATGTTGAATATGCCCGCCATGGCGATGTCAGTCTTCGGCTGGATATCTTGCAACCGAAAGGGTTTGGCCCGCATCCTGTCTTGATTTATTTGCACGGTGGCGCCTTTGCCATCGGCTCCAAGCGCACCCATCGAGCACTCGCCGCTGCCTATGCTTCGCGGGGCTATCTGGTGTGCAATATCGACTACCGGCTGGCACCGCAATTTCCGTTTCCTGCCGCGCTTGAAGATGCCTGCGCCGCCTGGCTGTGGGCGGCAGACCATGTCGGGAGCTATGGTGGCGACGAACAGTCGATGGGGCTGGCCGGTGAGTCGGCCGGTGCCAACTTGGCCCTTGCCGTCACGCTGGCATGCTGTACCCGTCGACCGGAGCCATTTGCCGCACCGTTATTCGAACGCGGCCTGCGCCCGGTCGTGACGCTGCTGTACTACGGCTTTTTGCAAGCCAGCATGCCGCAGCGATACCGCCGTTCGGGTGTGTCGGCATTCGCAGCCAGCATCGCAACAGACGCGGCGTGTTCTTACCTGGGCAAATCCGCCAACCATCCCGCTGCGGAACATGCCCTGGCTGACCCGTTGTGTGTGGTCGAAGCGATGGCGGTGGCACCCACTCTGCCGCCAATTTTTATGGCCGCGGGCCTGGATGACCCGGTTGCCGCCGACTCCCAACGCCTTGAACAGGCGCTGCAGCGGCTGCAGTCAGCCCACAGTGCGCACTATTACCCTGGCGAAACTCACGGTTTTCATGTGATGTTCTGGCGGGAGCAGGCCGTTCGATGCTGGCGCGACAGTTTTGAGTTCCTGCGGCAATATCTGCCCGTCCCGGTCGCTGTCTAGGCTGCCTCAAGGGGCATCCCTCGGTCAGTTGCGTACATCAAGCAAGGGCAAATTACCCAGCCAAGATGCTTTTGACCTCGTGAAAATGATTGCTGAAAAGGTAAAGGGCGTCAAGAGTGTTGACGTGTCTGGCCTTGTGATCGGGAACTGAAGAATGTCATTCAGCAGGTCTTGTTTCTTGAGGCAGCCGGCAAACACTGGCGCCATGAGGGAAACTGAGCTGCTCGTGCTGATTGAATAGGTAGCGATGATTGTTCACGACGCAGGCGGTTTACCCAACTGGGGACTACTGCGTTCCCGTGTGCTCGCAATCTTCCCATGGCAGAACATTGCAGCCACAGTGCGGCACTTCAAGGGTCGCCCCGGTGGTGGGTCCCTTGAACTGATTGATTGAAGCCTTTGGGGTGTTCTTTGTGGGCCGTGTTGCCCTATCCGTCGAGTCTTCGGTGGCCGCCGCCAAGTTTGGAATCCACCGCAAGAACGGGCTCAGGTCTGCCACATCGACGATGTACCAAAGCTTTTTGGTGGCGTCCCAGCGGGCTCCCAGTGCCTTCACGGCATCTTTCTCAGCGAACGGTGTGACTAAATTGATTCTCATCTGGTGAATTATCCATGGTGGCTGCCGACCCAATGCAGAGTCGGTAGTGTTCGATTCCATTGTGCCGACCTTGAAGCAAGTGATTTGAATATATGCTTGAACCATGAACCACAATGAACAAACCCTGATTCGCTTCTACAACGCCTTTGCAGCGCTCGATGCTGACACCATGGCCAACTGCTATGCCGATGACGCGACCTTTGAAGACCCTGCGTTTTCGCTCAAGGGGCGGCGCGAAGTGGGTGGCATGTGGCACATGCTGTGTGATGCCACAAGGAGCAAGGGGCGCGAAGACTGGCGGCTTGAATTCCGTGACATCCATGCCGATGACACCACGGGCCGCGCTCACTGGGAAGCGCACTACCGATTCAGCGTTACCAAGCGGGTGGTCCACAACATCATCGACGCCGAATTCACGTTCACGCCAGAAGGCTTGATCGCCACGCACAAGGACACCTTTGACTTTTGGCGCTGGTCACGTCAGGCCATCGGCTTGGGCGGTCTTGTTCTGGGCTGGACACCTTTCTTCCGCCGGCAGATGCGCAAGCAAACCCGCTTGGCGCTCACCAAGTACCTGGCAAACAAACCTTGACTGTTCGTAGTTCAGCAAGACAAACACGAAGCCAAACCAAAAAATACCGATTGGTCACGCCGAGGCCAGGCGTCTTATCTGGGGGGCAGACGATGTTGATATTGACATGGATTTATTGACTCACAAGAAAACCTCTAGCATGTTAGACGCCTTGCATTGCAGTAGCATGGCGCCCTTTGCATAGATCACAAAAACAGCAATGGCGGATGTCACGTACCGATTGGTGATTTGCGGGCTCGTTCAGGGCGTTTTTTACCGTGGTTCAATGGTTTCTCGAGCCAACGCCCTGGGTTTGAGGGGCTGGGTGCGAAACCGCCCGGATGGCTCGGTGGAGGCAGTGGTGCAGGGAGAGGCCACCGAGGTGAATCGCCTGGTCGAATGGGCCAGGCGTGGCCCGTCAAATGCCGTCGTCACATCGGTGGACATCTTTCCCAGTGAAGGTGACTTCGTTGGTTTTCAACAGCGCGAATCCACTTGAACACCGCATTCACCCATAGTCCCGTCAGCATCGGTTGAGATGCATACAGTTTCCGCCGATACGGATTTGACCAATGGTGTTAGTGAGGTTGTTGACTACTCAAAAAATCTAGAGCAGAATTTATTTGTGACCGAGTCTTTATCCTCGGTGAAGGAGCCCTATACATGACCATGGACCACACTTACGCTCACATCTGACTGACGGTTTGCCGTCATGACGCTTCCCATACTTGAGGAAGCATCTAGAAGGGTTAGGGTTCGTTATGAGTCCTGCCCTTTTTCATTGTCTCTGCCATCCTGCTAGCTCGACCTGCCGTTGCGCGGCCCAAGGAAGTACCACAGCAGCAGACCCAGAACGGGCAGCAACACTACGGCGATTATCCAGATCAATTTTTTCTCGTTGGATACCGAGCTTTGGAAAATGTTGAGAATGGCCCAAATGTCCCCAGCGAGCACCAGCACGCCAATGAGCCCGTTGTATCCATAGTGCATCATTTCAGGTTCCTTTTGCTTGTGGCCCAAGTCGTAATGCGTGAGCATCAGGCAATGTAGCTTGAATACGCCTGTTGCGCCAGGTCAACCTGAAAGATGCGCTTCGTTCCTCTATCAGGCCTTCTTTTTTGACTTGGCAGGCACCACCGCCACCACGTGCGCCACAGGTGCCTTGCCGTCGGCTTCAGTTGCAACGCCTGAGCCCTCTGTCAGCGCTTCTTCAAACTCAGCCAACTCTTTGCCAATGGCAGCATATTTCTTGGACTTGGCTCTGTTGTCGATCCATTTGAGTACAGCAGCTTCCAAGTCTTCTTTGAAATGAGCAAGCGCTGATTCTTTGACGGCTTTTGTTGCCGTCTTTGAGGTAATGGACCAGAGGTCAATTAGGTCTGACAGGCCGTTGTCAAAATCGTCGAACGTTTCAAGGCGTATCCATTGGCCGCTTTTGTCAAACATTTTTTCTTTCGGTAATTGGTAATTGCATGTGGTCAGTTTAGCGGGCGATCCGCCGAGGCTGAGTGGTCCAAGCCAGCTACGGCTGGTCAGATTGGCTTAACAAGAGGAGTGGGGTTGGACAGGAGCTGTCGGCGTCGCTGTCCCAACGGGAATAAACGAACTCTGGCTCAATCACTCTTCGATTAAGTTGAAGCTTGCCCCCCCATTTATGGGATGGCCCAAGCGACGCTTCTACTTCAGGATTGATTGCCGGGCAATTGAATTTGCAGGCTAGGTTAGTATGCTACCGCATTCACCATACGCCCAGCTTTAGCTGGAAGAGATAATGCGCCGCGCGAAGCGATTGAATCACAGCCCATAGATCACTCCATGTTGCAGTTTTTTCGCGAAATGTTTGGATTGTCAAGCAAGCCGGTAACGCCGCCCGTGCAACCCCGTTCAGGCCCTGCCGATGATTTCGCACGCCTGGACGCCCATATTCCGCTGAAGGGCACGGATGACAAGCAACACGCCATTGTTCGTCGGGAAGCCATATTGGATCGTGCCGAAAAAATCGTCGGATACGAATTTTCCCTGTTGACGACATTGCCAATCCGGTTGCAGCAGCGCAAGGGCATGGCCATGCGCGCTTACGATGCCACGCTGCTCACGCGCTTGAACCTGCATGGCGTCAATGCCCTGCTCGGCCATCGGCTGGCTTTTTTAAATCTGGCGCTTGAGTCGCTGAACGGCGGGTTTCTCGATGCATTTCCACCGCTAAACACTGTGCTGATGTTTGACCTGCCGCTGCACGATAGCGACTGGGAAAGCATTGCCGCACGCCTCGTCGAGCTCAAGAGCAAAGGGTTTTCCTGCGGATTGAGGCTTCATGAAGCCAGGGTGGCTACTTGCCCACTGATCGGCAGCCTCGATTTCATTCAGATTGATGTCGCAGGTTTCGACGCCCTCGATTTGCGATCGCTGATACGAGAACTGAGGGCAAAACACCCGCCAGGGCGGCCACCCGTTCGTCTCGGCGCGCGCGGCGTGCTGAGCCACGACGAGTTCATGTTTTGCAGAACGTGTCATTTCGATCTTTTCCAGGGTCCCTTCGTGTCCAGTCGGGAGAGTCTGAAACCCGCAGCGGGTGGCGTCAATCGCATGGCCATTTTTCCCATCCTGAACATGGTTCGCAATGATGAGAATTTTGCCGTCATTGCGGCCCAGCTGAAGAATGAGCCGACTCTGACCTACAAATTGCTGCGCTATCTGAATTCGCCTGCGATGGGGCTGCGCAGGTCCATCGACAACCTGACGGACGCGCTGGTTCTGGTTGGGCGTGAGACCTTTTATCGCTGGCTGTCTTTGCTTCTGTTTGATTTCACCACTCCGGGCTACCGCGAACGCGCCTTGGTCGAGTGCGCCCTGGCCCGCGCACGCACGCTTGAGCTGTTGGCAGGCAAGGGGCGCGTGCCTGCCGCGCCTGACCACCTGTTCTTGGTTGGTTTGTTTTCCGTACTCGATGTAGCGCTCGGCGTGCCGTTGCCGGAGCTGTTAAAAAAGACGACGCTGCCGGAGGTGGTTCGTGATGCATTGCTCGGCATCCCCGGGGCTTATGCAGACGCCCTGGCGCTGGTTGTTCTGGGTGACGCGGACGCGGCCACCCAGCCGGAGCAGATGGCGCTGGCGTTCAAGCGTTGCGGCTTTCATGACCAAGAATACGCACCCGTCGCCGCAGCAGCACTCGTCTGGGCACACCAGGCCACCGGCGATGCAACGTAGGCGCTTGGCGGATGCCTCATCGGATCGCCCTGCTGGTACTGCAAGCAGTACCGACAGCCTTGTCATTGGAGCGTACAGAAACACCTTGGGTGAGGTACTTGGACTTTCCATGCGTCGGTTTCGCCACTTCAACTACTTCTACCGCATGAACACACACAATGAGTAGCAATCGAGCTGAACAAAGCGATGTTGAGACTGATACCACCCCTGAAGATTTCGACGAGGACTCCACAGCGACGCAGCCAAGCAGCAACGCTCCTCAAGGCAGCTTTGCATTTGAGGCCATGAATCTCAAGGTGGGGGATCGTCTGCAAGCCCAACCCCCCGCAAAAGTCTCCGCCGAGCGCTGTTTTGTGCGTCTGATTGGTTATTTGCAGGACCACAGCATGTTGATCACAACACCGGCAACGGTCAACCGTGTGCGCTTGCAGCTGATGGAGGGAGACCAGCTTGTGATGCGGGTTTTTTCCAGCCAAAACGCCTTCGGCTTTGCCTGTGATGTTCAGAGAGTTTGCAAGCTGCCCTACAGCTATCTGCATATTTCTTTTCCCAAAGAAGTACAGGGAACAGTGATACGCAAAGCCGCCCGGGTCAAGACAAAGATCATTGTCAAAGTCCGTACGGAACAGGACGGTGGAGCCAATCTGACGGGCGTCATCTCCAATCTCAGTGCCAACGGAGCCTTGATGGATGGGCCACGCAAGATGGCAGAGACGGGCGACTCCATTCGATTAACTTTTCGCCTCAAGCTGCACAATATCGAAGCGGATTTGTCAGTGCTTGCCATCGTGCGTGCGGTATTTGACGACGAGACGCTCAAGCAAAGTGGAACTTCATTGGCGCATTTCGGTTTGGAGTTTGTTGATCTCCAGCCCAATGACCAGATGATTCTGCAAAGCATGGTCTACCAGAAGATGATCGAACAACCGCAATCTCTGGTCTGATTCAGTGAATCCGGTCAGTGACAATGGCTAAACGTCACACCAAAAGCGTGCATGTCCAGGCGCAGTCTTTGGGTTTGAGAGATTCTTGTGAGTACTGGTACTGCGGCAGTGACGGGATGACAGTATTTCAAGCACTCGCTGAACAGTTGGGCCTTGTCGGGCAGGAAGTCATCAGTGTCCGACTGGATGACCATGACGCAGGGGCCGGTTAACGAGTCTTTGCTACAGCCTATTGCGTCGCCAACAGCTCCACAGTGAACACCAGAGCCGCGTTCGGTGGAATGAGGCCACCGCCAGCACCAGCGCTGCCGTAAGCTAGTGAACTTGGAATGATAAG
>Ga0156325_1232_pt1 | contig 14514 bp, 14 predicted proteins | sample RifCSPlowO2_12_FD_107973 | JGI IMG/M metagenome (GOLD analysis project Ga0156325, IMG submission 107973) | Rhodoferax sp. RIFCSPLOWO2_12_FULL_60_11 | reverse complement strand
CGGTGTCGCTCTCGAGCTCGTACATGATGTTGGCCGGCTTGATGTCGCGGTGCACCACATGCCGCTGGTGGGCATAGTCCAGCGCCTGCGCCACCCGCACCACGATGGAAAGCACGGTGGGTACTGCCAGCAAACGACCCTCCTGGCAGTAGTCCACCAAGTCTTTGCCCTTGAGGAACTCCATGGCAATATAGGCCAGATCGTGCGCCTCGCCAGCATCAAAAATCGTCACGATATTCTGGTGCTGTAAACGCCCGGCCGTCTCGGCTTCGCGAAAAAAACGTTCCCTCGCATCCACCAGTTCATCACCTTCAAATTCCTCACTCAAGGCCAGGGTCTTGATCGCCACCACCCGGCCAATTTTGGGGTCTCTACCCAAATACACCACGCCCATCGCGCCTTTGCCAAGTTCCTTTTCCACTTGGTAACGCCCCAGCATGGGCTTCTCAAGCGCGCTTGCGTCGAGCCGCAGGTCGCCGCCCGGGTGGGAACTGTTGCCACCCATCAGCACGGCTTCGGACGGATTCCCGGCCCGGTCCAACTTCAGTTTGATATCTCGGTAGTCCTTGTTGTAGGTCGCCATGTATTGATACACCGCCCCAGCCTTGTCCAATTGGCGCTTGCGTTCAAAGTCAAGTGCCAGGCGGTACAAATCGCCCATCACCGCCTCTGCCATGGGCACGCGGCGGAACCGGTCAAAGGCCATGTCGAGCTGACCCTGTCCTTGCAGCGCCAAGCCCATCATGCGCCTGGTTTCAGCCGACTCTTCATCCGGCGGGAGCTTGTCGGCCTCCGTCATCAAGAGTCGTTTGGTCGTCAAGGCCAGATGCCCGATCAGCAGCAGCGTCGCCGGAAACACCAGCTTCAGCCACAGCGCAGCGCCTGATAACAGGCCAAACTCGGTGCCCAGTAAAACCGCCGCTAACAGCAGGGTGAACACGGCTGCGCGACCCGCCGGCAAGCGTGGCAAGGCGGCAATGAGGTAGGCGCTGACCAGGAGCAACACCGCCAGGCTGGCCCCAGCCCCCCAGCCCGGCTGAACAATAAAGTGTTCACCCAAGATGCTGGAGGTCGTGTGCGCAATGATTTCAGCGGGCGACAAGGCCGGGTTGCCAGGCACAGGAAACGGGGTGCCCACGCCCGTTGCCGTCACCCCAATGATGACAATCTTGTCTGCATATTTGGAAGCAGGGATTTTGCCGCTGAGCACATCGTCAAAAGAATCGACGCCAAAGGCCGGTTTGCCGTCACGCCCTTGATAGAACTGGGGCAACATGCGCGCCGCCGCATCGGTTTTTATGCGCAGTTGGCCGATTTGCACTGATTCACCCTCATGGAGCGTGATATCAGCCGCGCTCAGGTTGAGACTTTTGGTGGCGGCCAGCAGCGCCACCGAGGGAACCGCCTTGCCGTCGTAATTGACCAGCAGGGGCTCAAATCGAACGGCGCCGTCCACGTCCTGCGTCTGGTTCAGGTGGCCGATTCCGGCTGCGGCCGCCCCCAGGCGTTCGATGGGCTGCTTCCCTCTGAGCGCTGGCAGCGAGAAAGCGCTGTTTTCATCGAGCGCACTCTTGAGCGCAAACGCGGGCAGGGGCTGGTCGGCGTTGCCCCGCGATTCGCCCAAGGTGAAATACGAAGCCAGGATGACGTTGCCGGCGCTTTTGAGACTCGCAGCCAGTTGACCATCGGAGTCGAGAGCTGTCTCGGCCTCGGCCATCAAGCGCACCAGTTGTCCGCTACGAGCGGAGGGGGTGCCGGCTGGATCGGCGTCAGCGCCCAGCAGCTCCTTCAAGCTGCGAATGTAGCTCAGACCCCCGTCGACCTGGGGGTCAAAAAAGAACACGGTATGAACCACCACCTTGGATTTGGCGGCCGACAATTTGTCAATCAACTGGGCCTGAATACCACCTGGCCAGGGCCAGCGACCGATGTTGGCAATACTCCGATCATCAATGGCGATGACAGCGATCCGCTCGGACGGCTGGTGCGAGTTGCTGGTGCTGGCGAAGTCATAAAACCGCCGTTCCAAAGAGCCAGTAAAGTCGCTGCCCAGCTGCAACAGCATCACGGTGAGCACAACCAAGACACCCACAAACCAGTCGGTGCGCCAGAAGGAAACCGATTTAGATAAAGAAGATCTCGCCACCTAGCACCTTTAACCCTTTGTGTGGCTGAAACCGATCAGCGGCGTATAGGCCCGCAAAATGTCAAACCCGGACATCCAGCGCACGGCTACGGTAGCAGATGGAGTGACCGTCGACAAGAGACATTTGGACGAAATATCGCAGGTCTGTGCAAAAAAAGCTGCACAAGCCACGGCCAGCAACAACCCTGCCTACACACCTGGCACAGACTCAGGTGGGTGCTTGCCGGCGTTTCTTGAGCGCCGCTCCCATCGCAAGGACGCCCAGCGCGCCCACCAAGCCGAAGCCGTAGTGCCACACCATGGACTGGGGTAAATAGTTTTGCACGGCGGGATCACTCTGCGCCATGGTGCCGGCAATCCATCCCAGCAACATACCACCCACCGTGATGATCACCGGGAAGCGGTCCATCAGTTTGAGCACCAGTTGACTGCCCCAAATAATGATCGGAACGCTAACCAGCAAACCAAAAATCACCAGCGGCAACTGGTGCTGGCTGCCAGCGCCTGTGGCCGCACCGGCGATGGCGATGACGTTGTCGATGCTCATCACCAGATCGGCAATGATCACGGTCTTGACCGCCGCCCACAGCTTGTCACTGGCCTGAATACTGTTGTGCCCGTTTTCGTCCTGCGGCAGCAGCAGCTTGACGCCGATCCACAACAACAAGGCGGCACCGACCAGCTTCAAAAATGGCACCTGCAGCAAAGTCAAGGCGAAGGCGATCAGGATGACACGCAGCACAATCGCCCCCGCCGTTCCCCACAAAATGCCTTTCAGGCGCTGGTGCACCGGCAGTTGGCGGCAAGCCAGGGCGATCACCACGGCATTGTCACCGCCGAGCAAAATATCGATCATGATGATCTGACCGACAGCGAACCAAAAGTGAGCGGTGAGAAATTCTTCCACGGTGCTGGGTCTCTTTGAATGCCTGAGGTTTATAAACAACAAAGCCGAATTGTCCCTGAGGCAATCCGGCTAGGTGGGTTGAGCGCCGCCGTGGGGCGCACCGATAAAGGCGACTCGCCTTTACAGCATGGCTTTGAGCAGTTTGGCCAGTTCGGACGGATTGCGCGTGATCTTGAAGCCGCACTCCTCCATCACCGCCAGCTTGGCTTCGGCCGTGTCGCCACCACCCGAAATCAAGGCGCCGGCGTGACCCATGCGTTTGCCCGCAGGGGCGGTGACACCAGCAATAAAGCCCACAATCGGTTTCTTCATGTTGGCTTTGCACCAACGCGCTGCGTCGGCTTCGTCCGGGCCGCCGATTTCGCCAATCATGATGACCGCGTCGGTATCTGGATCGTCGTTGAACAGGCGCATGATGTCGATGTGCTTGAGACCATTGATCGGGTCGCCGCCAATGCCGACGGCACTAGATTGGCCCAGGCCAATTTCAGTCAGCTGCGCCACCGCTTCATAGGTGAGCGTGCCGGAGCGGCTGACCACCCCAATGCGGCCCTTGCGGTGAATGTGCGCGGGCATGATGCCGATCTTGATCTCGTCCGGCGTGATCAGGCCCGGGCAGTTGGGGCCGAGCAGCAGGGTTTCCTTGCCACCGGCCGCCACTTTGGCGCGCATTTTGTTGCGCACTTCGAGCATGTCCCGGATCGGGATGCCCTCGGTGATACAGATCGCCAAGTCCAGGTCGGCCTCCACGGCCTCCCAGATCGCAGCGGCTGCGCCAGCCGGCGGCACGTAAATAACCGACACGGTCGCGCCAGTCTGGCTGGCGGCTTCCTTGACGGAGGCAAAAATCGGGATGTCAAAAATCTTCTCGCCCGCCTTTTTGGGGTTCACCCCGGCGACGAAACAGTTCTTGCCATTGGCATATTCCTGGCACTTTTCGGTGTGAAACTGACCGGTCTTGCCGGTGATGCCTTGGGTGATGACCTTGGTGTCTTTATTGATGAGGATGGACATGATTTGTTCCTAGTCAGTCTCAGGCTGCTTTAACGGCAGCCACCGCTTTTTGCGCTGCATCGGCCATGGTATCGGCGCTGATGATGGGCAGGCCGGATTCGGCCAGCAGTTTTTTGCCCAGCTCTTCATTGGTGCCCTTCATGCGCACCACCAGCGGCACATTCAGGTTCACGGCCTTGCAAGCCGCAATGACGCCGGCCGCAATGGTGTCGCATTTCATGATGCCGCCAAAGATGTTGACCAGAATCACCTTGACGTTGGGGTTCTTCAGCATGATCTTGAAGGCTTCGGTCACCTTCTCGGGGGTGGCGCCGCCACCCACGTCCAGGAAGTTGGCCGGCGAGGCGCCGAACAACTTGATGGTGTCCATGGTCGCCATCGCCAGACCAGCGCCATTGACCAGGCAGCCGATGTTGCCGTCCAGGCTGATGTAGGCCAGGTCAAACTTGCTGGCCTCCACTTCGGCCGGGTCTTCTTCGTCGAGATCGCGGTAGGCCACGATCTCGGGATGGCGGAACAGCGCGTTGTCGTCAAAGTTGAACTTGGCGTCGATGGCCTTGATATTGCCATTGCCTTCCAGAATCATCGGGTTGATTTCAACCAGCGAGGCATCGGTGTCCATGTAGACCTTGTAAACCTTTTGCAGCACGTCCACGGCTTGCGCGGTCGAGCCGGCAGGCACGCCGATGGCGTTGGCCAGTTTGGTGGCTTGCGCAACAGTCAGGCCGGTGGCGGGGTCCACGATCTCGGTGATGATTTTCTCGGGCGTGTCATGCGCCACCTCTTCAATCGACATGCCGCCCTCGCTGGAGACGATCATGGCCACACGCTGGCTGGCACGATCGGTCACGGCGGACACGTAGTATTCTTTTTGAATGTCAGCGCCGTCTTCAATCAGCAGGCGACGAACTTTTTGCCCTTCGGGGCCGGTCTGGTGCGTGACCAACTGCATGCCCAGGATTTCACCGGCGAGCTTTCTGACCTCGTCGATCGAGCGTGCCAGTTTCACGCCGCCACCCTTGCCGCGGCCACCAGCGTGAATCTGGGCCTTGACCACCCAGACCGGGCCGCCGAGTTTTTGAGCGGCTTCCACCGCCTCTTGAACGGTGAAGGCCGGAATGCCGCGCGGCACCGGTACACCAGCTTGACGCAAGATTTCCTTGCCTTGGTACTCGTGAATTTTCATGAAGGCTCTCTCAGGAACAGGTAGTTTTTCATCCGGCGGCAGAGTTTGAGGACTCTACGACAGGCACTGGACAACGCAGCCTCCAACTGTATCATGCTGCAATGCACCAAACCTGAGGCCAGCTGACAGGACAGGCCAGCACCTCCCGACCGAGATCAACCATGCACAAGATTTTTATTGACGGCGAAGCCGGTACCACCGGTCTGCAAATCCGTGAGCGCCTGCAAACCTTGCCAGGCATTGAGCTGATCAGTATTGCGCCTGAACAGCGCAAGGATGCGGCCGCCAAGCGCGCCCTGATGGCACAGGTTGACCTGGTGGTGCTTTGTCTGCACGACGAAGCCGCGATTGAATCGGTCGCCATGATCGACGACATGGCGCGTGCCACGGGCCAGATCGGCCCCAAAATTATTGACGCCTCCACCGCGCACCGCACGGCGCCGGGCTGGGTGTTTGGTTTTCCGGAACTCGTTGCCGGACAGCGGGAGGCGGTGGCCCAGGCACGCCGGGTCGCCAATCCGGGCTGCTACGCCACCGGGGCCATCGCACTGCTGCGCCCGCTCATTGATGCCGGCCTGATCCCGAAAGATTTCCCCATCACCCTGCCCGCCATCAGCGGCTACTCGGGCGGTGGCCGCCCGATGATCGAGGCCTATGAAAAAGGCGAAGCACCCGCGTTTGAGCTGTACGCCCTGGGCTTGAAACACAAGCACATTCCCGAGATCATGAAATACACCGGCTTGCTGCGCCGCCCCTTGTTCATCCCCTCAGTGGGCAATTTCAGGCAGGGCATGCTGGTGCAAGTGCCACTGCATCTGGATCTCTTGCCGGGGCACGTGAGCGCGCAGGACTTGCAGGACGCGCTGACGCAGCATTACGCGGGCAGCGAGTGGGTCAGCGTGCTGAGCGCCACCCCGGACAACAAGCTCGATCCGCTGGCACTGGTGGACACCAACCGGATGGAACTGCGCGTATTCGCCAATCAAGGGGTACGCGATGACTTTCACCACGCCGTGCTGGTGGCGCGCCTGGACAACCTGGGCAAAGGTGCCAGCGGCGCTGCGGTGCAGAACTTGCAGTTGATGCTGGGGCTGTAGCTTGCCAAATTAGCTATAGTATTAATAGCTAATAGCGCTTATTACACGGTGGCTAGAGCTCGATTTGGCTTATAAAACAAGTCAACAGCCGGTTCACTCGCCCCGCCGCCCGGCGACCACACGCCGGATCACTTCAGCGTTAAACCCGCGTGCCGCCAGAAACCGCATCTGGCGCGCCGCGTCGGCGCCGTCCACCGCCACCGTGCCAAATTTTTTCTGCCAGACCGCCAGCGCCCGCTCGTGTTCCGAGGCCTGCAGACCGGCCAGCGCGGCGCTGACCGCCTGGGGCTCCAGGCCTTTGCTTTGCAGCTCTTGCTTGATACGTGCCGTGCCCAGCTTGGCGGCGCGTCGATACAGCACCGACTCAATCACCCGCTGCTCGTTGATGAAACCTTTGGCTTGCAGCTCATCGAGGGCCTGAGCCAAGCTGCCGGGCTCTTCTTCAAAACGCTGCAGCTTTTGCATCAGCTCGGCACGCGAATGCTCGCGGCCACTGAGCAGCCGCAAGGCGCGGCCTTTGAGCGAAGGTTGGGCAAATGACACGAGAACTAGGCTGCCTTTTTGCCGGCAGCTTTGGCTTTGACATCGGGCTCCGGCGCGCCCGGCAACAAGGGAATGCCGAGCGAGGCGCGCACCTTGTTTTCGATCTCTTGCGACAGCGCGGGGTTCTCGCGCAGGAAGTCGCGCGCATTGTCACGGCCCTGGCCGATTTTTTCGCCGTTGTAGGCATACCAGGCGCCCGACTTGTCGAGGATGTTGGCATTCACGCCCATGTCGATGATCTCGCCCTGGCGGCTGATGCCCTCGCCGAACAAAATGTCGAATTCAGCGGTCTTGAACGGCGGCGCCACCTTGTTCTTGACGACCTTGACCTTGGTTTCGTTGCCAATCGCCACGTCCCCTTTTTTGATGGTGCCGGTACGCCGGATATCGAGTCGCACCGAGGCGTAAAACTTCAGCGCATTGCCGCCGGTGGTGGTCTCGGGGCTGCCAAACATGACGCCAATCTTCATGCGAATCTGGTTGATGAAGATCACCATGCAATTGGTCTTCTTGATGTGGGCCGTGAGTTTGCGCAGCGCCTGGCTCATCAGCCGGGCTTGCAGGCCAGGCAAGGAGTCGCCCATTTCACCCTCCAGTTCGGCCTTGGGGGTGAGCGCCGCGACCGAGTCGACCACGATCAGGTCCACCGCACCCGAGCGCACCAGACTGTCCACGATTTCCAGCGCCTGCTCACCGGTATCAGGCTGGCTGATCAGCAGATCTTGCAGATTGACGCCGAGGTTTTGGGCGTACTGGATATCGAGCGCGTGCTCGGCGTCGATAAAAGCGCACTGGCCGCCTGTTTTTTGCATTTCGGCAATCACCTGCAGCGTGAGCGTGGTCTTGCCGGAGGACTCCGGGCCGTAGATCTCGACCACCCGCCCGCGCGGCAGACCGCCAACACCCAAGGCAATGTCCAGCCCCAAGGAGCCGGTCGACACCACCTGGATGTCTTCGATCACCTCGCCCTCGCCCAGGCGCATGATGGTGCCCTTGCCAAACTGCTTCTCGATCTGGGCCAGCGCCACTTGCAGGGCTTTGGCTTTTTCGCTGTTGATCGGGGTGGGGGCGGGTGTGGGGGCCTTGAGGGCGACGACGGGTGCATCCATGAAAATCTCCTTGAAAATAGGAACCGGTTGAATCTGGGCAAATCTGCCGCATCCTCTGGCTTTAATGACAGGCTGGATGCTTGAACAGTAGTTTAGCGGCTGTTGTTTAAATCTGTAAACACATTTTTTAGTCAATTTGGCTTACTATTCAAGCTATGTTTGAACGCCCCGACTTCACCCTGCCTGGCGCCCTCGCCCCACAGCCGCAGGAGACGACGCCCGCAGCGCAAGCGATCCTGCCCGACGACTGGCGCCAGGCGCATGTAGGTCATTGGCTGGGCCAGGCGCTGCAAAAGTTTGATGCCCGCGTGCTGGCACTGATGGCGCGTAATGACGAGGTGCCGCTGGCGCTGTCGAACCTGGCGGCGCGCGGGCGTTTGAGCGCCTCCCACATCCACATCACGCGGCACCTGGCGCAGGGCGGCGCCCGCCTGACCGAGCTGGCGCAGCGCGCCAGCATGACGAAGCAGGCCATGGGCAAGCTGGTGGACCAATGCGAAGCCTGGGGTCTGGTCTTGCGCGTGCAGGAGACACACGATGCCCGGGCACGGCGCATTGTGTTCACCCCCGTGGGCCTGAGCTGGCTGCAGGCGTACCGGCAAGCGGTGGTGCAGGCACAGGCCGAGCTGCGCACGGCGGTCGGCACGGAAGTGGCGACAGTCATGGCGCTTGGCCTAGAAGCGTATGCCGCGTGAATGTCAGCCCCGTTGGACGAAATACAGTGTCCCTGCAGGGACGCCTAGAATCGGCTGACAAGAGCCTGACAAGGTCTCAGGCACCACCCCAATGAGGAGTCAAAGATGCGAATTCTGATTGCCGAAGATGATCAGGTACTGGCCGACGGCCTGCTGCGAACCCTGCGCAGTTCGGGCGCCGCCGTCGACCATGTCGCCAGCGGAACGGAAGCCGACGCCGCGCTGATGACCAACACCGAATTCGACCTGTTGATCCTGGACCTGGGCCTGCCCAAAATGCACGGACTCGAAGTCTTGAAGAAACTGCGCGCCCGCGGCTCCGCGCTGCCGGTGCTGATCCTGACCGCCGCCGACGGCGTGGAAGAACGCGTCAAAGGGCTGGACCTGGGCGCCGATGACTACATGGCCAAGCCCTTTAGCCTGCACGAACTTGAAGCCCGCGTGCGCGCGTTAAGCCGCCGCGGCATGGGCTCGGCCAGCAGCACCATCAAGCACGGCCCCTTGATTTATGACCAGTCCGGCCGCGTCGCCACCATCGACGGCGTGATGGTGGAGTTGTCGGCACGCGAGCTCGGGCTGCTCGAAGTGATGCTGCAGCGCGTCGGCCGTCTGGTGAGCAAGGACCAGCTGGTCGAGCGACTCTGCGAATGGGGTGAAGAGGTGAGCAACAACGCCATTGAGGTCTACATCCATCGTCTGCGCAAAAAAATTGAAAAAGGCCCCATCCGCATTGCCACGGTGCGCGGCCTGGGCTACTGCCTGGAAAAAATCCCCAAATAATTTGATGAGGTCGCCTCGGCGCGCAGCACCGTGACTATTCCCCACCACGAACAGCGTTCCCTGTTCGGTGAAATCCTGGACTGGATGCTCACGCCCCTGTTGTTGCTGTGGCCGGTCAGTCTGGTGTTGACCTGGCTGGTCGCTCAAAACATTGCAGGCAAGCCGTTTGACCGGGCACTGGAGTACAACGTGCGGGCGCTGGCGCAGCTGGTCACCATCAGCGACAAGCGGGCGCAATTTCGCCTGCCCCTGCCAGCGCGCGAACTGCTGCGTGCCAACGACGCCGACACGGTCTATTACCAGGTGCTGGGCACGCGTGGCGAGTACCTGAGCGGCGAGCGTGAGATGCCCTTGCCGCCCAAAGAAGAGGGCTTCGAGCCGGGGGAGGTTCGCATTCGTGACGACGTGGTGCATGGCGACGAGGTCAAGGTCGCCTACACCTGGGTCAAGTTGCCGCTACCCGGCGCCAAACCGGCGCTGGTGCAGGTGGCCGAAACCCTGGAAAAACGATCCCTGCTGGCGACCGAAATTGTCAAGGGCGTGATGTTGCCGCAGTTTGCCATCCTGCCCATGGCGGTTCTACTGGTGTGGGTGGCGCTGGTGCAGGCCATCAAGCCGCTGCATCAGCTCGAAGAGCGCATTCGGGCGCGCAAACCCGATGACTTGAGCCCGATCGAGGCGCAGGCCGTCCCGCTGGAAGTCGCACCCCTGGTGCATTCGGTCAACGACCTCCTGCTGCGGCTGAAAGATTCGATTGCGACCCAAAAGCGTTTTCTGGCCGACGCGGCCCATCAGCTCAAGACACCGCTGGCGGGGCTGCGCATGCAGGCGGAGCTGGCGCAACGCGAGGGGGCGAGCGCGGAAGAGTTGAAACAATCGCTGCGCCAGATCGGCCGCGCCAGTATCCGGGCGACCCACAGCGTCAACCAGTTGCTGGCGCTGGCACGGGCCGAAAGCAGTGGCCAGGCGATGCCGCGCCAGGTCTGCGATCTGGCCGAACTGACCATGGCGGTGGTGCGCGACTGCGTACCCAGGGCGATTGAAAAACAGATTGATCTGGGTTATGAAGGCACGCAACCGGGCACCGAATCAGGCCAGTTGGCGGGTAACCCGACGCTGATCAAGGAGCTGATACGCAACCTGGTGGACAACGCCATCAACTACACGCCGTCCAGCCTGAGCCAACCCGGCGTCATCACGGCGCGGGTGCTGACCGACCCGTTTGGCAAGACGCTGATGCTGCAGGTGGAGGACTCCGGCCCCGGCGTGCCAGAGGTCGAGCGCGAGCTGATCTTCCAGCCCTTTTACCGCGCGCTGGGGACCGAGGCCGATGGCACCGGCTTGGGCTTGCCGATCGTGATGGAAATCGCGCACCAGCACAACGCCACGGTCAGCCTGGAGCCCACCCACCCCGGGCAGACGCGCCCGGGTGCCCGCTTCAGCGTGCGCTTTTGGGCCAGCAACTCTGAGGCGGCGCCGGCCTGACGCCCGGGCGCGCGCTCACGGGCACGGGCTCAAGGCCTTGTCTGCCAGCACGGGCTTGAGCGCATCGAGCTTGCGGCGCAGCGCTTCATCGGCTGCGGGTAGCCGCAGCATCACACCGCGCACCTCGGCGCGCTCTGGCAGCACCCGCGCCGTGCGCACACCGCGCTGGACCAGGTCGGCGAGTGCGGCATTGGCCGCTGCCTGCGTCTCGTAGCCGCCCAGCGACAGTCCCGGACGCAACGCCGGGTCGTTCAGGGGCTGAAATTTCAACTTTAACGCGGCGAGTTCGGCACTTTTCTTGGCCAGAGCGTCGGCATTGGCGAATTTGCCTATGTAGACGATCCAGCGCCCGGGCTCCAAGACCGGTTCCAAGGACCACGAGCCGGCGGGCAAATCTGCCGCGACCAGTGCCTCGCGCAGCAGCGTGGCCTGAGCCCCCTCAAACACGCCCGCCTGCCAGCACGTGCCGGGCTTGGGTGCCACGGGCGGCGCCGCAGTCAGGCGCAACTCCTGCCCCGTGCGCACCTGCAAGGCCTCGGGTTTGATCTGCTGGGCTAGGCGCTGGGGTTCGGTCTGCGCTGCGGGCGCGAACCCCAAAGACTGCAAAAAACCCTGCGACCAGGCGAAGTAAAGACCATTGATCAGCAGCAGGGCCAGGACAAAAGAACGCAACATGGTCGATAGAGTGCCGGCAAGCGGTCTTCGCTGGGGAGGGCTAGAGATTTTCGTAGGGCGGCGGGTTCAGGGGCCGCAGACTCACTTCGGCGCTGGTGACTTTCTTCAGGCCGTGCGCCGTGTGCACCAGCAAAGCGCCCATGCCATCCACACCCTGCGCAACACCCGTCGTGCCGTCGCTGAGGGTAACGGCCAGGCCGCCCAACGCGTCCCGCTCGTTAAAACCGGCCTGGAAAGTTGAAAACCCGTTGGCCTCGAACAGCTTGAGCGCTCGCACCAGCGGCGCGGCAATGCGCAGCAGCGCCTCTGGCGCTTCGACGCCTGGCAACACCTCGCCCAGCCAGGCCGGCGGCGTGCTCAAGCCGGTGGCAGCACGCGGTTTCATGTTGATGCCGACGCCCACCACGGCATAGCGAGCCTCGGGGGTGTCGGCCAGATTGGCGGTTTCAATCAGAATGCCTGCCAGCTTGCGGTCGCGCAGCCACACATCATTGGGCCACTTCAAACGCAGATCGGGATGAAGACTGCGGACCACGCTGACACCCACGGCCAGGGACAGGCCAGACCAGTCCAGCGGCGCCAATGGCAAGCCAAGCGAAAAAGTAAGGGAACCCTCGCTGCCCAGTTTGGCGTCGGCGCCTGTGTCACTGAGCCACTGCCGCCCCAAACGCCCGCGTCCGGCGGTTTGCTGCCCGGCCACCAGCAGCACCGGCTCCAGCCGCCCGGCACGGGCGCGGCGCATCAACTCGCTGTTGGTGGAATCGATTTGGGGCAGCCACTCGACGCGAAAGCCGGGCAGGCCGGGCAGCAAACCGCCGGACGCGGGCGTTTGGGGCGGCAGTGGCTCAGTGACACAGGCGCCGACGCCAAACTGGGCAGCGAGGGTTCCCTTACTTTTTCGCTTGGCTTGCCATTGGCGCCGCTGGACTGGTCTGGCCTGTCCCTGGCCGTGGGTGTCAGCGTGGTCCGCAGTCTTCATCCCGATCTGCGTTTGAAGTGGCCCAATGATGTGTGGCTGCGCGACCGCAAGCTGGCAGGCATTCTGATTGAAACCGCCAATCTGGCCGACACCCCCGAGGCTCGCTATGCCGTGGTGGGCGTCGGCATCAACATGAAACCGCGTGCTGCCACCGGCTTGAGCACGCCGCCGGCCTGGCTGGGCGAGGTGTTGCCAGGCGTCGAAGCGCCAGAGGCGCTGCTGCGCATTGCCGCGCCGCTGGTGCGAGCGCTCAAGCTGTTCGAGGCCAACGGGTTTTCAACTTTCCAGGCCGGTTTTAACGAGCGGGACGCGTTGGGCGGCCTGGCCGTTACCCTCAGCGACGGCACGACGGGTGTTGCGCAGGGTGTGGATGGCATGGGCGCTTTGCTGGTGCACACGGCGCACGGCCTGAAGAAAGTCACCAGCGCCGAAGTGAGTCTGCGGCCCCTGAACCCGCCGCCCTACGAAAATCTCTAGCCCTCCCCAGCGAAGGCCGCTTGCCGGCACTCTATCGACCATGCTACGTTCTTTTGTCCTGGCCCTGCTGCTGATCAATGGTCTTTACTTCGCCTGGTCGCAGGGTTTTTTGCAGTCTTTGGGGTTCGCGCCCGCAGCGCAGACCGAACCCCAGCGCCTGGCCCAGCAGATCAAACCCGAGGCCTTGCGGGTGCGCACGGGGCAGGAGTTGCGCCTGACTGCGGCGCCGCCCGTGGCACCCAAGCCTTGAGCTTGGGGGTGTAACGCTCGTCGATGATCAGGCCGTAGTCGTAGTTGAGTTCTTCGCCCGCCTCGATGTTGCGCAAGGCCTTGATGAAGATGCGGCGGTTTTGCTCTTCGGCCTCGCAGTTCGGGTCGCACGCATGGTTGATCCAGCGCGACGAGTTGCCCCCGTACAGCGCATCAATCACGTGGTCTTCATCCACGTGAAAATAAAACGTGTGGTTGGGGTTGCCCGGGTCATGGGGATGGCGCGCCTGCGCCTCGGGCCAGCTGATGATCTCGCCCACGTACTCGATCAGGGTTTCGCCCTCGGCAATCGGCTGCACGGCAAACACCCCCTTGCCATGGACGCCGGAGCGCCGGGTTTGAATGCGGCGATTGCCTGCGGGGGCGTTTTTCTTGCTCACTTGGGGGCCGGTCTAAAAAATTTGGTATCGTGAACTCGTATGGGCGCGTGTGTGCGTGCCCACGTGTGTGCGAGCGCCCGGGCGCCCGCGAGAAACTGGATTGTAGTCAGATGAAAACATTGATCATTGCCGAAAAACCGTCAGTTGCCCAAGACATCGTGCGCGCCCTCACGCCGGTGGCGGGCAAGTTCGACAAGCACGACGAGCATTTTGAAAGCGACAGCTATGTCGTGACCAGTGCGGTGGGCCACTTGCTGGAGATTCAGGCGCCGGAAGAATTTGACGTCAAGCGCGGCAAGTGGAGCTTTGCCCACCTGCCCGTGATTCCGCCGCACTTTGATCTCAAGCCGGTGGACAAAACCAAGACGCGCCTGAACGCCGTGGTCAAACTGGCCAAGCGCAAGGATGTGGACCAACTCATCAACGCCTGCGATGCCGGGCGCGAGGGCGAGCTGATCTTTCGCCTGATCGAGCAGTACGCGGGCGGGACCAAGCCGCTGGGCAAACCGGTGCGCCGCTTGTGGCTGCAGTCCATGACGCCGCAAGCCATTCGCGATGGTTTCAACACGCTGCGCTCCAACGAACAGATGTTGCCGCTGGCCGACGCGGCGCGCTGCCGCTCGGAGGCCGACTGGCTGGTCGGCATCAACGGCACGCGCGCCATGACGGCGTTCAACTCGCGCGACGGCGGCTTCTTTCTGACCACCGTGGGCCGGGTGCAAACACCGACCTTGAGCGTGGTGGTGGAGCGCGAGGAAAAAATCCGCGCCT